>Ga0180438_10001760_pt1 | contig 37555 bp, 53 predicted proteins | sample SS_ome_12_FD_132455 | JGI IMG/M metagenome (GOLD analysis project Ga0180438, IMG submission 132455) | Hypersaline lake sediment archaeal communities from the Salton Sea, California, USA - SS_3_D_2 metaG | ecosystem: Environmental > Aquatic > Non-marine Saline and Alkaline > Hypersaline >... | reverse complement strand
GCCATTGCAGCAGCAGTGCCTTTCCAGTTGCACTTGAGACCATCAGCCTTGTGATGTGGCAACTTGTATGCTTGCTTGACTTCCGGATTCTCTGAGTCATACCAGGCACAGATTTTCATCAAGGTCTCAGTGTCAGCAGCTCTGACCTGAGCTGCACCATCCCATGCTGAGCCTTCAGGCTCTGTGCCATAGTCTCTGAAAGGAATGACACCTTTGGTTTCCAGGCTGAGAATGCCAAGGTCATCCAGAGTCTCAGGTGAGAGCTGCAGCCTGCCTTTTGCCACAGCCACTGTGAGAGCATTGATGTTGGCAGGCACACTGACCTTGCTGTGCTCAAGCAGAATCCACTTGGTGTAAATTCTCTTGGTCTTTTCCGCATCAATGATGTTGCCTTTCTGAGCCTCTCTCTTGATGAGAGTCATCCAGCCATCATCATTCTTGTTGAGCCACTTGACAGGAATGAAACCAACTGAGGATGTCTTGAGATGTCCTTGTCTGACAAGCTGCCATATTTCCTCAGCTCTTGGAGTCTCAGCATATATGGTCTTGGCAATGATGCCTTTGTTGTCAGTCTTAATCCACTTGTCAGAGCCAATTGGTGGCATTCTGTAATCATGCCCCCACAGCACCTGTGGTGCTTTCTTGAATTCTCTGAGGTCACAACCTGATGGCAGCAAGACCTCATCATCTCTGTCTCTGTCCACTGTGGACACATAGGTGATTTCAGCTCTCTCACCTTCTTTGAGGTCAGGCTCTTTTGTGAGTGTGACATTCTTTCTCACAAAAGTCTCAGCACCATTTGCCTCAAGGATGAGCTTGAGCTCTTCTGGCAACTCATCCTTCTTGAGGATTTCAGTGACAACCATCAGCTCACTCCCCTTTCAATTCAGCTCTCAGTGTGCACCTGCAATTTGGATGTAAAGGTGGTGAGGTCACTGGCTCATAATCAAATTTGAGTGTGCCTGCATCCTGCACATCCATTGACTGACCTTGCTCAAAGAAAGCTGTGCCAAGTCCAACAACTCTGCCATCCAGCTCAGTGCAGAATGGACAGGCATCCGCTTGTGCATCCCAGACAACTGCTCTCACCACCTTTGATTGCTCAAAGCCTTTCAACATTCCTTGGTGAGCTGCTCTGGTGCTTTCAGTCCTGGCAATCTGCTCAGCTTTCCACCTTTCCATTCTGTTTTCCCAGAAGTCAAGCAACCTTGACCTGAGCTCTGGAATATCCTCACCAGCAGTGAAACCTGCCTGCATCTGAGCTGCAAACTCTGCCGATGTGTGAGTGGCTGTAATGTCTGCAAAGTGGAATGTGTATGTCTCAAGCCAAGTCTGGATTTCCGGATTGAGGACATTGAAAGAGATGCCAGAGCCAACCATTGTCAAGCCTCTCTGACCACCATGCACAAGCTGCTTTCTGATTGCGCCTGACATCCTTCGGTTGATTTCTGCAGCCCACTTTTCTCTCTCAAGCATCTCAGGTGTCCACTCAGGCACACCTTCACCTTTGGCATTGATGGCAGCAGGCACAGCCACTTTCATTTTCTCAAGCTGCTTGAGCATGTCCTCTTTCCACTCTCTGAAAATCTGCCTCATTATCCTTGCCATCTCAGGTACAGCTTGCCAGAGAATGGATTGCTTGACCTCATTCTGAGTCATATGCATCAGCCTGCCATCCTGGTCAAAGAGGTTGACATGGAAATGCATCGGGGGCAGCAGCTCTGCAGCACCACTGCCCCCTTTCTGTTTTGTTTTCTCAGATTCAGGCTCAGGCAGAGCAGGTGGTTGACCAGAGCTGCCAACCGGAATCATGGTCATTGGCATCCAAGGTGTTCTGCCCCAGGCAACTGGCTCAAGACCTTCCTGCTCTCTGACCTCATTGATGGTGAGCACACCATTCTTGATGTATGTGTCTGACTTGCTGAGCTTGAATTGCTTGTCCTCTGGCACAGGATTGTCAAAGGCAACAAAGAGCCTCTCATCAAACATGCCAACCAGGTCTTGGTTGAGCTTGTCCTCATCAAGATTCAGCCTTGGCACAACCGTGTCTCTCTGGTATTGAACCTCACCAACCTCAGCATTGGCAAGGTTGACATCTTGAGTTGTGACCTTTGAGAGTGGCACACCATACACACCAAGGATTTCTTCTCTTGAGAATTTCTGACCTTTCAGAAAGGCAATGTCTCTTGGTGAGAATCCGATTTGCTGAATGTCCAGGTCACCTTCAAGGACTGCCACAGAGCCTGTCTTGCCTTTGCCATACAGTTGAGACCATCTCTCTCTGATTTCCTTGAGAGTCTTTGAGTTGACCTTGCCTTTGTGCTTGAGTGCAAAGTCAGGTCTTGCATTGTTGGTCAGCAAGGCATCCTCATAAGCATCATAATCCTCTTTGCGCTTGATGGCTGCAAAGGCTGCCTGGATTGGACTGAAACCATAGAATACATCATGAGGATTGGTGAATTTGAAATGCACAACCTCATCTGCAGTCAGAGCAACCTGAGTGTCCGGACTTGTGCCATACAAGTACCCCATGACAAAGTCATTCTCACCAGGCACAATCTTGACAAACTGGCTCTGCAGAGTCCACAGAGCAATTGGCACACCAAGTGAGTCTTTCTGCACCCACATATATGCATTGCCTGTGAGCTCAAGAAAGAGCTGCAGCTTGCTGAGCATCTCAAAGCCATCCTCTCTCTGGTTGGCTTTCTGCCAGAGGTCAAGGAAAGGATGCTCAATAACCTCTTCAACCATGACAGCCTTGTTGAGTTTCTGAGCAAGATGCCTTCTGGTGTGCAGCTCTTTGAGTCTCTTGTTTTCAACTGGCTTGGTGTCAATGCCTTTTCTCAGGTTGGGGTATGCTTTCTGTCCTCTGTTGGTTGTGACATACAGGTGCAAAGGCACAGCAGCAACTGACTGAGCATTCTTGGTTGAGCAGATGTAAATCCAGTGCCGGAAGTGCTCAAGCTGCTGAGCGGCTTTCATTTTCTCAGACTGACCAAACAGCCTTGCATATGAGATGCTTCTGAATACAGGCTTGACCAGCACCTGCACTGGCTTGAGCATCCTCTTGACTGCTGCAATTATGCCCATGCTGCCTCTCTTTCAAAAAGCTTTTGCTCTCTTTCCTCATCGGAGAGCTCTTCTTTCTGCTCACTGCCAATGCCTGAAACTCTCAACAGCCTTGGTTGAGCAACACCAAGCTTGAGAAACATGGCAGCATATCTGGTCATGTCCATTGCATGGTCAAGCCCTTTTGCTGGTTTCTCATTCTTGTCCAGGTGATATGACTCAACCTCTGTCAGCCAATCATCAACACCTTCACCACCAGGCTCAACTGTGAGACCAGGTCTGCCATCACCAGCAATTGCCATCTTGTCTCTGACCTCTTGAATGCCATCAAAGACTGCATTGCTGGTGTCTCTGCAGTCCAGACCTTCATTCTCAGCATCAGCTCTCAAGCCAGCAGCACTGGGGTCAAAGACAAAGATTCTCATTGGCAGCTCAAAGAGCTCTGGATTCTTGGACTGAGCCTTGAGCTCAAGCAACAGGCTCATGCCATAATACTTGAGCACTTGAATGAATTGAGTTGGCAGCACCTGCCTTCTGTAAAACATCTTGAGCAGGTGCATCCGGTTGTCAGAATCAATGCCCCACAGTCCAATCACTGCCGGGTCTTTGTATCCTTCATCCACACTGAGCAGAAACCACTGGAATTCAGAGAGGTCTCTGTGCACCACATGGACATCTCTGCTGAAATTGTCATATATGAGACCTTCGAAAGCAACCCACTTGCCAAGCACAAATCTGTCTCTGTACTGACCAGTGAATCTGCCAAGGCTTTCAAGATAGTCTTGAGGCAGAAAGAAATTGTCAATTGACCTGGACTTGAAAACAGCTCTGCTGCTGTCTTTCTGCAAGTAAAACCTCTTGTACAGAAAATGAGATGGCGCATCCGGATTGGTGGCAGTACCAAGCTGTCTGACAGGGTCAGCAGTATTTCTCAGCCTGCCAAGCACCATGATGTACTCATCCTCATCCATCTCTCTGCTCTCATCCACAAAGGCAGAGCCAAGGTTGAGAGAGGCAATCCTGAGAGGGTCATCAAGTCCACCATAGAATATGTCACCACCACCATGCACATGAATGACATGGTCTGTCTTGTTGTGCTTGTATGAGCCAAGAGGCAGGACAGGTGGCAGGTTGCCATCTTTCTCAAGCAGGACTCTCAAGGTTGTGGCTTTGAGGCTTGTGAGAGTTTTCCGGAAAAGACCAACCAGGTTGCCAGGATACAGAGCAGCTTGCATGGCAGCATTGTATGCAAGCACTCTGCTCTTACCAGCACCAAAGGCACCATCATACATCTTTTCTTTGGCTTGGCAGAAAAGGAAATCATGCTGCTTTGGCAGCAGCTTGACCTTTACCTGGTTTTCTGGCAGTGTGCCAATCAACTCAGTCAGTCTCTCTTTCTCATTCCCAAGATTTCAGGACTCTATCAGCATCAAGCTTGTTGCTGTACTTGTAATGTGCTGCATGAAGAGCTGCAATCACTGTCAGGTCACCACCATTCAAGGCAGGTGCTGTGGTGATGTCAAGTCTGACAAAAGGATGGTCTTTGTCCAAATCCTCAGCTTTTATTTCTACACACCAGACCTCTTTGACACCTGCAATGACTTGACCTGGAAAAACCTTGAGCACCTTGGGGTCACTGTCCTGACCATCTGTGTCATTGATGATTGAGACATCACCTTGCATCCCGTTTGCCTGGTCATATTGCATGACAAACAAGATGCGGTCAAACTGTCTCATGTCATAATACTTGGTTGACCTGAGAGGGAAAGCCTCAACAGTTGCCAGAGCCAAGTCAATTAGCATGTTGTCTGATGCAGTGTGCATCTTGTCCCCTTTCTCAGTACAAGGTCATGTTGTCTGCTTGCTCAGTGAGCTCACCTTTGAAAGCCTGCTTGACTTTCCTGGTGACCTCTTTCCGGATACCTGTCTCATCAACCTCAAGACCAATGTGCATGTTGACCTTGACAGGCAGGTTGTGCTTGACAATGGCTTTCTCAATTGCCTGTCTGCACAAGGCAAGGTGCTGCTCAATGTCCATTTGAAAGAGCTTGACCTTTAGTCCAATGGTGTTGCTGACATCAGCATTGATTGCCTGAGCAACCAGGTCTGCTGCCTGTCTCTCTGCACCACTGAGCTCTGGCTGTCTTTCTGGCATCTTTGCCATCAACTCTCACCTTTCTTGGTCAAGCCATTGAGCTTGCCATTCTCACCATTCTGCTTGTGCTGCTCTGGATTTGGTGGCTTGGCAATTTCAAAGGTCAGAATGGTCTTGCTGTTTGCCTCAACCTCATGCACTTGCTTGACTGTGCCATCAATCCTGTCAAGGATTTCCTTGCACATGGCAGGATTGCCTTTCTCAAGAGCAAACTCAAAGAGCCTCTTGACAAAAGCCTCACCCCAGGTCAGTTTCTTGTATCCTTTCCTGGTGCATGGCTGTTGAGCAAGATGCACCATGAGGTCATTCAGCTTTTTGAAATGAGGCACACCCTTGGTGTGACCTTCCGGATTTCCGGATTCACCAGGCTGCCACCTGAAAGGATGACCAGGCTTGAAAGTGCCATCAGGATTCCTGAATTCATCATGCTCAGGCTCTGTTGGCTCTTGCTGCTCTTTGTCCTCTTTCTCATTCATTGGAAACAAGCTCTCAAGGCTTTCAGTGATTCCACTGCAAAGCTTGTTGCCTGTCTCACCTTCTCAGGCAAAAGTGTACTGTGCTTTGAGGACTTGTCAACAGCTTTCTTGCCAGTGGCATTCTCTGCCAGTGGCTTTGGTCTTGAAAATGCCTGGTTGAAAACGGCAATTGTGCCTCTCTTCTCATCTTCTCTTTTCTCATCTTGTCTCATCTCATCTCATCTCATCTTATGTCACAAGTGTCATGCTGCAGCCAATTGCTCTAAGTCCTTGAAATGCCTGTGATTGCAAAACTGCCAGAAACTCAGAAAAACCTCTTGGAACCTCTGCAAACCACCTGTGAGCAAGATGCTGCTCTGACAGAGCTCTGTGAGCAAGCCTGGTCTGAGCCTGGATTGACCATATTCCTGCAGTCACGAAAATGCCACTCAGCATGGTGGTCAAAAAAACTTTGCTTTTCTTCACATTTTCTCTGGAAATCCTCATCATGGATGGTATTATACAGGTGCTGAGACAGAGAGGATGAGCAATGGAAAACCCTGAAACCAAAAGCCACAACAGAGGCAAGGTGTCTCTGGTTTTCAACTCTGTCTCAGCTTTTCTCAAGCGCAACACCTGCCCCTTGGTCTCTTCCGTGCTCTCTGTCTCAGCAAGCACAGACTGCACTTCTCCAGGTCAAGGGGCAGTTGTAATTTCCAGCTCACAAGGCTCTGGCTCTGGCTGCAAAGCGGGGGTGAATGGCAGCCAGCTCAAGACAGGTGGACTAAATTGCAGAGTTGGTCTCTGGTTTTAGTCCACTCAAGACTGACCACCAGAAAGGATGTGAGAAAGTGAAAGTAGCAAGAAAGGTTGTTGTTGAGCAGAGCAGGCTGCCTCTCAACAAAGATGGCAGGCACAGGTACAGAGTCACCAAGACTGTCAACACCATAATCCCGCCGATTGGCAGAGAGTGCACAGAGGATGAAATCAGAGACCTCATCAAAGAGCATGTCACTGTTGAGGTCAAAGGCGCAAAGTAAAAGCTGACCACCAGAAAGGATGAGCAATGAAAGAGGCATTCACCAATGACCTGCACATGAGCAGGAAAAACCAAGAGAGGCTTGAGCTCATCAACTCAATCATTGAGGAATACAGAGCTCAAGGTTACAGGCTCACACTCAGACAGTTGTATTATCAGCTTGTGTCCAGAGATGTCATTCCAAACAAGCAGAGTGAATACAACAAGCTGAGCACCTTGCTGACCAAAGGCAGGATGGCAGGTGTTGTGGATTGGAGTGCAATTGAGGACAGAATCAGAGTGCCAAAGCTGCCTTACTATGCTGAGGACATTGCTGATGCACTCAGAGACATCACCAACTCATACAGGCTTGACAGGCAGGCAGGTCAGTCTGTGTATGTTGAAGTGTGGTGTGAGAAAGATGCTCTGAGTCAGGTCTTGTACAGAGTGACCTCTCAATATCATGTCCGGATGATGGTCAACAGAGGATACAGCTCAACCACAGCCATGCATGATGCATATGAGAGGTTTGACTTGGCTCAGTCCGAAGGCAAAGAGCTTGTGATTCTGTATGTTGGTGACCATGACCCGTCAGGTCTGGACATGCTCAGAGACATCCATGACAGGCTCATTGACTTTGGCTTGAATGTGGATGTGGTGCCAGTGGCACTGACTGAGGCACAGATTGATGAGCACAATCCACCACCAAACCCGGCAAAGATTACAGACCCCAGAGCAGGTGAGTACATTGCTCTGCATGGCAACACATCTTGGGAAGTGGATGCACTGCCACCACAGGTGCTGCACAAGCTTGTTGAGCAGGCAATTCTGGACAGGATTGACATCGATGAGTATGAGCAGGCTCTTGAGCAAGAGGATGAGGACAAGAAGGCTCTCAGAGCTTTCCAGAAAGTGGACAAGGATGACCTGCAAGAAGTCTGGGATTCTCTCAGGAATCTTTCACAGGACTCCAAGACCAAGAAACTGAGAGACCAGGCACAGCAGGCAGCAGATGCATTTCACAAGGCTTTTGGTGACCTGCTGTATGAGTAGAAAGGACTTGAGGATGGATGGTTATGGCAGACTGCAAAAGGTCATTGCCTTGTGGAAAGAAGGCAGATTGACCAGAGAGGCTGCACTGACCAGGTTGCTTGGTGAGAAAGGTCACAGGCAAGGCAAGCTCAACAAGGCTGCATTCAATATTGCTGTTGAGCAAGGCTTGTGCCTGGTCTGCTGGAAATGGCACAGATGCATTGTCAGAGACTGCACTGTGTACACTCACAAAGGCATGTGCACCTGGTTTGAGGCAGTCCAGAAAGGTGGTGAATGATGCCTTTCACTCTCAGAGGAATGGCAAAAGGTGAGCTGCATCTTTACAACTGGCTCAGGCACAGACCAAAAAAAGAGAAAGGCAGAGCTGAGATGTTGAGAGCCATGAGGCTCTCAGCTCTGTATTGGCTTGAGCAGTACATGCAGGAATGTGGCAAGACATTTGGCATTTTCAAAGCTGTGACACAGCAGAAAGGATGAGCATGACCAAGAAAGAAAGAGCCACCATGAATTATGAGCTCAAGCAAGTGCTTGACAGTCATGGTGAGCATGGTGCCTGCAAGCTTGTTGAAGTCTGGATTATGCAGAGCAGGTTTCCTGTGCTTGACATGCTGCAGGCTCTTGTCAACCTGAGCTGCATCAGAAGAGCTCAGAACAGAGACAAAAAGAAATGACCTGGTGGTGGTCACCAGGCAACCACAGTTGCACTCTTGCGCCTTGTGGGGGTCAAGGTCAGACATGGTCAAGGATGAGCACTTTGGTCAGTTGACAGAAAGGATGTGAGACATGAGAGCAGGAAAGAGCCTGCAGGAAATGGCAGCAGAGCTGGACAGGCAAGCAAAGTCAAAGAGAGACTTTGTTGCCTCAACTCAGAAACTGTCCATGCAGCCTGATGGCAGTACCTTGCTGATTCATGGCAATGGTGAGCTCAAGGCAGCCTTTGAGGAATCCTCTCAGACAGGCATTGGTGACTTTGCCATCAACAAGCATTGCCACCAGCAGATTGGTGACAGGCTTGGCATCCCCAAGAAGTATTATGACAGGATGCGGAATGAGTCACCACAATTGCTGGCAACCAATGTCAATCACTGGTTTCAGCAGACACCTGAAGAAAGGATGGTGAGGACTCTGGATGGCAAAGCCAGAGCATTCTTGTCCAGAAGGTACAGACCTCTGGACAATTATGACCTTTCCAATGCTGTCTTTGAAAAGCTCATTGATGCTGATTGCAAAGTTGAGACAGCAGAGCTCACTGAGGTCAGAATGTACATCCAGGCAATCAGTTTCAAGGTTGAAGGTGAGGTCAAGAAAGGTGATGTGGTCAGAGCAGGTGTGGTCATCAGCAACTCAGAGGTTGGGGCAGGTGCTGTCAGAATTGAGCCTCTGATTCTGAGACTTGTCTGCATGAATGGCATGATTGCTGCTGACCACAGCCTGAGAAAATACCATGTTGGCAGAGTCAACAAAGGCTTTGAGCTTGATGGTGCTGCTGAGTTTTTCAGAGATGAGACCAGGCAGCAGGATGACAAAGCCTTTTACATGAAGGTGCAAGACCTTGTCAAAGCTGCTCTTGAGCAGGTGACCTTTGACAAGATTCTTGAGAGCATGAGAGCTGCTGCAGACAGGCAGATTGAATCTGCAGACCTGCAGAAAGTGGTTGAGGTCACTCAACAGCAATTCAGGCTCACTGACACTGAGAGAGGCTCTGTGCTCAAGCACCTGATTCAAGGTGGTGAGCTCAGTCAATATGGTCTTGCCAATGCCATCACTGCCACTGCCAATGACCATGAGGACTATGACAGAGCAGTTGACCTTGAGAGGTTTGGTGGTCAGGTGATTGAGTTGCCACAGAAAGATTGGAAACTCATCAGCACTGCTGCTGCATAGTTTGACCACAAGATTCTCACTCTGCTCTCTCTGTTGAGAGGGCAGAGATGACAACCTTGTGAGAAAGTTGATATGAGCTCAGGACTCAAAATTGACCTCACCACATTGAAACAAAGACAGAGTCTGCCTCTTGAGGCAAAAGTGAATATGACCAAGAGCAGAATCATCAGCTTTGTCACTCAGCTCAATGGTGATGTTGCCATCAGCTTTTCAGGTGGACTTGACAGCACTGTGCTGCTTGACATTGCAAGAGAGCTCTTTCCAAACCTGGTTGCAGTCTTTGTCAACACTGGTCTTGAATATCCTGAAGTGGTCAGGTTTGTGAAAAGCCAAGACAATGTCATCATTCTCAGACCAAAGATGAATTTTAAGACAGTCCTTGAGACTTATGGCTTTCCGGTTGTTTCAAAAAGAGTTTCAGAGCAAATCAGAACACTTAGAAATCCGACGCCAAATAACGTTGCTTTAAGACACAGATACCTTACAGGCAAAAACAAAAAAGGTATTTATAGGTATCAATGGAAACTTGCAGAGAAATGGAAATTTTTACTTGAGGCACCTTTCAGAATTTCAGAGCAATGCTGTGACATAATGAAAAAAGCACCTTATGCCAAGTATGCCAAAGAAACTGGCAATTCTGTAATTCTTGGCACCAGAGCCTCTGAATCTCAAGAAAGAAAACTGGTTTACATGAAATATGGATGCAACAGTTATGGCAAGCATGGCAAAAGCAGGTCAAGACCACTGAGCTTTTGGTTGCATCGTGATGTTCTTGAATATATTGCCACCAGGCAACTTGAGTATCCATCAATATATGGTCAGTTAAGACAAGACCTGGCTCAAGAATATTACAATACAGGATTGCAAGGAAGTGGCTGCATTTTTTGCTGCTTTGGTCTGCACCTGGAAAGCCAACCAAACAGATTTCAAAGGTTGAGAAAGAGCCATCCAAGACTTTACAAGTATTGCATGACAAAGCTTGGACTTGATGAGGTTTTGAATTTTATGAGGCTGCCACATTGAGAAAGGGGGTATTGCATGACAGAAGTGCACAGCTCAGTGCCAAGTGAGGTCAAGGACAATGGCAAGTATGACAGTCCTGAATGGATTGCAGGACAGCTCAGGCATTTACTGCAACCAGGCAAAGCAGGTGCTTTGAGCTGCAAGCAGATTGCCTCACTGCTGAACATCCGGACTGACAGGACATACTTGAACATCCGGACTGCAGCCAAGCAGCTCTTGGCAGAAGGCAGACCTGTCATAACCTGTGCCAAAGGCATTTTCATTGCCAAGGACAGGACAGAGCTTGAGGAATATGTGCAGACCATGCAAGTCAGAATTCAAGGATTCAAGAGGACAATTGAGCTTGTCAATGCTGTCTCAGAGAGACATTATGGCACACCAATTCAGAAAGGTCTCTTTTGAGAAAGCATCAAATTGAGAAATTCGCCCTGTCTGGTGGTCAGCACAGTGGCAGCAGAGAGTTGGATGTGACATGCGCCATGTTGCATCCTCTCTCTGTCTTTTTTGAGAAAGGTGGTGCAAATGAAATTATACAGTGTGCAGGTGCCTGAGTTTTTCAGAGCATCACTTCCTGGCTCAAAAGACATTCAGCTTTTCAAAGGTGCTGCTGGCATTCAAGTCATATGCTCAATTGACCCCACCAAGTTTGGCTTTCTCAAGCATGTCAGTGTCTCAAAGCCTGACCAATATCCGACATGGGATGAGCTCATTGACATCCGGAATCAACTCTTTCCTGCTGATGTTGACTGCATGATGGTGATGCCAAAGGCTGCAGATTATGTCAATGTGCATGAAAACTGTTTTCACATTTGGCAGTGTCCTGCTGAGTGGGGCATTATGTAGAAAGGGGGTTGCCTTGAAATGTCCTGAGTGTGGTGGTGAAGGTGTGGTGCTTTCACATGAGAAAGAAGGTGTGAGCAAGGTTGCTGAGCCATGCAAAGCCTGCAAAGGCATAGGTGAGCTTTCCGGATTTGCAAAGAAAGCATACTCTGCCAAGCTCACTCAGCTCAGAGCAAAAGTCAAGAGCCTCAAGCAGAGCAGAGATGACCTCATTGCCAGAGTCACTGAGCTGCAAGGTAAGCTGGCTGCCATGAGCACTGAGGTTGAGCAGGCAGTTGACCTTGCTGAGTTTTATGAGCAGCAGCAGCTTGAGTCTCAGGTGGTGGCAACTCTGGCTGAGCAGTGCCTGACCAAGCTTGCTGAAAGAGGCATTGCTCTTGTCAATGCTGGTGACCTGCCTTTGCTGGTTGCAGCTCTTGTTGATTGGTCAATTGGCTTGAGCTGCAAGGCTGAGCTCATTGAGCAGCTCAAAGAGAGGAAGGTGCATCTTGTACAGTAACCTGCCACCAGGTCTGTCAGAGTCTCAGATTCCAGGTTGCACACCAGATGACCATGCCATTGACACAGCCATTGCAAAGAGACTCTGTGAGGCTTGCAAATACTATCCTGAAGGTTTTGAGAGCAGAGGATGCATCAATTGTTTTCATTCAGATTGTGAAGTGGGTTTTGAGGCAGAGGAAGATGAGGCTCTCATTCTTGAAAGGCTCAAGGACAAGGCTGAGAGCAGAGGGGATGGGCACAAGGATGAGTGAGCTTGGTGATGTTTTCAACGCCATGAGGAAAGACAAGCAGGCAAAAAGAGCCAAGAGAATGGAAACAGTGCTCAGCCACAAAGAGGAATTTGAGCACCAGTGCCTGATTCATGGTTTTGACTTTGCCATCAAGAATGATGGTCATCATTGGATTGTCAAAACTTCTGAGGCAACCTTTGATTGGTTTCCAAGCTCAGGAAAGCTTGTCATTGACAAACAATGGCAGAAGGTCATGCCTGCATATACTGTCGGGCTTGTTTGGAATGTGGTCTCAGGATACAAGAAAGGTGGTGACAATTGACTGAGTTGATTGTGCACAGACAGAGCAGCATCCTCACTTATGTCAAGTGTGGTGAAAGGTACAGAAGAAGGTATATTGAGAATGAAATCAGACCACCTGGTGTGAGGCTGCACAGAGGCTCAGGTGTCCATGCTGGTGCCAAGAGCAACTTCAGGCAAAAAGTTGAGAGCCATGAGGACATGAAAGCTCAAGACATTGTTGACATCTCTGTGGCAGCCTTTGATGACAGAGTGAAAGCAGAAGGTGTGACTCTGTCACCTGATGAAAAGAGCAGAGGTCAAGGCATCATTGTTGGTGAAGAAAGAGACAGAGTGGACAGGCTCTCAAGGCTGCAGGCTGAGGACTTTGCACCAATCATCCAACCTGTATCTGTTGAGCAGACCATTGAGGCTGACTTTCCAAGCAAAGGATTCAAACTGCATGGCACTCTTGACCTGAAAGACACAAGGCAAGTTGTGGTGGACATCAAGAGCTCTGTCAGGAAAAGGTCAAAAGGTGACCAGCACAAGGATTTTCAGCTCACCATGTACTCAGCTCTTGACTTTACTCTGCACAAGAAAATGCCAGCAGGTGCAGAGCTTGTGGTGCTGGTTGACAAAAAAAGTGGTGCAGAAGTCCAGGTGCTGCCAACCACCAGGACAGCTCAGGACTTTGAGGCATGGTTTAGGTATATTGAGACTGTACATAATGGCATCCGGAAAGGTGTCTTTCCACCAGCAGACAAGAGCAACTGGTGGTGCAGTCCAAAATGGTGCGGTTATTGGTTTGATTGTCCGTATTGGTCAGACTCTGAAAGAGCCAGAGTCATCAATTGAAAGGGGTGTGCCTTATGGCAGAGACCAAGACAACCTCACCACCTGATGGTGAGGACAAAAAGAAACCTCAGCAAGTTGATGCTGAGGTTGTGAGTGACCTTGATGTGCTCAGAGGTCAAGGCATTCAGAATGCTGAGACACCAACTGAGCTGCTCAAGGCAGGTATGGCATTGGTCAGGCTTGAGAATACAACTCAGATGACCATTGCAGCTCAAAAGCCAAGGAATGAAGAGCTTGTGCTCAAGAAATGCCTTGCTGAGCTTGACCTGTATCCTGACCAAGCTGAAGAGGCTCTGTATGACAAGCCAGTTGGCAAGTCAGGTGGTGTCATGCAGTATCATACAGACCTGAGCATCAGAGCTGCAGAGTCTTTGGCTCAGAGATGGGGCAACTGTGCCTGGGGTGCTGAGCCGATTGAGGATGATGGTGAGATTTTCACCTTTGGTGTGGTCTTTCTGGATTATGAGACCAATGTGAGAGCTGCAAGGCTTGTCAGAGTCTCAAGGAAATACCAGAAAGCTGCCTCAAGAGGTGGTGGCATTGCATATCACAGAGAGGACAGATTCAATGAGACTGTGGTGCCTGCTGCTCAGAGCAAGCAGCTCAGAGAGGTCATTTTGAGGTCTCTGCCTGCTGGACTCAAGAAAGCATACAAGAAGAAGGCTCTGGAAATCAGGTCAAGAGCTCTCACACCAGACCAGCAGAAACTATACAGAAAGAAACTGGTTGAGAGCTTTGCTGAGCTCAAGATTTCTGAGGCTCAGATTGGTCAGATTCTTGGCAAACCTCTCAATCTTGGCATCACTGAGCTTGAGCTTGGCAGGCTCAGAGGCATTTACAATGCCATCAAATCAGGTGAGACAAGCATTGACAGTGTCCTTGAAACCAAGCAAGCAGCATTTCCTGAGCCACAGCAAGTCTCTGCTGAAGAGGCTCTCAAAGCTGCTCAGGCTCAGTCCAGTGAGAAAGGTGAGCCTGGTGAGGCTGCAGAGCCTGCCAAGGCACCAGAGCAGGCACCAGAGAGCTCTGAGAGCTCACCAGAGAGCTCAGAGACACCTTCTGACAGCACAGCACAGCCAGAGTCTGAAAAGACCAAGAGGCTCACTCCAAAGCAAAAACTCATCAAGATGCTCTTGCCGATTGCCACAGGCAGCTCAGACACCTTTGACAAGGCATGTCAGCAAGCTCTTGGTGGCACAAAGCAGGAAGGTCTGGATTGGCAGACATTCCTCAACAATATCACTCAGAAAGAGCTTGAGGCTGTCAGTGAGGCTCTCAAGAGTCCTCAAGAGCCTGCTCAGGCTGACAAGCAGAGTGTTGAGACACCTTCAGAGACCTCAGAGCCTGCCACAGAGCCTGCAGTGAGCTCAGAGGCACCTTCTGAGGGGTCAAAGCCTGCTGAGACAGAGCCAGCAGCTCAAGAGCCTGCAAAGGCTGATTCCGGAAAGACTGACCAAGAGAGGCAAGAGCTCATTGATTTCATCAAGAATCATGGCTCAACTGTGGAAAACAAGATTGCCATCATCACAGAGGTCTGTGGCTCAGATTTCTCAGACCAGGCTGTGAGTGACATGGCTGACAATCCTGAGCTCATTGAGGACAAGAAACACTTGAGGTCAATCAAAAACATCCTGAGCATGATGGCAGGATAGAAAGGAAAGCAATGGAACCTCTGGACAATGTGGCAGCATTCATGGAAGAAGAAATCATGTATGCTTGCCAAGACTGTGAGCATTTCTTTGAAAATGAATCCTGTCCAATAAGGCTGATGCTTGCAAATAACTGCTGCACAGAAGAGGCATTCACCTATCTTTTTGAAGAAGATGATGTGGATGGTGAAACTGTGTGGAGATGTTTGATGCAAAGCAGATAGAAAGGAAATTTCCTGATGACTGAGCAAATTGAGAGTGCAAAGGTCATTGCACTCAAAGCAAAGAATGTCAAGAGGCTCTCAGCAGTTGAAATTCATCCACCTGATGGTGAGCCTGTGGTTGTTGTTGGTGGCAAGAATGCACAAGGCAAGACCTCTGTGCTTGACTCAATCATGTATGCTCTGGCAGGCACCAAGAATATACCTGATGATGTTGTCAAGCATGGTCAGAAAAAAGCTCAGATTGAGGTTGACCTTGGTGAGCTCAAAGTGACCAGAGTGCTTGGCAAAGGTGCCAAACTTGAGGTCAAGGCAAAGGATGGCAGAAAGCTGAGCTCACCACAGAGACTGCTTGATGAGCTTGCTGGCAGTCTGACATTTGACCCTTTGCATTTCCAGAGACTCTCAGAGACAACTGCAGGCAGAAGGCAGCAGGCAACAATTGTGAGAGACCTGGTTGGTCTGGACTTTACAGACCATGACAACAAGAGGCAAGCTCTGTATGATAGCAGGACTGACACCAACAGAGAGCTCAAGAGAGCTGAAACTCAGCTTGAGACCATGCCTTTCTTTCCACAGGCACCTGCAGAGCCAATCAAAGTCACTGAGGTTGCTGCTGAGCTGCAGAAAGCTGCACAGCACAATGATGAAGTCCTAAGACTCAACAAGGCTCTTGGCAATCTTGAAACCACCATTGAGACCATCAAGAAAAACATTGAGCAGCAGCAGGCTGAGCTTGAGAGGTTGATTGCTGAAAAGATGACTCTTGGCAGCAAAATCAAATCATTCAAGCAGGTGGACACTGAAAAGCTCAACAAGCAGCTTGAAGAGGCTCAGGTGACCAATGACAGAATTGCCAAAAACAAGCAAAGGCGGGAAGTCAACAAGCAGGTCAGTGAGCTGCAAAAGCAGTCTGAAAGTCTCACTGAGGCAATTGAAGAGCTTGACCAGGAAAAGCAGCAAAAGCTCTCTGAGACAGAGCTGCCAATTGAAGGCTTGACTTTCTCAGAGGATGGTGTGCTTTTCAATAATGTGCCTTTCCACAACTGCAGCTCTGCTGAGCAGCTCAAGCTCTCAGTCGCAATGGGCATCAAGATGAATCCAAAGCTCAGAATCATGCTCATCAGAGATGGCTCATTGCTTGATGATGAGAGCCTGGAAACTCTCAGGCAGATGGCTGCCAAGTCCGGTCACCAGGTGTGGCTTGAGAGAGTTGGCATTGGTGAAGAGTGCATGGTTGTCATTGATGAAGGCACCTTGATGGATGAGGCAACACTGCAAGAGTTACGTGCAAAAGAAAAAAAGAATATATCCTGACAGTCAGGATGATGCTGTGGTCACTGAGTGAGGCAGATTCCTCACAGAAAGGAAACCGGATGAGAAAGCTTGGTGGACAGAAAGACCTCATTCCTGAGAATGTACCTGAGCTCAAGGATGAGGATGTGGCTCAAAAGCTTGAGCAGATTTGGAAACTCAGAGAAGGTGCCAAACTGCACAACAAGCTGCAAGGTGAGGTCAAAGAGGTCATACAAGGCTGGGTGCTTGGTCTTGGAAAGAAAGACCAGAGCATTGGCCAGCTCAAGTGTGGTGACTTTGTCATGTCTTTCAAGGTTGAGATGAAAGAATCCAAACCTGTGAAATACAAGACAAAAGCAGGCAAGAAGGTCAAGCTGAAATTCTCACCTGAAGATGAGGATGAGGACTGAGAGGGATTGCCTTGACATACATTCCTTTGAATCTGAGTCTTGAGCTTACTGACTTTGAGGCACCACAACCAAGAGAGCTCAAGCATCTGGTGACTGTTTTTATTCCAGGCAGACCACAGCCAAAACAGAGGCTCAGGCATGTGCTTGCAGGACTGTGGCGAAAATACAAGCCTCACAATCTGCTTGGACAGCTCAAGCAGTTTCTTGGCTTGCTGCAATTCAGCATGGCATCACCAGAGCTGCCAGATGATGAGCTCAAGGAAAGAGTCAGAGAGCATCTGCCATGTCTCATGGCAATTGAGAATCTGCCTGATGGCAGACCAAAGGTCATCGGTTTCACTCCAAAGGACACTGAGGATTTTGAAGGCAAGGTGGCAATTGCTGCACAGCAGCTTTTCAAAGAGCCACCAGCAATTGGCAGAGTGGCAGTCTTTCTGAAATTCACTTATGCCAAGAGAAATTATGCTGACCTTGACAACCTTGAGAAAGCCATCCTTGATGGTCTGACCAAAGGCAAAGTCATGCAAGATGACAGGCAGGTTGAAGTGCATCTCAGTTTCAGAGAGTATGTCAAAGGCTCAAAGCTGCAGGGGTCTCTGGTCAAAGTATATGAGGTCAGAGACCCCTTGCATTGAGAGGAAAGGCAAAGCATGGCAAGACCAAGAAGGATACAACCTGAAGAGCTGACCATGCTGACAGAATTCAAGATACAGATTGTCAAGTGGACTGAATATCAAAAAGACAGAGATGGCAAACCAATTGAAACCAAGCAGGACTGGGTCAAGCTGCAGGCTGCACGTACAACAGACACCATGAATGAGGAAAAACTGGATGTGAGAGGTCTATTCTTTGACATGCTCAGACATTCAGCAGCAGGCAGACAACCAGGATGGCTTGTGGCAGGCAGTGGTGAGCCTCTCACTGTGGCAAGGCTTGCAAGATACTTGTGGGTACAGATTGAGGAATTGCTGCCACCACTCAAGAGACTCATGGTCACAGACAGAGTCAGATTGCTGGTGGCAACCTCAGAGAGCTCATCAAAAGACCAGGATGATGATGAGCCAAGCAAGCCAGCACCACCAACAGAAACCTCTGAGAAAGTCAGGATGTACAGAGCCTGCAGAGTGTTCTGGCTTGCATGGGAGGAATTGCACTTCAAAAGTTATGGCAGGCAGTATGACAAGAGCCAGTGGGATGAAAAGAATCTGATGACAACTCTGAATCCTGACAACCTGCACAGAATGATTGCATATGCATTTCACTTTCATCAGTCAGACAGAAACATTGGCATCCCCAAACTTGAAGAGGCAGAGACCAGCAGTCTCAAGCCACCAACACTTGACAATTTCTTGAAGTCAGTTTCCGGATACAGCTCAAGACTGAGAGGACAGTCATGGGAGATGAGCCAAAAGTGGTCAACCGAATTCCTGAAGAAACACCAAAGCCTGCAGTGAGAAAGCCATCAGCTCTGGTGTGGAAAGTGCTCAAGGCTCTTGTGGTCAGAGAGGTCTTGGAAAAGGTTGAGATGCTCAAGAGCAATCAGGCAGCCTTTGGCAAGCACAAATTCAAGATTGACCAGGCTCACAGAGAGAGCCAAATTGAGCTCTATTTCATGGATGAGCAAGGCAAGCTGAGCAGACCTTTCAATGCCAGAGACATTTTCATGTCATGGGATGAGAAAGCACCTGAGCAATTCAAGAAGCTTGCCGATGACCTGCTCAGCAGAGAGAGGCAAATGGTCATGCCTCTCAAGTATGAGCAAGGTGATTATGACAGAATGATGAGAGTGAGAGCTGCTCTTGGTGATGCGGAAAAGAGATGGCTTGACACCAGAATGACACCAACAGAGCAGCTCAGGTTTTTCAAGAGCCATGAGCTCTGGCAAGAGAAAGGAAAGACCAGGTGACTGTATATGTTGACAGAATCCTGAAATATCCATCAGGTCAGTGGTGCCATCTTTTCACTGATGGTTACTTGACAGAGCTCTTTGATTTGGCATTGAAAATTGGTCTCAAGATGTCCTGGTTTCAATATGAGCTCAATTGCACAATGCCACACTTTGACCTCAGACCATCAATGAGAGTCAAGGCAATCAAAGCAGGTGCTGTGGCAGTCGAAAGAGAAAAGATGGCTGAGGTTGTCAATTTATGGCGAAAGAGAAGGGGGCTGAAATGAATCTGAAAGAGCTTGTACAAGATGCCAGAATCCAGAGAGGTCTCTGGTGGCAGAGAGCTCTGAGCCTGGTTGAAGGATGCACACCTGTCTCTGAGGCTTGTGACAAGTGTTGGGCTGCAGCTCAGTGCCATATGAGACAGCATCAGAAAAACAGCAAGATGTGGTCAAGGTATGGTGGTCTGACAACCTCTGATGGCAAGTGGAATGGAAAGGTCAGACTGCTTGATGACAATATCCTGCTGCCTCACAAAGTCCGGAAACCAACTCTCTGGTCTGTCTGGAATGACCTCTTTCATCCTCTGGTGCCTGAGCATTTCATTTATGATGCCTTTGCAACCTTTGCAGCCTGCCAGCATCATTTCTTTCTTGTGCTGACCAAGAGAATTGACAGAGCTCTGAATTTCTGCAAGAGGCTCAGTTTCATTGAGCCACATGAGCTTGAGCACCTGGACAAACCAAGCTGCTCTTTGGCATCTCAGCAGCAGCTTGAAATACTTGGTGACAAGCTCACATCAAGACCTCTGCCAAATGTTGGCATTGGCACCACTGTTGAGTTGCCAAAATACATGGACAGAGTCAAGACATTGTTGCAAGTGCCAGCAGCTCTGCACTTTGTCAGTCTTGAGCCTTTGCTTGGTGAGCTCAGACTCAAGAAATACTTGGCAATTGCATCAGAAGGTGAATGGTTGAATGCAGTTGAGCTTGGCATTCACAACAAAAAGCTTGACTGGGTCATTGTTGGTTGTGAATCTGGCAGAAAAGCAAGAGCACCACATTATAGCCATCTCACTGGAATCATGGTTGACTGCAAAGATGCTAAAGTGCCTTTGTTTTTGAAACAATGGCGCAATGATATAGGTGTGCCTGGTCAACTCAAAAAGGCACCTTATTGGCATGGCAAACAATATTTACAATTTCCAGATGTGGAGTGGACACCATGAAAATCATCTCATTTGCATGGACAGTGGATGCCTTGGTGCAAGGCAAGAAAACTCAGACCAGAAGGCTCTGGCAAGACAAATATGCCAAGCAATTCAAGAAAGGTGACCTGGTGCAAGCCTATGACAAGAATCCAAGAGCAGGTGGCAAGCTCATTGCCATCATCAGGCTGACCAAAAAGCCTTTCAAGCAGTTTCCTTGTCACATGACTGAGGCAGAATTTATTGCCGAAGGTGGCACCATGTATTGGAAAGACCTGAGAGAGTTTGTGCAGCTCATGCAGGACAGGTCTTGTGGTGCATCAGTCTGGGTCATTGAGTTTGAATTGGTGGCTGTGAAATATGAGCATGTGGCAAGTTGAGCAAGGTGACTGCCTGGACTTGTTGGCAACACTGGCACCTGAGTCAGTTGACCTGATTGTGACTGACCCGCCGTATGGCATTTCATTCATGGGCAAAAGGTGGGACAAAGCCTTGCCAAGCACTGAGGTCTTTGAGGAATGTCTCAGAGTCCTCAAGCCTGGTGCCTTTGCTTTTGTCATGTCAGGTGTGAGGCTTGACCAATTGTACAGAATGGCAGCAAAGCTTGAGCAGGCAGGTTTCTGGATTCATTTCAGTCCAATATGGTGGTGTTATGCATCAGGCTTTCCAAAGGCTCAGAACATTGCCAAATTCATTGAGAAAAGGCACAGAGAGCCTGACAGCATTGAAGAGGTCAAAGGGCTTGGTGGCATGACCTCTGACAAAGGATACAATGTCACCAAGCACCATCAGAAATATGACAGCTTTACTCATCCGGATGCACAGAGGTTGCAAGGCAGCTTTGGTGGCTTTCAGCCAAAGCCAGCTCTTGAGGCAATTCTGGTTGCCATGAAACCAATGGATGAAAAGACCTTTGTGGCTCAGGCTCTCAAGAATTGCAAAGGCATCACATGGCTTGATGACTGCAGAATTCCTGTGGTTGATGAAACTGTCAAGGGCCCAGACAGGATGAGCAGCTCAGGTCATACTCTTGGCAAGTTTGACCACTCAAGAAAAGGTGAGACAGTTGAGACTGAGTCAAGATTTCCTGCCAACCTGCTCTGCTCAGATGATATATTGAATGATGGGCGGATTGTTCAATCAGCAGGAAATAAAAAAGAAACAAGTCAAGACAAAGACAAGACCATATTTGGTAATGCAAACAAACATCATCGTGATTTGTATGGTGATTCAGGTTCTTTCAGCAGATACTTTGACCTGGATGCCTGGTTTGCTGAGAAACTCAAGACCATGCCTGATGCAGTGCAGAGATGTTTTCCTTGTCTGATTGTGCCAAAGCCATCCAAGGCTGAGAAAAACAAAGGCTGTGATTATTTGCCAGAGCAGCAGACCAAAGGTGGTGGTGGACTCAACAACACTGATGATGATGTCTGCGGCAAGTATGGCAGCATCAAAGCCAAGCAGAGAAATCCACATCCAACAGTCAAGCCTGTCAAGCTCATGTCATACCTGATTGAGCTTGGCAGCAGGAAAGGTGACCTGGTGGTTGACCCTTATGCTGGCTCAGGCACCACTGGTGTTGCTGCTGTGCTGCTGCAGAGAGACAGTCTCTGCTTTGAGCTCAATCCAGGTCATGCTGAGGTTGCCAGAGCCAGAATCAGCAAGTGGGCTGAATATGTCCAAGACACTCTGTTCTGAGAGGACAGAATGAGACAAGACCAGCATGATGCACTCATTGACCAGGCATTCACTTATTACAGGAAAGCAGGCTTTCCATTTCCAAAGCTCAGACCACATGAGCTGCTGGCAGAGTTTTACAAGCTGCAGGAAAGCAGAGCCAACATCAATGAGCCACAGCAGGTGCTTTTCACTGAGCTCAAGACCACTGAAATTGAAATTGAGAGCACAGGCACAGCCATTGCCAACCACTTTCATTCTCACATTTTCAGCTCTCATGCTTTCCGGATGAGGTCAGCAGTTGAGTCATTTCTCATTGACAAGTCCTTGAGAAAAGCCATCAGGTTGGCTCTTGAGACCACTGGCAAAATCACAGATGTCAGTGTGCTCAACAAGCTCAAGATTGTCAATGGCACTCAAGTCTGCTCAAATTTCAGACCTGCTGCAGCCAAGGCTGTATATGAGAAATATCTGAGTGGCAAGAGAGTGCTTGACCCGTCCACAGGTTATGGTGGCAGACTGCTTGGCTTTCTGGCTCTTGACAGAGAGGCTGAGTATGTTGGCATTGACCCTGCCATCAAGCCATCAAGACTTGTCTTGCCAATGCAAGCATGGCTGATTTCCTTGGACAGTCTCACAAGGTCAAGCTCATTTGCAAGCCTTTTGAGGATGCTCAGATTCCAGGCACCTTTCAGTTGGCTTTCACATCACCACCTTATTTCAAAAAGGAAATATACTCTGATGAGCCAACTCAGAGCTGTCACAGGTATCCGGACTTTGAGAGCTGGCTCAGAGGATTCTGGCAGGTCACCATTGAGAAGGTGGCTGACTGCCTTGAGTCTGGTGGTCTTTTCATTGTCAACATTCAGGATGTCAAGATTGGTCAGCAGCACTTTCCTCTTGTGACTGAGACCAGGCAGCTTGCTCAGCAGGCAGGTCTCTGGCTCAAGGAAATGCTGCAAATCAGATTCAGTGGCTTTGGCTCAGGTCTGGACAAATTCAAGACAGAGCCTGTCATGGTTTTCAAGAAAGGATGACAGAATGAAAACAAGAGATGTGATAATGAGGATGCTTGAAAAACCTGAGCACTTTGTGGATGAGGACAAGAAGTGCTGGATGGTCAAAGAGCTGCAGACAGAGCTGCTGCTTGACATCAGAGAGCAGCTCATTGCTTTGAATGAGCAAGTTGCAACATTGCCAACTCACCAGCAGATTGAAATTCATGGTCAGAACATTTACAGTCAATTGTCAAGCATGGCAGAGAGGATGATGAGATGAAACCAGTATTTATTTGCTCACCTTATGCAGCAGAGTCACCAGAACAGAGAGAGCTGCATTGCAGGTATGCCAGAAGGCTCTGCAGGTATGCCGTGGATGAAGGCTTTGCGCCTTTTGCACCACACTTGCTTTTCACTCAGTTTCTGGATGATGTTGATGCTGTCCAGAGAAGTCAAGGACTCAGAGCAGGCAAGGTCTTTCTCTCATTTTGCAGGCAGCTCTGGTTTGGTGTCAAGCATGGCATCTCTGATGGCATGAAAGATGAAATTGAGGATGCTGCCAAGACCTTTGGAATTCCAATTTACCTGGTGCTTGAGAATCCGGATGGCTCTTTCACCAGGCAAGAGACAGAGAAACTGCCCTGAGCACAAGCTCAAGGCAGTCCTCTTTTGAGAAAGTGAGTACAGCAACAAGGCTGCCAGTTTACATCTTCAGCACAACCTTTTCAACCTCTGGATTGCTGCCATTCTTGACTCTTTTCTTGATGTCTTTTTTCATCAAGCAGGCAATTTCACCAGGTGAGAGGTCTTTGAGCTCATCCTCTTTCTTGTCTCTGATTGAGCCTGTCTCAATCGCCTTGGTCAAGAGCTGTATGCCAGCACCAAGCACTTTATTTTTGTTGCCAAGGTACAAGCCTGCAGCAGCAAGTGCCACCTTGATGGCAATTGACCACCAAGGCAGCCCTGAGTCACTTAAAGCTTTGATGTCCTGTGCCAGTGCTTTGCCTTCACTCACAAGTCTGTTGTAATGAGCCACAGCCTCTTCAAATTCAGTTGAGACAGTTGCAATCAACTCAGCAGCATCCTCTGCAGAGAGCTCACCATTCTTGAGCCTCTCAAGCAGCTCTGCCTTTCTCTCTTTGAGCCTTTCCATTTGGCTCTGGACTTTCACCATCTCATCGTTGATGGCTGCCATCCTCTGATTCATGCTCTCAAGTCTCTCACCTTGCTCTGGTGTGAGAGCCAAGCAACCTGCCATGAGCAGGCAGAATGCCAGCACCATGACAAGCATTGTGGCTGTCCTCACAGCTCACCCCCTTTCAATAAATGCAGCATCCTATGCAATACAGGATGACTGCAAGCCAGAAAAGCATCTTCAAGCACTTGCTTGGTGTCCAATCCTGAAATGGTCTGTGTCTCATCATAACTTGAAAACCCACTTGACAATGACTGACATTCCAAGAGTCACCACTGCCAGAATGACTGCCCAAGTCCTCTTGTCTTTCTTGGTGGCATCTTTCTCAAGAGCCTGGACTCTGAGAGATGTACCTGTCTTGAAATCCAGCATCTCTCTTGTGGTTTTCTGGCAATGTTTGATTTGAGTTTCCTGGTCTTTCCGGACTGTATCAATTGACCTGCCAAGACTTGTGAGCTTTTCATCAAAGAGCTCTTTCTGAGCTCTCATTGCCTCAGTCATTGGAGTGGCAATCAGGTCTTTGATGCTGTCCAAGTCCTCTTTCTCAAGCATGGTATTCTCACAATTCTTCTCTGAAACCAAGCACAAAGACATACAAGTGTCCATTGGTTGCATTGTGAATATACTCAAGCAGTCTGTCAGTACCTGGCTTGATGTAATCTGCTCTTGAGTCACCACCATAAGATGTCAAGACATAGGTGCTCATGGTTTCATCTTTTGGTCTGATTTCTGCAGCAGCTTGACCTGTCTCATAATGAGTGATGAGTGTCAGCTCTGCAGTCTCAGGCACAAGAGGCTTGCAGTCAATTGGCTGCCAAGTTTGGCTTGTGCCATCACTGAGGACTTTCAAGACAGTCTCTCTGTCCTCAAGCCAATGATATTCTCTGTCATTGCTTGCACCAACCTGGTGGAATTTCAGCAGGTTGGAATTGGCATCATTTCTGACTGCACCAATTCTCTTGGTGATGATGTCATCAGCCACTGCAGGTCTGTCAAGAGCTTTGCTGAATTTGAGAAAGACATCCAGTGTCTCAGGATTCAAACAGAGATGCACAAAATACCAGGTTGATGCTTCCTCTGTGCCAATGTCAAGGTCTTGAGTGATGTCACCTGTAATTGCCTCTGTCAGCTTGATGAAAAGAGCATTTCCAATTGCACAGAAACCTGGATGCACTTTCACTTGACTTGATGACAAGTGCTCAAGTTTCAAGCCAGAGACAAGACCACCAACCGGAATCTGTCCAAATCTTTCACTCATTACGGTGGCACCACCACAACCATGAATATCATCTTGACTTCAATCACATAACATGAGCCAGTGAGTGTGTCCAGAATGTTTGTGGCTCTTCTTGCAAACCTTCTCAAAACAACCAGGCTCTTGTCAATGTACTGCAGAGGATTGACAAAGCCAACATATGCATGTCTGAGAGTTGTGGTGGCTGAGCCTGCAGGTACAGGCAGAGTGAAAGCTGCTGTGTTGAAACCAGCAGTGCTGATGTCACCACCATTGTTGGCAACTTTCCAAAGCATGTCAAAGTATGCATTCTGTGGTGAGCCTGTGGTGTTTTCTGCAGAATACTTGATGAGGAATCCAAGACCATAACTCTCAAGCCAGTGCTGTGGTTGATAATGTGCAGACCATGCCTCTTCTTTTCCAATCTTGCCAAAGTCATATGCCATGATTGATGAGCCTGGAATTCTCATCACAGGTGGAAAGCTGAATTGAGCTGTGTCCCAAGGTGTGTATATTTCACCAGGAATGTCCAGGTTTGGAATTACAAGCTGAGGTCTCCACTCACCTGATTCTCTGCCAAGTCTTGTGTCAAAATCCTGCAGCCTTGGGTCATTGACCATCTCTCCGCAAATCGGGTACCCAGTTGGCACATCACCAGGTGGTGTGAGTGTGAAAAACACTCTGCCATCATGCTCTTCATCCTTGTGGAAATGAGCATCATCTCTGACATTGACAATGGTGAAACCATCACCATCCTCAGTCTGGACTGAGACATCGTCATCTGTGAGTTGAATCAGAGTGCCCCATTGAGCAACTCTCCTGATTGGTGGTGCAATTGCAAGGCTGTCTTTCTTTTCAGTATGGTCAAAGCCTTTGCCAGCATCTGTGACCCAGCCACCTTCACCACCTTGCTCATCAATCGGATTGACAAAGAGCATGACCTTGTATCCTGGCAGATACCTGGAAATGCCTTGCTTTCTCTCAGAGCCACCAGGTACTGCTCTGATTCTGATGAGGTCTGCAATGTCACCTTCTTTGAGGTCACACTTTCTCCGGACTCTGTCACTCTGGTTGGCTGCACTGTCCAGCAGATACTTGTCATCAATCAGCAGCACAGCTCTTCTTCTGCCAATGAGCAGACCATTCTTGGTGACAGTCACCACAATGTCAGACTGCTTGTCTGCCTGGATGTTTCTCAGCCTCTCAACCTCAGCAACAATGGCATTGAGGTCAGAGGCTTTGATTTTCTTCATGCCTGGTCTGAATGTTGGCAGTGTTGTCTTTCTATTCAAATGCTCATCCTCATGTTATGGTGCTGGCTGAGCCCATGACTCAAGCACTGTCACAGGTGTGCCACAAGGCAAAGCTCTGTCAAACTGGTCAACAAAGAATTTCTGCCAAATCTTTGGAGTCTCAACAGAGCTCTTGAAATAGTACCTGTCACCAACTTTGAATTTGAAAGGATACTTGACACTGGTGCTTGTGTCTGCAGAGTACACAATGTCAACAGAGCCTGTCAGACCTGAGCCACCAACTGCAGCCAGAATGACTGTGCCATCACCTGCTCTTGTGCCAGTTGCCACTTTGATGGTATGACCAGAATCCAGGTACACATCAACCTGTCTGTTGCCACCACCAATGTCTGTCAGTGTGTAATAATACACACCATAAAAGTCTGAGTTACTTCTGTTGAGAGCTGCTGTGCTGTACTCATTGCCCAGTCTCTTGACAGCACCATTCAGGACAAAGTTGCTGAAAGAGGCAAGAGGGTCTTGACCTTCCTGAATTGCATCCAGGTCATCAATCTGAAAGGTGTGACCATATTTCTCAGCAGCATCTGAGAAAAGCACACCTGTGGTCAGTGTGCCAAGTCCATCCTCTTTGTCATTCTTGACTGTCCAGAGCTCAGAGCCTTCAACTGCATCATTGAAACACTCAATTTCCCAATCAAGCTCATCATGTACCTGCTGAGGATATGTGTCAGCGACAATCATACTGCCAACACCTTGATTGTCAATGTCAGCATTGGTGTCAGGTGCACCAGGTGGTGGTGACTCAGGTGGCAAGACAACCTGGCAATCAACCTTGTCACCATTCAGGTACATGGCATCCTCAAGAGCATCCAAGACCTCAGCAAGCAAGTCCTCAACACCAAGAGGAATGACATCAAGCATCTCAGCAACACCTGTGGTCAAGTATCCGATGACTGCCTCAACAGCCTCAGTCCTCATGGTCTCAAACTTGTCTCTCAGCCTTGCTCTCTCATCCATGATGTCTTTGAGGAAATTTCTTGTCTCAACTGACTCATTGGACTCTGTGATTTGCTCACTGAAAATGGTCTCTTGGTCAGCCTCTTGAATGACAAGCTCATTGAATCTTGCAATGCTCTTGCCAATTGGCTTGAAAATGTCATCTCTGTCATAATTCGGATACAGAGCCATCAGAGCCCCCTTTTGTCATCAAGCTTTTCTTGTGTCCACAATCTTGTTGAAATCATATTCAGCATACATCTTTTCTGTGTACTGAATGCCATTCTCTTTCACATACAGGACTTCTTCCCACCTGCCTCTGGCGACACTGAAATTGATGTTGCCTTTCTGGTCTGTTGGACATTCCTTGTGCCACTGCTTTTGCCATCCAATCGGATTATACACAAAGCTGAAATCCAGAGACCATTTCTTTGCACCATTGTCATCCACAAAGTCTCTGGCTGTGGCACCTTGGAAAAGCCATGTACCTGGCTCTGCACCAAGCCATGAGCTTGAGTTGACTGAGCCAACTGCCTTGAGCAGTTTTTTGACCCATTCAGTGATGCTGGAAACTGTCATCTCATGTGTGTATTCAACTCTTGGAAAGAATTGACCACCAATGCCATCTGCTGGAATGTCCTGCTTGCAGTCTTTCCACTTGCCACCTGCTCTGGTGAGCATCTCACCACCAAACTGCAGAGACCTATTGACAGTTGCGCCTGTCTGCTGCTGCTTGGCTCTGTCAAGTGTTGTGTACTGAGCAGTGATGAATGCATGAGTATGACCACCAGTGTCAGTTGTCTGACCTGTGCCTTCAATTTCAACCGATGAGCAGTATAGACCTGGAAAGTCCGGATATGGCTCACCAATGTTTGGCTTGACTGCAAGTCTCTCATCCCAGAGGCAGTAAAATTTCCTTTCACCAGTGATGCCTTCAGCAGTGAAAGTTGTCTTTCTGGTCAGGTACAGCTCTTTTCTTGCCATCAGCTCACCTTTCTCATTCAGTCACAGCTTGACCTTTGACTGCATCTCTGATTTGCTCTTGCAGTGTTGTCTGCTTGCTGATTTCCATCAAGGTGTCCATGTCCACCTTTGATGGGTCAAGCTTGACATCAATTGCAGGTCTCTTGACAGCAGGCTCTGCTGCCTTAGTTATGACAACAGCTCTTTTCCAGAGCTGCTCAGCCCCCATCCAGGCAGGCTTGTGCATCTCTTTCCTGGTCTCTTGCAGATTCTTGAGCCTTGCCTTGTACAGCTTGTCAATGAGCATCAGCCTCTCAATGCCACCTTCTGCTGCAGCAATTTCAGCATTGCGCCATTGCTCAAGAGCAATCCTGTCAGCAACTCTGGTCTGTCCGATTTCTTTCATCCAATCAATGGTGAGCTGAGCATTTCTCTTGAGCCAATCCTGGTGATTCTTTTCCTGTCTCTGTTGCTCTCTTTCAACTCTTGCCTCTTCAGCTCTAAACCATTCCATTTCTCTCAAGCCTTTTTCCTCAAGGCGTTTTCTCTCATCGGCAAGTTTCTTTTCCTCTTGGAGTGCTTTCTCTTTGTACCTTTTGTCAATGTCTGCCATCTTTGTCCTGAGCCATTCATGCACTTGCAATTGCTGCTCAACACTGACTGCAGCCTTTTCCATTTCCTCAGCTCTGGCTTTGGCAGCCTCTTCTTCAGCTTTCCTTTCTTGACCTGTCATCCTGAGTACATCCAGGTGCAGTCTTTGCCTGGTCTTTTCCTGGTCTTGCCACCTGTCAATTTCCTCTTGGTGGATTTTCTTGCTGAGCTCAAGCTGTTCTTCAATCTGCTTTTTGATGCGCTGTTCTTCTCTGCGCCTTTCAGCCAGCAGCTCAGCCAGCTCTTGCTCATTCTCAATTCTCTGTTGTTCCATTCTCAGAGTATCTTCTTGTATCTTTTTGATTTCGTATGCAGTTGTACCTGTGAAGAGACTCTGAATGCCTTGAGTGGCATCCACAACAAAGTCATAAAAGCCTTCACCAATTGCCTTGATGCCTGAGCCTATGCCAGTGAATACATCTGTCCAGGTTGCCTTGAATGCCTGCCATTTCTCACCAGCAGTCTCAATGTCTGCACCAAGCTTGCCAAGAGCTGTCCTGGTGGCTGACATTGTGGCATTAAGGAAAGCCTGCTTTTTTTCTGCATCAGTGAGCTCAGTGACAGCTTTGCCAAGCTCTGTGGCATAGTTTTGATATGCTTGCTCAGTGTCAACAATGATGCCAAGGTTGTCAAGCCAGAGCTTTGACTGCCTGCCAATTCCAACAGTCAATGATTCCATTGCCTTTGCAGTGTCAATGCCAACAGCCTTGCCAAGCCTTCTGGCAGCCATTGCAAGAAATTCAAATTCCTCAGCAGTGGTGGCAACACCAAGAATCATGGCAGTGTTGGCTTGCTGCAGCATGGTGACAGAGTCCACAGTGCCTCTGAAAGCAGCATCCATTTTCTCAACCATTGCAGCAGCATTGGCTGCACCACCTGCAAGATTCTCAAAGGCAGTTGTGAGAGCCTCAAGTTTCATGGCTCTCTCAATACCTGACTTGACAGCATCAACAGCTTTCTGCAGCATACTGAATGCAGTCAAACCACCAACAATGCTGCCAACCATTGTGCTGCCAAGCTGCTTGAAAGTTGAGCCAAGCCTGCCTGTAAAGCCTTGAGCTGCTCTCTCAGTCTGCTGCAATGAGCTGAGCAGTTTGCCATTCCTGGCAACAAGCTCAAGATACAGCTCACCAACTTTCTCAGCCATCAAGACTCTCCCGGCACTCTCATGCCTCTGTCAGTATATGCTTTCCGGAATTTTGCCATTGTTTTTTTCACAGCATCCTCTTGCTCTTTGCTCAATGGCACATATTCAAGCTCAGTCTTTTCAGCTCTGACAAACCTCATCAGCTCACTGACCTGGTATGGTGTGAGCTCAAGAATCTGGCTCACAGTCCAACCATACTGCCTTGCCAGCAGTGCAAAGACACATGACCAGGTCAGCTCTCTGTCAAAGGGCGGCTGTCTTTGTCACCACCTTTCTTTGCATTCAGCTCTTCTGAGACCTCAAGGAATTCATCAAAAGTTAGCAGATTGGCTGCCTCTTGCTTGCTGATGTCCGGATGGTTGTGCCTGAGCATCAGCCATATCTGCAAGGATGCAGCCTCAGAGCCTGTGGTGTATGGCATTGCCAGCTCTGCAAGCTTGCCTCTGTCCATGTTTGCAAGCTTGTCAGCCAGCTCTTTGAATTGCTGAGAATCCTGTGGCAGAGCTCTCAGCCTTCTGCTCATGTCATCAAAAAAGAGGTCTTGAGCATGAGCATAGATTTCTGCCCAGTCACCAAGGCTCAATGGTGAGAATTTGTACTTGGTCTCACCAATCTGCAGCTCTTTGAAAACTGCAGCCATTTTTGTCAAGGTGCTCATCAATCACATCCTTTCTGTGAAACCTGACAGCATTGAGCTGCAAGTTTTACGGAGTTGAGAATTCCTTGGTCACAACACCTGTGCTCTCAAAGGTCACAGTCAGCCTGACTTTGTCAGACTGAGGCACAGCGATATTCACATTTGTGATGAGAGCATCAAAAGTGAGCTTTTGAATTGGTGCAGTGGTATCCTCAACAAAGAGCTCAAGAGTGACGATTTCACCTTCATTCAGGTTTGGTGGGTCAGAGGAAATGTCCTGAGCTGTTTCCCAGTTGCCTTCAAAGGTGCCAGTGCACTCTTTGTTGCCAGCAATTTTCTCTTTCCACCCGTCACTCTGATAATCTGTGACCTCAATCGAATCTGCAGAGAGGTCTGCAGACCAGTTGTCAATGCCCAGTATTTCCTGAGCTTCTGAGGTCACCTTTCCCTCAACACCAGTGATGTGCATTCAGCACCCCCTTCACAATTACTGTTTCTGCACAAGAATCCGATAATCAACCATGTACAACCAGGCATCTGCCTCTGGGTCTCTGACCTTGTTGGCACCTGGTTGCCTTCTGCACTCAATTGAGTCATATCCTGCCACAGAGAGCTTGACAAAGTCCAGAAAGCCTTTGAGCTGCTCAAACATATCATTCACATCAATCACAGACCTGTCATAACTCACCAGTGTGAATTGCACCAGGACATCCTCACCTTCGGATGTGAAAGTGTACTCAGGACTGTCATCGATGAGAGTGAAAACTGCATATGCACCATTGTCCTGAGCTTTCTGTGGTGCCTCTGTATTGTACAAGCCACCAGGTGTGACAGCCTTGAATGCAGCACCTGCTGGTTGATTGTATCTTGTGAAAATAGCCTCTTCAATTGCTTTCAAATTGCGCCCCTCAAGAGCCTTGCAATCCTTGCTCTTGTCCGTCTATATGCAGGTCTCAAGAATGGTCTTGCTTTCATTTTGGCAGTGCCTTTCTCAAGGAAAAAAGCTTTCTTGAGGTTACTGCCAATCAGCCTGGTGAGTTTTTTTGGTTGCTCAAATGCAAGAGAGGCTCTCAGTCTGCCTGTCTGCACAGCAGGTGCCTCACCAGGTGCAGAGCTTCTTGTTTTGAATTGGCTTGTGCTTTTCTTTCCTTTCTTGCCTTTGCCTCTGTAATCCTCACCTGTCTTTGGCTCTCTCATCAACTCTTTTGCCTTGTTGATTATCATGATGCTGCCTTTGGTCAAAGCAGTCTCTTGCTTGGCATCAATCTTTGCCACAACCTCTCTGCCAAACCATTTCAGCTTGCCTGCCATCACTTTCTCTCTTCAAGCACCAATTTCCAGTGGTGAGAAATCAGGTGCCACTTGTCAACAAAGATAATGTCAAATGTTCTGCCATTCCACACCACTCTGTCTTTCTCAGTGACATCCTCAGTCTGTGGCAAGATGAACATATTGAAACCTGCAACAACCTCAAGCTTTTTGTATGCAGCTCTTTCTGAGGCTGATTGTGCCTGAATGCTGCAAGGCACATCAACAATGAGGTCAGCCCAGACCTCTGTGACACCACCTGCTGCATCCTGACCTTCAGTGGCTCTCTGGATGGTTGCAGTTGTTTCAAATAGGTCTTGTATTGCCATTACAGGCTCACTCTCCTGAATCTTGCAAGCTGCTCTGAGTATCTTTCAACCACAAACTCATCAGCCTGCACCTGAGTGTCAAACTTGGTGTATTGATAATCACCAAGCCTTTCAGATTTCATGCCTTTGTCAGATGCGGATTCTCTGACAGCATCAGCAACAATGGCAGTGGCAAGACCAACCAGGTCAGCAGGCATGTCATCAACTGTGTCACCATAACCTGCCTGCCACTCTGCAAAGATTCTGCCATCCGGAAAGCCTGACCTGCTCTTGACTCTGCCATTGGAGTCATCCAGGATGTGGTCATATATGGTTGAGTCATAGTCCGGAATCAGCAGCTCTGCATAATCAGGACTGAGAGCAGGCTGACCAGGCATCTCAACCAGGTCAGCACTCAGGTGATTCTCATATCCTGATACAATGGTTGCCTGCCAAGCCTGACCAACAAGAGCCTCAATTGCAGCTTTCACTGCAGCCAGAGTGGTCTCAGTTGCCAAATCAATGCTGCCTGAGTCCTCATTGTCACCCCACTGCTGCAGCAAGACCTCACCATTGATGACCTGGACAGAGGCACCTTTGCAGCCAGCTCTTGTGGTCTTGACCTTGACCACTTCAATCAGAGCTCTCACAAGCCTCTTGACTTTTGTGACAGGATACTGAGGCAGGTACAAGATGCATCCACCTTCAGTGTATATGAAATCACGATAATCATGCAGGTAAAACTCTCTGTCACAGTACCTTGCAATTGAGGCTGAGAGCTGAGGAATGAGCTGATTGATGAGGTCATCTTTGTCAGTGCCAGTGAGCCCCATGTAAGTCTTGACCAGGTCAAGAGAGGTCAGGTCACCAGTTGCCATGCTGCCCCCTTATTTCCTCTTGGTCTTTGCCTTGCCAACTCTCTTGGCTTTCTCTTGCTCTTTGGTGAGAGCCACAGGCTTGAGCACCAGAGGCTTGAAAGGTGCATGGCTGCCTTTCTTGAGGTCATACTCAGCAGCTTTGCCTTCCTCAATCAGCTTGTCAGCATCAGCCTCTGAGAGCTTGACAAACTGACCATTTCTCATCTTGAGCAGTTTCAAGGCTCACCACCTTTCAGGATTTCTTTTTGCGCTTGCCTTTCTTGGCTGCCTTCTTGCTTGAGCTCTTGGTGACAGCTTTTTTCTTTGGTGCTTTGCCAACCATCTTGTTGGCAGGTGCCTCTGAGAATTCCTTGCTTTTCAAGAGCTCATTTGCTCTTTCCTCAGATGTGGTCACTCTCACACCTGTCTTTTTGTTGAGCACTGTTTTCTGTGCTGGTCTTGTCATGTGAATCCTCCCTACTCATCATTGCTCATCCAGGTGTAGGGCTGCAGGATGAGCTCTGCAGCCCCCACCACTGAAAGCAGCAAAGCCACATTCAGCTCAACTCAAAAGACCTGGATTATTCCCAAGTCTTGTACACAGCCACTGCACCAAGCTTGTTTTCAAACTTGTGGTGAGCACCATGCAGAGCAGCAATCACAGTTGATGTGATGCTGTCACCATTGGGAATGCTCTTTTCAATGACACTGATGCTGACATAAGGCTTGCCTTCCGGCAAATCCTCTGCCTTGAATTCAAAGGCATAAATGCCTGCATCAGGGTCACCAAGCACTGCAGTCTTGAGAGTCTCATCATTGGTGCCGATGTCATCCTCTGCAGCCAGCATCTCAATGTCCACATCAGGTGTGGCAACCTTGCTGCCAAGCCTGACTACGAAAGTAGCTCTGTCAAACTCTTTCATGTCAAACCAGGCAGCATTCTGAGTTGCGCCATTGAGGACAGCAGTATCTGCTGCCACATCAACCAGCATGTTGTCAGAGATGTTATGCATCCTGACATCCCCTTTCTGTAAAAGTACACATTGGAATCAGCTCAACTTTCTTTCTCAATCCTTTCCTTGTTTCAGTTGACTATATCGGGCCCCCGCCACCACAGTTGCCTTCAGGTGTCAAGTGCAGCCTGTCAAAAACCTCACAGTAGGGCCCTGAGCCTTCAAACTTGTGATGGTCATCATCCAGAATCCAGACAGGTGTGACCCGGTTTTCAAATTCCACTATGCCATTTTTGGCAAGCTTGGCAAAAACTGTGGTCATGCCATCATTCAAGGAAATATCTTCTGCCTTGAGGTCAAAACAGATGTGATATATTCCAGGTGCATTGAAAGGAATGTTGGACACACCAAACAGCAACAGTCCTGTGTCTGGTGGCATATCATCATTTCTTTCCATGATGGCAAGGTCAAGACCAACTGTGCCCCACTCCCAGACATCAACCATCACCACCAGCAGAGCTTTGTCATGCTGCCTCATGTCAACTTCTCTGGTGTTGTAATCGGCAAGTGGTGACAAGTCAGTGGTGGGATGCACATCCACACTCAGGTGGTCACTGTACTTGTTCAAACTCACCCCCCTTTCAATCAGACAATTGGTGGTGCCTCTTCAGGTGCAGTCAGATGCAGCCTGTCAAAAACACCATCATACAAGAGTCCAGCACCTTCTGATTTCCTGTGTCTTGCATTTGAGATGTTCAGTATTGTTGCAAGCACAGGCAAAGCAAGGACACCTGCTGTCTCAACCTGCAACCTGGCATATGCATAACCATCATCAAGGCTCAAGTCCTCTGCTTTCACATCAAAAGCATAGTACCTTGGCATCTGTCCAGGTATTGCAAATGTTTCTGACTCAAGCAATGTCCTTGGCTCTTCAGTGCCTCTCTCATCCTTGGACTCAATAATTCGGAGGGTGACGGTTGAATCAGGTGTTGAGGAATTCAGCTTGAGCAAAAACATGCAATTCTGTGATTGCTTGAAATCCTCAACCTCACCATCAATGAGCTGCTCAACCTTCATGTCTTTTGTTTCACTGTTTCTGACCTGAAGGTTGTCTGAGTATTTATTCAAACTCATCCCCCTTTCTGAGTTTGACCATGAGTGAGGCAGCTCTGCAGCTCTCACCACAGAGCTGCCAAATCACCCGCAGGTCAACTTTTACTGCTGAGCTCCAAGAGTCACAAAGGGACTGAGCCTGAAATCCTGAGTGGCATTCTTTGGCTTGAGGCTGGATTTCCACCATGCCTTGCCATCATACCTGATTGTGAATCTGAAGGCAGTCTGGTCTTTGTCAAACCTGATGTGAATACTGGTGTCAGTCTTGACATTCAGACCTGCCTTGCCAGCAAGCAGGTACATGCCCGGGTCAACCACAGAGAGGTCACCACCAGCATTGAGAGCAGGTGCTTTCTCTGTGAAGAAAATTGGCTTGCCCATGAGCATGTCATAAGGCTTGCCACTGAGACCATTGGCAGGCATCCATGCCGGGCTGTCACCGATTTCCATCTTGGCAAGCTGAGTGAAGGTCTCATGGTTGGCAATCCAGATGGCTCTCTGCTTGGATGCCGGGAACATTGACTGCCAGAGGTTGAGGACATCATCAGCAGCAATGCCTGCACCTGTCCTGCCGATTGTCACCAGGCAAGGTGCCTGCAGGAATCCTTGAGGCTGTCCGGCACCATTGCCATTGATGCAATCGTCATCAATGACAAAGGCAATTGCCTGTCCAAAGACAGACATGAGCATTGCCTCAACACTCACCATGCTATCCTCAAGCAGATTGTTGGTCACATAACAGAGACCAGCAACCTCAGACAGATTGAGCTCAATCTGACCTGTCTTTGGCTTGCTCTCAGTTTTCTGAGCACCTTCTGCAACTCTGATGATTTCCACACCACCATAGAATTTGCCTTCAGTGTGGTCATCGTCAAAGATTGCAGGAAAGTCAATCTTGCTCATTGCCATTGGAATGAATCTGGCTCTGGGGTAAAAGAAAGCCTGCTCAAGAGCAGTTGTCAGCAGCTCAGCTCTGTGCTCACCAGGTGCCAGAAAGCCACCTTGAGCATCATCACCAACCAGCATGACATCACCTTCTGCTTTGCCAATGCCAGCATCTCTGAGAGCCTTGTTTTTCTTTTCAATGCCATCCAGGTATTTCTGCAGCGGCTCAGGTCTCTGACCTGTCACTGCAGCCTGCTTGACACATGAAAGGAAATGACCAAAGCTCTTGAAAGGATGAGGATTCTCAACAACCTCAACCTTTGGCAGCCTCTTCAGGAATTCCTCTTGAGTTTTCCTGAATTCTGCCAAGCAGGAATCCACAGCAAGCTTGGCAATCTTGGCAGCCTTGGTCTCATCATCAGTGGTGCTTGGGTCAAGCTCTTTGACCTCTTCACCATCACCATCAGCAATGAGCTTTGAGGCTGTGACCTCATCAACACCAACAATGGTGTTGGCTTTGTACTCATCGCCTTCCAGCACAACATCCTTCAACAGCTTGACTTTCAACTCATTCCCCTTTCAAAAGACTGTTGAAAACGGACAAAACAAACCAATCACACTTTGCCAAGAGCTCTGTTGAGAGTTCTTTCAGTTTCCTCAGCAATTGCCTGCTCAGGTGTTTTCAACACCTGAATGACTGCTTTCTTCTCAGGTCTGACATCACAGACACTGAGCACCTGGATGACTTTGCCTGTCTGAGTTGCAGGCTCAAATGGCTTGCAGGTATGGTCATGGTCTTTGCACCATTTCTTTGCCTGAGCCACAGTGAATTTGGTCTTGTCAAACCTGATTGCCTGCAGCTCTGACTTGCCATCTGTCTTGCGCCTGCCAAAGATGGCATGGATGCCATCTCCAAATCGGTTGTTGTTTCTGGCAAACCTGCTGTACTTGTCCGGGTCTTGCAGCCTGCAACTGTGCTCATTGGGGTATGGCTTGAGAGCTGCACCAAGGTCATCCCAGTTTTCTTTCTCACAAGTCTCTTGCCACTGCAGCTCTTCAATGAGGTCATTGCCAAAGAGACCTTTCAGCTCAAGCTCATTGTATTCTCTGAGCTCAGGTGGCTCTTTGTCAAACTGCTTGTAATGTCTGGACAGGTGAGAATGGACACCAGACTTGTCACCATCCGGAATGTTGACCCCGCCTCTGGCACCAAGCAAAGCTGCCATTGCAGCAGCAGTGCCTTTCCAGTTGCACTTGAGACCATCAGCCTTGTGATGTGGCAACTTGTATGCTTGCTTGACTTCCGGATTCTCTGAGTCATACCAGGCACAGATTTTCATCAAG
>Ga0180438_10001759_pt1 | contig 37578 bp, 32 predicted proteins | sample SS_ome_12_FD_132455 | JGI IMG/M metagenome (GOLD analysis project Ga0180438, IMG submission 132455) | Hypersaline lake sediment archaeal communities from the Salton Sea, California, USA - SS_3_D_2 metaG | ecosystem: Environmental > Aquatic > Non-marine Saline and Alkaline > Hypersaline >... | reverse complement strand
TTCCATGGAAATCTTGCCGTTGCCCGATCCGGATACCGCAGCTCGGGCATCCATTGAGTATTTGCGGAACTACATTCCAAAAAAGAATGGGTAAATATGCCTGAAATAAAGAAAAGCGCGAGAGTGATTGCTTCGTTGAATCATCAAGAACCTGACTGTGTTCCTCCGGACTCAGGAGGAGATGGAAGCAACACAGTACTGGCGGAAAGATACACGACGGTTAAATAATATTTCGCAATCGTCCTTTGAGAAAATACCACAAAGAATACAGGAAAAAGAAATGGCCGTTGAATTTTTTATTCCGAAAATGTCAGACCATATGGAACAGGGTGAAATTGTCGACTGGCTCGTCCATGAAGGGGATCATGTGGAAGCAGGTCAGGGAATTCTCGAGATTATGACCGATAAAGTCACCGCAGAAGTCGAGGCCCCGGCATCAGGTATTCTCAGGGGGATCCGGAAAGGGGTGGAGAAGGGAAGCACTGTTCAGGTGGGTGAGACAATTGCTTTTATCGCAGAAAGTGATGAAGAAGAACTGCCAGAGCTTCCTCCGCTGCTGCCTTCAGACGCGGAGGTGATTCAAAGCACACAAGAAAAACCCGGGGTAAAAGAGAGTGTGTCAATAAATGCGACCTCCGTTGCGATGAAACTCGCAGAGCAGTTTCAGATCGATCTCAGGAAGGTGAAGGGGAGCGGACCCGGCGGCAGGATTCAGAAGGAAGATGTGCAGGCCCACATTGAAGAGCGCGGTCCCGGTCGTATAATACAGAAAGAAGAAGTGTCGGTGTATGGATCCGGAAAACCACCCGAAGAAACGTTACCGGAGCGTGTGAAGGCTTCTCCTGCAGCCCGACGCCGTGCACGGGAAGCAGGGATCGACATCCGAGCGGTAAAAGGCACTGGACCGGATAACATCATTACAGAGAGGGATGTGAGTGCCTTTCTCGCGGCTCCATCTCCCGCAGGAGTTGAAAGGAGAGACGAGTGGCTTGATTTGACGCCGGTTCAAAAACTCACGGGTGAGCGAATGCTGTACAGCGTTACCACTGCACCGCAGTTTTCCCTCGATGTAACAGCTGATGCCGAGAAGCTGCTCTGGATCCGAGACGGGATGATGGAGCAGGTTGAATCAGAGACAGGAAGACGGCTTTCGATTACGACGCTTCTGGTCAAGATTGTCGCAGCAGCATTGCGCACATATCCGAGAGCATGCGCATCCTTTGAAAACGGACGTGTAAGGATATACGCGGATGTGAACATCAACGTTGCGGTTGGGGGTCCTGCCGGGCTGGTTGCTCCGGTGATAAAAAATGCTGACAGAAAGACGCTGAGCCAGATCAATGGCGAACTCAAGCTGTTTGAAGAAAAAATGAAGGATATGCGGTTTACGCGCGAAGAGCTCACAGGCGGGTATTTTACGATTTCCAATCTTGGTATGTACGGAATCGACCGTTTTCGTGCCATTGTGAACCCGCCTCAGAGCGGGATACTGGCATGTGGGAGGATCATTCACACACCGGTCGGCACCTCTGAAAAAACGATTGCGCTTCGCCCGGTAATAAAACTCACGCTCACGGTTGATCACCGCTGTCTAGACGGGATACAGGGAGCGCAGTTCTTAAACAGTATCAAGCACATGATCGAAAACCCGATAGCCTGTATTGAAGGAAAACACGCATGAGACTTGAAGGGAAGGTCGCAATCGTAACCGGTGGTGGTTCGGGCATAGGAAGGGAGATAGCGATACTGTTCAGTCGGGAAGGCGCGAGCGTCGTAGTTGCAGATTACAAAGAAGATGCCGTCGAAGATACGGAGAAAAAGATCAATGCGTCGGGCGGGAATGCGATTTCCTTCAAGGTCGATGTGACTCAGCCTGTACAGGTGGAACGTTTGGTTGAAAGGGCGCTTGAAGCCTATGAAGATGTTGATATTCTGGTCAATAGTGCCGGTACGCTTTTTTTTGGAACAATTTTGGATACCGATGAAAAAACATGGGACAGGGTGATCGCAACCAACCTGACCGGCACCTATCTGTGCAGCAGAGCAGTGCTGCCGCACATGATCCGGCATGGAGGCGGTTCTATCGTCAATATGAGTTCCTCAACCGGCGCTCATGATGCAGTGGGAAACAGCGCAGCATATGTAGCATCAAAGGGGGGCGTTGCGCTTTTAACGAAAGCAATGGCGGTCGATCATGCGAAAGACAATGTGCGCGTGAATGCGATTGCACCTGGTCCGACCGATACTTCCATGCTGAGGGACAATGTAACCGCGGAATTTTTAAAAAAATTTGTGATGGATACAATTCCGATGCAGCGGCTTGGAAAGCCATCTGAAATCGCTTCTACCGCTCTTTTTCTCGCATCAGATGAGGCTTCGTTTATTACAGGGGCCGTCATTCCTGTAGACGGTGGACAGACCGCACAGATATGAAGCGGTATCAGCAATTTTTCAAAATGTGAGATTTATCGATTGGGAGTGCGGGTATGAGGATGATATAAATTTGAAAGGAGAGCTATTAAAATGATTTTTTGTACAGGGATCAAGGAACCTGAAGGTCCTGTTTTATTGAATGACCGAAGCTGGCTCGTTGTTGAAATGTCTCCAGATCGAGGATGTGTGACCCATGTGAGTGCCGATGGAAAGAAAACACACGTGATCGCAAAAACAGGACGCCCGAACGGGCTCACTGTTGACAGGCATGGAGTGATATGGGTCGCTGAGTCACTCACGCCCTCTCTGCTTCGGCTCACCATGGACGGTAAGCTCGAGACATTTTTAAAGCAATACAGGGGTGAACCCTTCGTTTTCCCCAATGATCTCGTGTTTGGCCCGGAGGGAGCACTTTATCTGACAGATTCCGGCATCCGCCCGCATGAGTTCGAATCTGATGGGAAAATCAGGCCTGATTACAAGGAAATTGAATATAAAGGCTGTGTGTACAGGATAGAGATAGACACGAAAAACATCACAATGCTTGATTCAGGCATTCGCTTCACCAATGGCATTGTGTTCGGACCTGACAACTATCTCTATGTGAACGAGACCATTACCGGGAACGTATACCGGTATAAATGGGAAAAGAACGGTGCTATAGGAAAAAGAGAGCTTTTTGGAAATGTGATGGATCCTGAGGCGCCCGAGGGATTCAAAGGCCCTGATGGAATGAAGTTCGGCATGGACGGGAATCTCTATGTGGCAGTCTATGGTCAGGGTGACATCACGGTGCTCGGAAAGAAAGGTGAAGTTGTCAGGCGTATAAAAACCGAAGGGAGCATGCCGACAAACTGTGCATTCGGCCCGAAAGGATCAAAGAAGCTCTACGTTACTGAGGTTGGGCACGGTTGTTTGGAAGTATTCGATGTCGGGACCGACGGGTTTCCGCTGTATACAGGGTGATTATCTACGTTATACATTAAAAGTTAGCTTTAGTACCTTAATTTTGATTTTCTTGCCGTTTTGGCAAGAAAATCTTTTAATAAAGAATGCGGCTTTGCCGCATTAGGGGTCTGATTTATATCTATTAGAGAAATATCAAAAATCGTTGTTCCTTTCGAATTGAATATCAGTTGACAGAAAAATGAGTTTGGTATATTTTGGAAACGTTATCATTTTTTATTTTAATTCCCTTAAATTGTACGAAAAAAAATGATAACGTTCTATTTATAGATAAAAATTGTGTATTCAGAGGAGGTCAGGATGCGAGGTTTCGAAAAAGCACGGGAGCTTTTATACGGGTTTAAGGGGGAACGATACCTGAACGGGTTGGGAATACTGCAGAAGACAGGGCAGGTTGTGAAGCAATTTGGCAAAAACGCTGCGCTGGTCAGCACCTTTTTTCCCGGGTGTGAGTCCTTTATCGATACAATGAAGCAGTCCTTCGAAAAAAATGGAGTGAAGCTCCTTGCCGAAATAGAAGGCCCGGCACCGAATGCCCCGATCGAAGATTTGAACCGGATCGCCGGCGAGCTGCGAAAAATCAAACCGGAGGTTGCAGTGAGTTTCGGGGGCGGAAGCACGATAGACGTGACAAAAGCTGCATCGGTTCTCTACACCCTGGGAGGAGACATAGAGGAATACTTTGGCACCGGCCTGGTGACCCAAGCTTTACAGCAAAAGGGGGAAAAGCTTCTCCCCCATGTGGCGATTCAGACCGCTGCGAGCTCAGGCGCTCACCTCACCAAGTACTCCAACATCACAAATGTGAAGACAGGTCAGAAGAAGCTCATTGTCGACGAAGCGGTTGTGCCGCCTCATTCGATTTTTGACTACACAGTCACCTTCTCGGCGCCTCTCAGCCTCACCGCGGACGGTGCGCTCGACGGAATCGCACATTCCCTTGAGGTGCTGTATGGTGCGGTGGGCAAGCCCTATTACGAGAAAGTGAAAGAGGTAGCCTGTGAATCAATCGGGCTGATCGTCGAGTACCTCCCGAACGTCATGAAGAAGCCAGCGGACGAAAGAGGAAGAGAAGCGCTTGGGCTTGGGACCGACTTGGGAGGATATGCAATCATGATCGGCGGTACAAACGGCGGGCATCTCACCAGCTTTTCTCTCGTGGATGTACTGAGCCACGGAAGGGCCTGTGCGATCATGAACCCCTATTACACGGTGTTCTTCGCCCCCGAGATAGAGGATCCTCTGAGTCTTGTGGGAAATGTATTCAAAGATGCGGGATATGTGGAGGTCTCCCTTGAAAAAATCAGAGGGCGTGAGCTCGGAATGGTCGTTGCGAGGGCGATGATCGATTTCGCAAAGGACATCGGTTTTCCGACGACCCTCGGTGAGGTCGAAGGATTTACAGACGAGCACATAGGGCGGGCATTGACTGCAGCAAAGAATCCACAGCTGAAAATGAAACTCGAAAATATGCCGGTGGCGTTGAATGCAGATATGGTAGACGAATACATGGGACCGATTCTGCAGGCTGCAAAAACAGGTGATCTCTCCCTCATCAAGAATGTTTGAAATCATGAAAGGAATCTGATGAAAGTTACACTCGCATACGGGAAACAGGATCTTGATCTCCTGCTCCCAGACTCTTACGATGTAACCGTGATCGAACCGAGGTATGTCCGGGGGGTATCTGACCCTGTGGAAGCATTGAAAAACGCATTGAGATCCCCTGTGTCCTCTCAGCCGCTGTCCGATATGGTGAAAAAGACGGATACCATCGGAATCGTGGTGAACGACATCACCCGTGCAACTCCTTACCGGACAATTCTGCCTGTGCTGCTGAATGAAATGAAAGACGTTCCCTCGAATAAAATCACCTTTTTCGTTGCCCTGGGGACGCACCGGGAAGACAGTGAACAAGAGCTTCGCGGGATGCTCGGGGATCCGATTGTCGATGAGTATCGGATCGTGCAGAACAACTGTATCGACCGGGCTACCCAGGTGAAGATCGGTGTGACTCAATTCGGAAACGAGATCTGGATCAACCGGGAATTTTCAGAGTGTGAACTGAAACTGCTCACCGGTTTCATAGAGCCCCATTTCTTTGCAGGATTTTCCGGCGGAGGGAAGGCCGTGGTCCCGGGAATGGCAGGGCTTCAGACGATCATGAAAAACCACTCTCCAATGAACATGGACGATGAAAAGGCAATCTGGGGAATCACCGAGGGCAACCCGATATGGGAAGAAGTGCATGAGGCCGCGCTCATGGCAGGGAACAGCTTTCTCTTGAACGTTGCCCTGAATAAAAACCAGGAGATTACCGGTGTGTTCGCGGGTGATCTGACAGATGCGCACAAACAAGGGTGTAAATTCGTCAAGAATGCTGCCATGGTTCCTGTGCCCCGCCCTTTCGATATCGTGGTAACCTCCAATTCCGGTTACCCGCTTGATCTGAACCTGTACCAGTCGGTCAAGGGGATGAGCGCGGCTGCCCAGATCGTGAAAATGGGTGGTGCGATCATCGTTGCCGCGGACTGCTGGGACGGAATTCCAGAGCACGGTTTGTACGGGCAGATCCTCAGGGAATCAAAAACCCCTCAGGAGCTTCTGGAAAAGGTGAGAAACTCAGGCTCAGGTAAGCAGGACCAGTGGCAGGCACATATTCAGGCAAAGATCCAGATCAAGGCAGATGTATACGTAAGAAGTGGAAATCTCACTGATGGACAGATCGAATCTGCCCTTTTGAAGCCATCCCACCGCATAGAGGAAACAGTTGATGAATTGATCAAAAGGTATGGGAAAAGCGCCAGGATCTGCGTCCTTCCGGAAGGACCTCAGACCATACCGTATTTGCAGTAGGATACGTTTCATAACTCAATACATGGAGTAAACTACATGCACTACCATTCAGAGGAGCTGATACGGGACCTTTCGAGAAAGGCAATCGAGTTTCGTCTGCAGGTTCTGGATATGGTGTACAGGGCACAGACCGGTCATCTGGGAGGTGCCTTTTCAATTGCAGAGATACTCACCGCCTTATATTTTCACCATCTCGATGTCGATCCCCATGCACCGGACAGCCCGGACAGGGACCGCCTTCTGTTCTCCAAAGGGCATGCATGTGCCATGCTCTACACCGTGCTTGCGCACCGGGGTTTTTTCCCTGTCGAGGAGCTCAAAACATTCAGGCAGATCGATAGCAGGCTCCAGGGGCATCCGGAATGCAGCAAGCTCCCGGGCCTTGAAATCTGTGCCGGGCCGCTCGGTCATGGTGTTGCAATCGGGACGGGCATGGCGCTCGCGTTGAGGATGGGGATGACGAAACCTTCCGCCTTTTCTGCTCCATCTGCACGCGCTTCGAGGGCACGTGTCTACGCAGTCCTGGGGGACGGTGAGATCAATGCAGGCGTCATATGGGAAGGTGCTCTGGTTGCTGCAAAATACAAGTTGGGGAACCTGGCAGCCATACTCGACTACAACGGCATTCAGCAAACTGGAGCAACCGCCGATGTGCTACCCACCGAGCCCATCGCAGACAAGTGGCTGTCTTTCGGATGGGCGGTGCGGGAGATAGACGGCCACAATGTCGGCCAGGTGCTCGACGCTCTGGACTGGTCTGATGAAGTGCACGCGCGGCCGAGCATCATCATCGCCCGAACCACGAAGGGAAAGGGGGCGCAGCTCTTCGAGTACGACAATCGCTGGCACGGAATGCCTCCAAACAAAGATCAATACGAATCTGTAAAAAAAGAGCTCCATGCGAGGTTAGAAGAATGGCAGAAATGAAATCAATGCGGGTGGCATACGGAGAAGCCCTGGTAGCGCTGGGGAAGACAAATCCGGAGGTGGTCGTTCTGAGCGCGGATGTGGCAAACTCTGATCACAGCTACATGTTCGAGAATGTGTTTCCGGACCGGTTTGTCAACGTGGGAATCGCAGAGCAGGCGCTGGTGGATGTGGCGGTCGGGTTTGCATACTGCGGAAAAGTCCCCTTCGTGAATACCTTCGCATTTCTCTTCGCAACCCGTGCCCTTGAGATGATACGAACGCATCTGTGCTATGGAAAGGCGAATGTGAAGCTCATGGCTGCCTATGCGGGGCTTTCAGATTCCTTCGACGGCCCGACCCATCATTCGGTCACTGACCTTGCGATCATGCGAAGCCTTCCGAACATGACCGTGGTGATACCGGGTGATCCTGCTGGTCTGGAAAAACTGCTCCCTCAGGTTGCGGAATGGCCCGGGCCCGTGTTTTTCCGGCTGAACAGGAACGAGGTCCCCATTTTGTTCGACGATTCCTACAGCCCCAGGATAGGGAAGGCGGTGACAATTCGACCTGGAGATGATCTTTCGATTCTGTGTAACGGCCTGATGATCAGCAGATCGCTTGAGGCGGCAGATCTCATGGCAAAAAAGGGTATCGAGGCGCGGGTTATAGAAGTGCATACACTGAAACCACTGGACAGAGAAACTGTGCTGAATGCAGCCCGGGAGACCCGGGCACTCGTGACAGTGGAGGAGCACAGTGTGATAGGCGGACTGGGAGGTGCCGTGTCCGAGACACTGGCAGAGGAGTTTCCGGTTCCGGTGCGAAGAGTGGGAATCCAGGACAGGTTTGCAGAAACAGGACCGTATGACCAGCTTCTCGACCGTTACGGGATGTCGGTGGAAGACATCGTAAAGGCGGCACAGCAGTCATTGAAGCAAAAGAAGACACAGGAGGAACGGTGAAGCTCTCCCTCGCATTGCAGACACCCGAGATCGAAGTGAAGCTCCCGGTTGCGCTGCTTACCGGGAGCTTCGAAGAACGCCTGCGGAAAGCTGCCGATCTCGGGTATGACGGGGTCGAGCTTATGGTTTCAGACCCCAGCAGGCTGGACGTGAATGAGATTCGATCCCAGTTGAGGAATGTGGGCTTGCATGTTTCCGCGATCGGGAGCGGAGCAGTCGCAATGGTCGAGAGATGCACTCTCCTTGCCGTTGATACAGAGACGAGCATTCATGCTGAACACAGGCTCCATGAACTGATCGAATTCGCAGCACAGATTGACGCTGGGTGCGTTACGGTCGGGAGCTTTCGGGGACGGGCAGCATGGGTGAAAGACATTGATGGGAGATCTCGACTGGCAGATATCCTAACGAGGGCTGCGGACAGGGCGGATGAAAATGGAGTGTTGATCGCCCTCGAACCTCTCAACCGCTACGAGTCTGATATCATCAACAGCGCAGAGGAGGGGCTTGCCCTGATCGAGCAGATCGGAAAAAGCAGCATGGGGATCGTGCTCGACACCTATCACATGAACATCGAAGAGCAGACATTCACGGGGAGCATTGAAAGGGTTTGCTCTGCAGGCAGGCTCTTCCACCTGCACATAGGCGACAGCAACCGGTTGCCTCCGGGGCAGGGACACATCGATTTTCCGGAAATTGTAGAAGCACTCGGATCGAACGGCTATTCCGGTTACCTCTCCGCTGAGCTTCTCCCCCTACCGGATGGCGATCAGGCAGCGCAAAGAACCATCGAGCACATGAGAAAATTTGTGCCAAAAGAAAAATAAACAATGAGGAGTGGGATATGGGAATTCTGGCCCTTATCCATACGGTACCGCCGCTCATCGAGGTGTTCAACAAGCTGTGCGCCGAATTATTACCTGGTGTTCAGGTGATGCACATACTTGACGAGCCGCTCTTAAAAATGGTCAGGCAGAAGCCTGATTATAAAAGGGAATATCTTGTAATACGATTGAAGGATCATGTTTTCATCACTGAAGAGGCAGGTTCAGAAGTCGCGTTGGTAACCTGCTCTTCTGTTTCCCCCCTGGTGGACGACATTCGAGAGGGATGTCGTATTCCGGTCATTAAAATTGACGATGCCATGCTGACAGAGGCGGTGAGGCGTGGATCAAGAATCGGAGTTGTCGCGACCAATCCGGCAACACTCGAGCCTACCAGACAGGCGCTTGAGCGATTTGCGGTACATACGGGAAAAAAAATACAGGTACAAACAGTTTTCGTCGAAGATGCGCTTCAGTCTCTCCTGCAGGGTGAGGGGGCATCACACGACAGGAAAGTAAAAGACACTGTAAAGAGGCTGTTCAAGGAAGTTGAACTGGTCGTTTTAGCGCAGGCATCTATGGCGAGGGTTCTCGATGTCATTCCAGAGGCAGAACGGGAAGTGCCTGTTCTGTCGAGCCCTCATCTCGCGCTGGAGCAGGTGAAAAGTTACTTTTAAATGAGCGGATAGAAGAATCCACTTATAGAAATGGGAGAGTGTTATGGACATCAAAGCAATTCTGGACAAACAGCAAAAGTACATGTGGGGGCAGAGTAATTTCTACAGAGAGCCCATATCCATTGACAGGGGCCAGGGTCTGTACGTCTGGGACACGGATGGCAAAAAGTACCTGGACTTTTTCGGCGGAATATTGAGTGTCAGTTGCGGTCACTGCCACCCGAAAGTAACCGAAGCGCTTGTCAACCAGGTGAAAACGCTCGTGCAATGCTCGAGCGTGTATCCCCACGTGAATGCAATCGAGTACTCGGAAAAGCTTGCAGAGATCACCCCGCCGGGAATGACAAAATCCTACTACGGGTTGAGTGGAACAGAGGCGGTTGAGAATGCCATAAAGCTTGCGGTTCAGTACACGGGGCGGACGGAAATCATCGCACTTCGCGGTGCATATCACGGTCTGTCCGTGCTGGGGATGAGCCTCACTGCTGCTCCGAATTGGAGGGGACACATGGAGGTCGCAGGCATCAGGCATGCTGTTCAGCCGAACTGCTACCGGTGCGCCATGCACCTGACCTATCCGTCCTGCGACATTGCCTGTGCACGGGATATCGAAGAGATCATACTCAAGACCACCACCGGGAAGATCGCCGCATTCATCGCAGAGCCGATTGCAGGGGTGAGCGGGCTGATCGTACCACCGAAAGAGTACTTCAAGGTCGCGGTCGACATCATTCACAAATACGGCGGTCTGTTCATTGCGGATGAGATTCAGACCATGTTCGGGCGTTCCGGGAAGCACTGGTATGGCATGAGGCACTGGGATATAGTGCCCGATATCATGACGTGCGGAAAGAGCATTGCGAGCGGAATGCCTCTCTCTGGGACTGTAACGACGCCAGAGATTGCGGATGCGCTTGATGTGAGTGTGATTTCCACATTCCAGCAGCACCCTGTCTCCATGGCTGCTGCACTTGCAGTGTTGGAAGTCTTGAAAGAAGAAGCACCTCCCTCCCATGTCGAAGAAATGGGTTTGCTCATTCGCAAAGGATTCGAGGACATGAAAAATAAATATCCCTTAATAGGGAATATACTGGGCAGGGGATGTATGCAGGGACTGGAGTTCGTCAGGGATCACAAAACAAAGGAACCTGCCGTGGATGAGATGGCGGAGCTTTTTGAAGAGACAAAAAAGAGGGGACTGCTCATAGGAAAGGGAGGGCTCGGTCACGCCTTCAGGTTCACACCGCCGCTCATTTTGCAAAAAGAGCATGTGAATGAAGCGCTCGAGAAGCTGGACGACTCGATCGCAGCGGTGGTGAAAAAGTTTAAAAAATAGTTCGGATGTGTGACTTGGAAATATTGTTTTCTATGGGAACGATCATGGCCCGTTCATCCGTTACAGAAACCTGAATATACATTGGGGAGAAGTCGATGAAGGAGCAAAGCAGGATAGGACAATCAACAACGTACAAAAAGGGTCAAAAGACTGACCCGATGGAGGCATCGAACTTCTGGAAACCGTTCAGGGAAAACACGACGCGGAGGTATGACCTGCTCCCCTTCCATGAAGATTACCAACAGCTCGTGAGGAACACGGAAGTATTGGCCTATCTGATCAGGAGCTACTCTGTATGGGAGATGACCTGCGGTGCGCTCGGTCATCCGGGCGGGAGCTTCTCTGAAGCGGAGTTCATTTCAGTGCTTTACAACTACCTCCTCCGGTTCGATCCGGCTGATCCGAAGTGGCCAATGCGGGATGTGTTCTACCTCTCCAAGTGCCACGCGTGCCCTGCTCAATATACCGCACTCGCGCTTTTCGGCTATTTTCCTCTCCAGAAACTCAAATACTATGGTGCATGGGATTCTGGGCTCGAATCACATCCGGACTGGCTCGTGACTCCCGGGATAGAGATCAGCGGCGGTTCTCTGGGGCAGATACCAGGTGTTGCGGTGGGCCGTGCGCTTGCGATCAGGAGAAATGGACCAGATCACAACGATCGTGTTGTGTACGCCCTTCTGGGAGATGGGGAATGTAACGAAGGAACCGTGTGGGAGGCCTTCATGGCTGCGGGACACTACAGGCTCGACAATCTCATTTTCGTGATTGATTACAACAAGGTGCAGGCAAAGGGGTTTGTGAACCTGGATATGAGCATAGAGCCACTGGCGGAAAAGCTTCGGGCCTTCAACCTCGACGTGTTTGAGACTCAGAATGGGCATAATGTGTCTGAGCTTATCGATCTATTTACCAGAGTTGGCGTCCAGCGGCGGGGCAAACCCACTGCAGTGATACTGAACACGATCAAGGGGAAAAAGGTGCGTGAAGCCCAGCTCAACCCGAACTGGCACACTTCAGCACCGAGAAGTATCGATGCTGCTGGCATTTGGCTCGAAGAGCTCTGGGACCAGGACGGTAGAAGACTCGGTATTCCAGAAGAGTTTCCTGAAGCTCTAACCAGGGCAATTGAAATCGTAGGGCCATATCACGATAACCCAGACAAAATAGAAGAGAGACAGGCGTAGGAGAAGCACATATGGCACAGTTTATTCTACCGGACAGGACCAAGACGAAGGAGATGCGCTACCAGATGGGATACACGCTCGCAGATCTCGCTTCTGAAAACGACAGGATCGTTGCACTCGACGCAGACCTCAGGAGCTCGACCGGGCTTCACATATTTCAGTACTATCATCCCGATAAGCTCATTACCTGCGGGATTGCAGAGCAGAACATGATTTCAATGGCTGCAGGCCTCTCTCAGGAGGGATACATTCCTTTCCCGTGTACCTTTGATGCGTTTTCCAGGCGCTACATGGATCAGCTCTACGTCACGCTCGCCTACGGGAACCTCAATGTGAAAATCCTCGGTGCCTATGTGGGGCTTTTTACCGGGAAAGCGGGTGCGACGCACCAGAGTGATAAAGAGCTTGGGCTTCTTCTCAGGATTCCGAATATGACGATCATCGAGCCCGGGTGCAATCTGGAAATGGCGCAGGCGCTTCGATGCGGCATGGAAACAAAAGGTCTTTTCTATTTTCGGATTGTTCGGTGTGAAGTCGAGCACAACGAGCTTTTCGACGGATACGAGTTCAGACTGGGCAAGGGCGTCACTGCATACGACGAAGGTACGGACATCGGTATGGTCTGCACCGGATACATGATAAAAACAGCAAAGATCGCGGCAGAGAAGCTCAAGAAAAAGGGGATAAAGGTGAGGATTGATCATCATCCGACCCTGAAGCCTTTTGATCGTCCGCTTCTCTTCGACCTGGCTTCAAGGGTTCCCGCACTCATTACCCTTGAAAACCACTGCACCAGCGGCGGACTGTACTCTCTGGTCGCAGAGGCGCTCGCCAGTAGAGGCGCTGGAATACCCGTACGAGCAATCGGCTCCGATCCGGATGATTTCATCCACACCGGACATGTGAACGACCTTCTTTTCAGATACAAGATGACATCTGACAACGTGGTAGAGGAAGCGGAGACGGTTATGAAAGAGACGCACGCCTGAGGGAAGATGCGAATAACGGTCAAAAACGACGAATGCGTACCCAATATTCCCTAAGATGATGAGCCAATGCGCCTCCATCAGGCCGTGTGGACAGTGGAATATTTTCTCTTTTTAATGTAGGCAGCCAGAAGCTTGCAGAAAAGGGGAGGGACGAGCTTCATCCTCTCGGGAGGCTCCACATAAGCGATCCGCATCTGCGTACGACCGGGGTTCGGAGCTCCTTTCGGCACGGTGTAAAAACCTGACATGGGCGCCACAAGAAGGGTCAGCCGTTCTCCTGCGATTTCCACCATCCCTTCCCGGGCGCAGAACAGCACAAAATCCTTTGCATCGAATTCAGGACCCACGAGATGCCTGACATCGATGACCGAGTAGATTGCCGCATCCGGACATGAGGCAATCACCCCAGGGAGCCTTTCTCTTATTTCCTGGTTGAAGCTGGCAAGCAATGGCCTATAGTATGCCTGCTGTTTTCTGTACCACTTTTGCAAATCCCCGTGCTCAATCTGTGCCAGTGCTCCGAATATGTACTGCCCGATGGCATTGGGACAGAGATTTGCGGTATTTTCTGCAACCGCCTTTTCGTGAAATTCCCGGCTGTCTGTCACGAGTGCCCCTATTCTCAATCCGCAGGCATTCCACACTTTTGAGGCTGTCTCTATGCTGATACGTCTCCCCTCAATGCCGGGGAGCTCTATCCCCCAGATGCTGCTTGTGTGCTTTTGGCCGTAATAGAGTTCCCGGTAGGCTTCATCGCTTACCATCCACATGTTGTGTTCCACGCAGAGTTCGGCGAGGAGATTCATGGTTCCATGGTCATAGAATTGACCGGTCGGATTGTCATAGGGAATGATGAGCAGCGCGCCGGGACGATGTTCTTCGACGATACGTTCAATTTCCTCAAGATCTGGGAGCGTGTAGCTCCCGTCATCCTGCAGAAATCGTGTAAGGGTGATCGTTTTCCTGCCGACCCTTGCCGCCATTGCGCTGTAGTTGGTGTAGGCAGGATCGATCAACAAAAGCGGCTTTTCTCCACTTCCCGCAGGCCCCAAACAGCCAAGAATTACGAGCTCCATGGCCTGGCTTCCACCGTCCGTGACCTGCACGAAAAGGCCGTCAGTATCGAATCCGCTCGATGCGATGATATTCAAAAAGGATGCTCGAGTCTGTTCCATTCCCACAGTGGGGGTGTACTTTACCGCTCCATCTCTGAAGGGGCTCGAGGGACCGTCAAGATTGAACAGGCGCTCCTGCATTGCGGGGTGCATTGGCAGGGAGACGTTTCCGATTGCAACATTTACCTGCCCGACACCATCCGTTCTCTTCATGTATTCAATCTGGGCGTACCGTATGGCCGAGGGCGCTCTCTGCTGATAGTGCTCGGAGAGTGTTGGTGCGTTCATACCTGCCTCCTTCATGATCGATATACGCCGATCACCGGAAATGTATCAGGTTCCTTTTCATTGACATATGTAATTGTACGAATAAATGCGAATTCTATCAAGTAAATACTGAATAGGAGAAAGGATTTCATACAGATTCTTCGATTATTGAATACTCAGAGGAACAAGCGCGAAAATTCCGTATTGATGATTGCCATCCCTTATGCTACACTGGGGAAAAAATACGAGAGGGTTTTCATGACATCGAAAGAGAGGATGCTCGCCGCCATACACGGCGAGAGGCCGGACTACACACCCTGCTCATTCATGCTTTTTTTGAATCTGTATGATCAGTGCAGGGATGAGGAGGAGTTCGTCAACAGGCAGCTCGAGCTCGGGCTCGACGCCTGCGTGCATGTAGGGCACCTGAACCACAGGATGCACTTTTACGGCAGTCTCCATCCTGAGGTGAAGCACTCCCAATGGGTCGAGGAAAAAAAGGGAGTAAAGTATTTCTGCAGGAGGCTTGATACCCCCGCAGGTCCGCTCACTTCCCGGGTCAGGCAGAGGGAAGGCTGGCCTACGGAGGATGACTTCCAGCTCATGAATGACTGGATCGTCCCGAGGATGGAGGAGCCGCTCGTGAAACCGGAACAGGACCTGGAAAAGGTGCGGTATTTGTTCGGACCCTTCAGAGACGAGGACATAAGACTGCTGAGGGAAGAGGCCGAATGGGCCCAGGAGCTCGCCGGCGAAAAACGGCTCCTCCAGCTGGGAGGGTGGAAGGGGTCGCTGCGTCCGGGACTCTCTCTTGACCCGGGAGTGATGGGCTGTGATGCCATGGCGTGGCTCTCCGGTTTTCAGGAGATCATGGTGCTCTCGGTCACGCAACCCGATCTGATAAAGGAGTACGCCGAGATCATTCACAACTGGAACCTGAAGCAGATCGAGATATATCTCGATGTGACCGGTGCGGACCTGATCATTCGTCGCGGCTGGTACGAGACAACCGAATTCTGGACTCCTGCCGCTTTCAGGACCATCATTGCTCCGACCCTAAGGCGAGAAGCGGAGCTCGTGCATCAGGCCGGCAGGAAGTTCGGCTACATCATCACCAGTGCCTTTCTTCCCCTGCTCGACGACATACTCGATGCCGGGGTCGACGTACTGATAGGATTGGATCCGAAGGAAGGGAAAGGGACGGACCTCGCGGCTGTGAAGCGGAGGTTTTCAGAGAGAAAAAGGGCGATATGGGGAGGGGTGAGCGGGGCAGTGACTGTTGAGATGGGCAGTGAAGGAGAAACCCGTGAGGCGGTGAAAAGTGCGATAGAAATCCTTGGAACTGGAGGAGGTTTCATCCTCTCACCGGTTGACAATGTACGGGATGACACAGAGAGAGCCTGGAAAAATACTGGAATTTTCATAGAGACCTGGAAGAAACATCGAAAGCTCGCAGGGTAAAACAGGCCACAACACAGAAAGGCATGAAAAAAATAATTACACTCTATGCGGCGCTCGGTGCCCTTTTTTTCTTTTCGTCCTTCTGCGCATTTGCAGGAAAGGGCAAGGAGGAGGAAAAACCTGCTGCAGAGGTTGAGACGATAACTGTCCTGATGGGCATTGATGCGGCAGGAAACAACATGGGAAAACGGGCGTCGGAGTTCGAGCAGCAGACCGGAATACGGGTCAACCTCATGGAGATCGAGTGGGACACCATGGTCAACAAGCAGGCGGTAGCGCTCATCGCGCGGGAGCCCACTTATGACATCGTTGACTGCAGATCCTTCATGCTCGCCGAGTATGTATCGAGCGGGCTCTATGACGACGTCACTGACCTTTTCCCTCCGGACGTGAAGGCGAAATACATAGACGGTATCGTTGAAGCGGTGACCATTGAAGGGAAGGTATATGCCGCTCCACTCATGGCATCATGGGAGATATTGTTCTACAATGCTCAGATGTTTGAGGAAGCGGGCCTCGATTCGAACAAGCCGCCAAAGACCTGGGTTGAGCTCGCACGGTATGCAAAGTCAATACAGAAGGAAACAGCCTATGCCTTTGCAGACTCTCTCGCACCGGGAGAATCTATCACCGTCGCCTTCTTCAGGTGGGCAATGTCCGCCGGTGCAAAGATCCATGAGTGGAAGGGAAACAGGATTCAATGGCTCCTCGATTCCCAGGAGTGTATCGATGCCGCCTATTTCATGAGACGGATGATCGAGGAGGGAACAATGGATCCTGTCTCCCCCACCTACTCCCATCAGCAGCTTGCAGGCCTGTTCGGCAAGGGCTACTGCGCGATGTTTGTGAGCCGGGATATGATGCAGCTCGCCTTCAGGGACCCGGAGCAGTCCCTCTACGCTGGAAAGATAAAGACAGCCCCGGTTCCCGGTATCAGGGAGGGGCTCTCTGGCTCTGTCGAGGGACACGAATTCATGGCGGTTCCCTCATCGTCACTGCACAAGCAGGCTGCGCGGAAGTTCATAAAGTTTGTTACATCAGTGGAAAACGTGAGGAGGCGCGCGATCGAGCAGGGCATGACGCCGGTGTACGAGAAGCTCTTCAACGATCCAGAGGTGAAGAAGGTGATCGACCTGGGCACCATCCTCCATGCTGCAGATAACTGTTACTGCAGGCCTTCGATTCCAGAGTACTCGGAGATATCCGACATCATATCAACGGAGCTTCAGAACATTCTTGTAAATTACAAGGATCCGAAGACTGCGCTCCAGGAGGCGAACGCAAAGGCCAACGCGCTCATGGGCTGGTAGTTCTGGAACAGAGGAAAGCGCAGGCTCACCACGGACGGTATCAAAGGGTAGCATCAAACGGGAGCATCTCATCCCACATGGCGAGAAAAGGAGACTACTATGAGCCACATCACCCCGAAACAGCTTTACAGCTGGTGCAGGATACCCTACGAGAGGCTTGAGAGCCATCCCGACCTGAGGGTTCCCTTTCGACTGGTAAAGGACTCTTCAGAAATGGGCAGAATCATGGCTCAGGAGCTGGTCGCCATGATCAAAAAACACAACGGAGAGGGGAGGCCTCTCCGCGCCATCATTCCCTGCGGACCAGGCTGCTGGTACGGACCTTTCACAGACCTGGTGAACAGGGAGAGGGTGAGCCTGAAGAATCTGGTGGTTTTTCACATGGACGACTGCCTCGACTGGCAGGGGCGTCACCTCCCGAAAGGGCATCCCTACAATTTCCGCTCAGTTATGGAGGCGGTTTTTTACGGTCCGGTTCAGCCGGAGCTTGCTGTTCCTGAAGAGAACAGGAACTGGTTGAGTCCCGACAACATCGCCAGTGTGAAGGAGAGGATCTATTCGGCTCCGCTCGACATAACCTACGGAGGGTGGGGGCAGGACGGCCACGTTGCCTACAACCAGGCTCGCCGCCACCCCTTCAGCCGGCTCACCATCGAAGATGTGCGCAGCTCCACGATCAGGGTCCAGGAGAACAACATCGACACGATCATCGCCCTTGCGCAGCGTTCCTTCGGTGCAGCCTATCAGTTTGTGCCTCCCATGTCTGTCACGCTCGGCGTGAAGGAGTGTCTGTCTGCTGCGAAGGTCCGTCTTTTCAGTGATACGGGAGCCTGGAAGCAGACCGCGCTCAGAGTAGCGCTCTTCTCAGACCCCACGCCCGAGTATCCCATGACGCTCCTCCAGGAGCACCCTGATGCGCTCATTACCGCAACGGTCGATACTGCACGACATCCTGTCAGTGAGCACCCGGAGTGGGAGCTTGGGGTGTGACCGCTGTTCTTTCTGGAAGGGGAGCTTAGGGTGTCAGTGCGGTTCTTTCTGGAAGGGGAGCTGGGGGTGCGACCGCTGTTCTTTCTGGAAAGGGCACTAAGGGTGTAAAGCTGGTTTTATGGAGTGGGCACCGGCCGTGTGAAGGCCGGGTCTCTATGTAATGCTCGTCCACCCCGAGAGGGATGAACTGCGTGTACGCATGCTACCGGCAGGGCGATGTGCGCTCTGCCGGTATCTTTGAGGTAGCCCTATTTCGGAACCTTGTCTGCAGGCGTGACTGATCGTGAATGTGCAGCTGCATTCTTAAGGCCCTTCTGGGAGCTCTCACCAGATTTCCCACCAAGCATCTGCTGCCGACCATTTCCGGTCCTGACACAATACCTGGTGCATCCGGAGGTACTTTTTCCTTTGGCGAATAGTGGAACCGCAGCGCTCATGATGAGGGCGGCCACTATTGCGATTGTGATGAACCTTTTCACGTTGACCTCCTCTGGTGTAGGGCACACCAATCCCAGTATAGCACAAATGCGTAAAAATTCCAGGTAGGGTGTATGAATTGGGCGTATTTCTTTCACGTGATTGTCGTTGAGAAAAGGTTGGCCAGACGCTATAATGGCTGTGGTGCGGAAACCGCGATCATTTATAAGAGGTCAGGCATCACCCTATAGAGGATGACGAATGGTCAAAGAGTGCACCGTGATAGTGAAGAAGGGACGCGAGAAGCCAATTCTCCATGGGCACCCATGGGTGTTTTCCGGGGCTATCAGGGAGATTTCACACTGCAGGGTGGAAGGTGAGGTTTGTACCATACTCGACGAGGATGGCAGATTCCTGGCGCGGGGATACGTCAACAGACGTTCCGGCATCGTGGTCAGGATCCTTACGACGGAAAATATTTCGGTTGACGGAAATTTTATCAAAAAAAGCATCGATACGGCAGACAATTTGAGAGTCAGGACGATGATTCCTCTTCCCGGAGCCTACAGGGTGGTGAATGCGGAGGGAGATTTCCTCCCGGGACTCGTTGTCGACAGGTACGGAGGGGGAATCGTGGTACAGTGCTCAACGGCAGGAATGCAGCGGCTCAAAGGGTTGGTGGTTCAGGGGCTTGTTGCGCTTCTTCAGCCTGAGTTCATCTACGAGAAGTCGAGAAGCTCAGAATCCGAAAAACAGATCATGGACCTGGCTGATTCACTCCTCTTCGGAAGAATGCCGGAGCGGATTCTCATTGAGGAGGAAGGGGCACGATTTCTGGTGGACATACCAGGCGGGCAGAAAACCGGGTTTTTTCTTGACCAGCGACCGAACAGGCTCATGCTTGCGGAAATCGCACGGGACATGGAGATCCTGAACTGTTTCAGCTATACCGGGGGCTTCGGTGTGCATGCGCTGCGGGGAGGCGCGAAGTCCGTGCTCAATGTTGATGTCTCAGAGACAGCACTCGAACATGCTGCCGAGAACGCCCGCTTGAATGATCTTGACATGAGCCGCTTTGCCTGTGTGAGGGAGGATATCTTCTCCTTTCTGCGTGGGGAACGCAGAAAATGGGACGCAGTGATACTGGATCCTCCGAAGTTCGCCCGCGCGAGAGGAGAACTGCAGCGGGCCGCGAGAGGGTACAAGGACATAAATCTGTGCGCAATGAAACTGATTCGTCCCGGGGGAATGCTCATGACTTTTTCTTGCTCGAGCCACGTGACCGAAGACCTATTCCAAAAAATCGTCTTCGGTGCAGCAGCGGATGCAGCACGGCAGGTACAGCTCCTCAAGAGGCTCCATGCGGGAGCTGACCACCCGGTGAATTTGGCACACAGGGAAGGGGAGTATCTGAAGGGCATGCTGCTGCGGGTGCTGTGAGCCTGTGTAGCGAAGATTACCGCATGCCGGGGAGTAGCGGTAAAGACCAGTGCGGGAAACGCAGGATGATGGAAATGGATCCGTTGCGAATCAAAGGGAGTGCGCGTATATACGACGCGATGATTGGCGTCGGCGGTATCGGAACCGGCAGCTTCTTTCAGCTTCGGGGAAACCATACCCTCGGCAGAGAGGAGAGCAGAGGCGGCCGTTTCCTCAGGCGGAATGACTACTGCAAACTCCACATCGTGTCCCACTATGTGCAAACGCTCATGGGCTCTGGCTTTGCCACAATACCGGTGGGAATGGTGGGGGATGATGCGACAGGCAGGCAGCTGTTGGAGGAAATGCGGGATGCAGGACTGCATATGCGGCGCATTGATATCGCACAGGACGTGCAGACGCTCTTCTCCTTCTGCTTTGTGTACCCGGACGGAAGCGGAGGGAACCTCACCACCGTGGATTCGGCATGCTCGTTGGTGACACCGGAGTACGTGCAGGAGGCAATTGGGGAGTTCCAGAAATACCTTGGCAGGGGCATCGCCCTTGCGGTGCCTGAGGTGGCGCTTGCTGCACGCAGAAGGCTGCTTGAGCTCGGTGGCGAGCACTCATTTTTCCGTGCCGCTTCCTTCAGCTCTGGCGAAATAGCACAGGCGCAAAAACTCGGGTACATTCCACTGATTGACCTGCTCGCCCTCAATCTGGACGAAGCGCGTATGCTTTGCCAAGAGCATGAAAAAAATACCCTTGCTGAATCTATTGTGGAGCGGACAGTCACAGTCATCCAGAACCTCTCTCCAAAAACCTGGATCACCGTGACCGCAGGGGTGCAAGGAAGCTGGGCCTGGAACGGTGAACGACTCCGCCACTTCGGCGCGCCATCAGTCGAAGCGGTGTCCACCGCCGGAGCTGGAGATGCCTTTCTCGCGGGAGTGCTCTGCGGGCTTGCAGCCGGGCTTCTGCTCTTCGAAGCACAGGAGTTCGGAACCCTGGTCGGATCCTTTTCAGTTCTCTCGCCGCACACGATCCACAAGGGGATCAGCAGAAGTGGGCTCCAGGAGTTTGTAAAGAAGAGTGGATGTGTGGTCTCAGAATCGGTAATGAACCTCCTGGCCTCCTGAAGCGCAGTGTCCTTATCGGGTGTTTGGGGGGCGACATCAACGATAGTCGAACGCCACCTTTACCGCCCTGCTCCGGGATTTTTTTCTCACTGTGTTCAAGGCATCTTTGTAATCATCGATTCTGAAGGTGTGGGTCACCAGACCCTCGAAGAGGGCATGATTGTGGTGCATTACATCGATTGCGATCTCGAAGGCATGTCTTCTTTTTCCCTGGTTGGTCTCGATGCCGTACATAAAAGAACCTGCGATCTCGATCTCCTTGTAGGTCTGGATGGACCAGTCGACCGTTTTCGTACGGGTATAGGACTGGCCAAGCACGACGATCTTCCCGTTGCTCTGGATCAGGTGGAGCGCGTCGTCGATTGTTCTTTCCGTACCGACGCAGTCGAATATGATGTCCGGTCCCGCATTTCCAAATATCGCGCTGCGCCCCAGCACGGGCTTGAAAAGGCGTCCTCCGCTCCATTGTGCGACCTTCTCGTAAAGGGAGCCGGGATTATGCGCGATGATCACCTCGTCGGAACCGAGACTCTGTGCAGCATCACGCTGAAAAGGGTGGCGGGCGATTGTGAGCAGCCGGCAGGGTGGAGCAAGAGATCGGAGTGCGGCGACTACCATCAGGCCGATGATCCCCGCACCAATCACCACCACGTTCTTGCCCCTGGATGGCAGGTGTCTTGCCACTGCATGAACGCCAACAGCCAACGGCTCGGTGAGGACCGCAATCTCATCCGGCATGCCAGCAGGTACTCTGAAGAATTGCTTCTCGAACCCGACAAGAGACTCGCAGTAACCGCCCCCGCCGAATCCCCCGAACCTCCCCCTGCCTCCGTACCCTGCTTCGAGCCCGGTTCCATCACCTTCCCCTGCGAGGCTCAGGCAGCTCTCCAGGTTCCCCCTTCTGCAGCTCGGGCAGGGCTTGAACCCGTAGGCCTCGCAATGAGCCCCGGGAAGGTACACGACCCTATCGCCTGCCTGCAGAGAGGAAACCTCTTCTCCCCCCCGAAGGACCTTGCCGACGAGCTCGTGTCCCATGGGGAATGTTTTCTCAGGACCTCCGAGAATGCTCGCAAAGGAGGAGATATCCAGCGCACTCATGTGAAGGTCAGTCCCGCAGATCCCCCCGAGTCTTGTTTTCACCAGCACCTGGTTCGGGTAGCGGATGACAGGCTCGGGCCAGTCCCTGCGGTATACCAGCATGGAGTTATTCCCACCGAGGGAGAGCTTGCTCAGAAGGACTTTCGACATTTTCAAATCGAACATTATCCCTTTCATGCTTTTTGCTCCGTAACTGCGTAAATAAAATGCATGATTCAATGAACCTTTTTTACGTGCCGAAACCGATGATATCATCCATGGTAGCATTCTTTTCGAATTCCCGTCAAGCGCGAGAATTCGTACACAGCACATGAAAGTCTACAAAAGTATGGGACAGAGGAGTACACACAATTCCGGCGTATTCTCACACAGATGATTCATTGCTTTTTTTAATCTTCTTGACAAAATTCATGAAAACATTACAATAACAGTCATTCGAATGACTAATGGGGTGTTCATGGCATGGCAGGGAGCGGTATAAGCTATAATCCACTCTATCTGCAGGTGAAGGAGGTGATCCTCAAGAGGCTTGCGGATGGAGTATATACCCCTGGAAAACTCATCCCCAGTGAGCAGCGGCTTGCCGCCGATTTCGGCACGAGCGTTTCTACAATACGCCAGGCCCTTTCAATCCTTGTCTCAGAGGGATACCTGGTGAAGAAGCAGGGGAAGGGCACCTTCGTTTCTGAAAAAAAGGTCAAGGTGTCCTTTCTCGGCTGGATAGGGGAGTCGAGGCAGGGAATGGAAATCATGAGAGAGCTCATCGGGGCTTTTGAAGAAAAGTATCCGCTGATTTCAATCGAGTATATTCCCACCACCTATCCACACACCAGGCAGGACCTGCTCAGATTGATCACTAATGGCACAGCCCCGGATGTGGCGCAGATAGTATCGCACTGGACGAGCTATTTCGCATCGATGGGTGCCTTCGAGCCGCTGGGTGATCTCGTAAGCAGGGAGAATATCGAATGCAGGATATTCGAGAAAGACATTCTCGGCGGGATCTATCAGAACAGGATCTACTCTCTCTCATGGGGACTGTGCCCTGTCAGCCTCATTGCAAACAAAAATGTACTGGGGGAAGCGGGAATAGAAAAAATCAATTCCCGAATGACGATCAGTCAGTTTTTCGAAGTGTGCAGGAGCGTAAATGCCTTCTATGGGGAGGCACGGGTATATTGTTATGGGCTGCCCATATCGGGCGATGAGACCGACTTTCTGCGAATCTATACCTTCTTGCAGGCGTTCCACGGCGGATTTGTAAATGACAGGGAGGAGGTGATATTCAACTCACGGGAGAATGAGCTCGGTTTCAAATGGCTCAGAGACTTCGTAAACAGTGTGCGGGTCTTTGTGTCGGATATCTACCGCATCAGATCACGCTTTTCAAAAAACGAAATTGCCTTCATTTCCGACGGTCCCTGGATCAAGTATATCCTCGAAGAGCTCACCGGGGAGGATTTCAACAAGAACTTTGTGGTGTTGCTGAATCCGGTAAATAAAGAGGAAAAATCCTACTCATGGAACTACAACCATGCACTTGCTATCTGCTCCCAGAGTAAGAACAAGATGCATGCTGCGAAGTTCATCGATGCGATTACCAATGATCCTAATATCAGCAATTTCTACTATACCCGTGCAGGGCATCTCGCGGTGAGCAGGGAGTACGTGGCGCACCCGGCATATAGCTCGGTACCTTTTAGTGCTTTCAAGGAACAGCTCGAAAATGCTGTGGTGATAAATGCCCAGAACGCAATGTTTGAAAAAGCAATGGTCCTGTGCATTGATGCGGTAAAAAAAATACTCTTCGAAGGTGCTGAGATAAAAAAAGAGCTTGACGAAAAACAGTACTACCTGAAAATGCTCTACTACGGATGAAGCTGGCTCGTGCAGCGGTCAGCGGCTCTTGTGGAACGTGAATCGAAGGGTAGTCTTTTACGTTCGGCATGCACGCACAGAGGCCGGCGATATTTTCGGTTCAATTTTCAAGAAAGGAGGTGGGAGCATTTTTTTAATTGCAGAGGTTACACTATTTCATGAAGGAGGGTTCAGAATCATGCGAAAAAAGACAATTTTTATTGTGATCCTTGTGCTTGTGCTCGTTCCAGTGTTCCTCCTCACGGGATCAAAGAAGGAGCCAGAAAAGGCGGCAAAACCGGAAAAGATCACCATAGTGGTGTACGAGCCGGTTGAGGCCAAGGGGATGACGGAGTTCGGAAAGGTTTTCACACAGAAGTACGGCATCGAGGTCGAGGTATTCACTGTTCCATGGGCGAACCTGCACGAGAAGATCATCGCAGACCTGACCGCGAAAACAGGCACCTATGATCTCATCGCGATCCCGGGTTTGTGGTCGCTTGAGTTCATCTATGCGGGGTATATCGAGCCGCTTGACACCTACTGGAGCAACCCGGATTTACCGTCCTTCGACATCGAGGACTACCCGCAGGACATCGTGAACCTCGTGGCAGATGATGACCATGTGTACTGGATTCCGCACCACGCCACAACCCAGATCCTCTTTTATCGGAAGGATCTCTTCGAAAAAGAAAAGCTGAGACCGCCCGATACCTACGATGACCTGTTCAGGGTTGCAGAGATTTTCACCAATAACCCGAAATATCCTGGGGTGTACGGCTTTGCAACCACACCCAAGCAGGGGGAGTGGGCATCGAGCACCTGGAGCACCTGGATCTGGTCGTGGGGAGGAGACTACTTCGACAAGAACTGGCACTGCATCTTCAACAATGCCACGGGGGTGGCATCTCTTGAGGCCTACGCCGAGGCAGTCCAGAGATTTGCGCCACCCGACTGCCCAAACTATGGGAATGAAGAGGGCGGAGCCGCGATGCAGCAGGGGAGGGTCGCTATGCTCCAGATGTGGCCCTACCTCGCCACTGCCATGCAGGATCCTTCCCAGTCCAAGGTCGTTGGCAAGGTAGGATACGCACCCATGCCCAAGAAAGAGCTGAGATTTCCGCGTCTGGGATCCTGGGGGCTCACCATCTCCAGGTATTCCAAGAACAAGGAGTGGGCGTGGCGGTATATGGCTGAGTTCAACAGCAAGGAAAATGTTGAAACGATTCACAGGGAAGCCGGCATGCCGATCTGCCGAACAAGCGTGGCGAGCGTGCTTGCGGAAGAGGACCCGCTCTTCAAGGCAATATTTGTGAGCTTCGAGCATACCAAGGAGCGGCCCGGTATCCCTGAGATCACGCAGATTATCGATGTGTGGGGACTCGCGGTATCAAGGGTTGTGGTCGGCGATACGGACGCCCAGACCGCGCTCGACGATGCTGCAGAAGAGATAGAAGTGATTCTTAGAGACGGCGGTTACTTGAAAGACTGAATCTCTCCTGGGTGTATTTTCGGAGTGTTCACCTTTTTAAGGGCCCGCGCAAAGAACGAGCACACGCGAATGACGGGTCGTTCAAATCGCGGGCCCAATAAAAAAACGGCAAGATTGCAAGGCTTGAGGAGAAGGTCAGTCTTGCCGGGAATCACAGAAGGAGGGAACTCTATGAAACGAGAGATAGAAAAAGGGACAAAAACGGGCACAAGGGAACGACGTATCACACCGTACCTGATGCTCGCGCCGCTTCTCCTCGGTCTCTTTCTTCTGGTCTATTACCCGCTCATTTCCACCCTCAGGCTCAGCCTCTACCGCTACGCATGGAACAAGCCCCAGGCTGGGATGAAGTTCGTCAAGTTTGAGAACTACAAGCGGATCTTCACGGACAAGCGGGAATTTCGCCCTTCGATGAGAAACACGGCCAAGCTCACCGCGATCTCGACCTCTCTGTGCGTGCTCATCGGGATGGGGCTTGCGCTCTTCGTGGACAGGGAGTTTGCAGGGAAGACCGTGTATGTGGCCATACTCCTTCTTCCCACGATGATCGCACCTGTGGTCTCAGGGCTCACCTGGAAGTTCATGTTCGATGGTATGTTTGGAGCCGTGAACTACATCGTTACTGCCTTCGGGATGCAGCCCCACGCGTGGCTCAGCGACAAGGCCACCGCCCTTGGATGCATCATCGTGGCGGACGTGTGGCAGTACAGCCCCTTTGTCTTTCTGGTCATGCTCGCCTCCCTCCAGGCAATCCCTGTGGAGCTGTACGAGGCGGCCAAGATCGACGGTGCATCCGGGTGGAGGCTCTTCTTCAAGCTCAAGCTCCCGATGGTCATCCCTCAGCTTCTCCTGGTGGGTGTCATACGCCTCATGGACACCTTCAGGCTGTTCGACCTCGTCTACCTCATGACCAATGGTGGGCCCGCAGGCTCCACCCAGACGATCGGATTTCTCGCATACCAGCGCACATTCCGGCACTTCAAGATGGGGGAAGGCGCCGTGATCGCAGTTTTTATTCTCATCGCAATACTGCTGCTCTCGTTCTACTTCATACGCTCACTTCTCGAAAACGCAAGGGGGCTTGCACGATGAAAGACTCCCAAACGATCAGATACGGCCGGAAAGGCTTTCGGGCTGTGAGGCGGGCGCTGTTCTACATCGTTCTCACGGCGATTGTGCTCCTCTTCATCCTTCCCTTCTGGATTGTCCTCTCGACTTCGCTGCGGAGTAGGGTCGAGACTTTCAGTGATGCGCTCGTGCTCTTTTTCAGACCCACGATCGAGCACTACCTCCGTGTCGTTGCCGAGGAGAATTTTCCCCGGTATTTCTTCAACTCTCTGATCGTGGCCACCTGCACCACCATGCTGGTCTCCTACCTCGGGGCTCTCTCGGCCTTTGCCCTCACGAGGTTCCTCTTCAAGGGATATCACGCCGTGACATTGAGCATCATCACTGCCCGCATGTTTCCTCCCATCGCCCTTCTCCCTGCGTTCTTCCTTCTCGCTTCCCGGCTCGGGATTGTCGACACGAAGGCGGTCCTGATCTTCGCCCACACCTCCTACGGGCTCCCCTTTATCGTGTTCATGATGCTCGGGTTCTTCTACGCCGTGCCCAGAGATCTGGATGAGGCAGCCCGTATCGACGGCTGCTCATGGTTCGGGGTGTTCAACCGGGTCCTTCTCCCAAATGTGGCGCCCGGGCTCGCGGCAGCGGCGATTCTCTCCTTCGTGTGGTCCTGGAACGAGTTCCTCTTTGCCCTTGTGCTGACCAGAGCCAACTCCAAGACGCTTCCGGTGACGGTGTCCGAGTTCTTGACCTTTACCCAGGTCGACTGGCAGGGTCTGACCTCCATGGGCACGATTCTCATAGTCCCTGCGGTGGTCATTACCGTTTTTGCTCAGAAGCATCTGGTGAGGGGGCTGACCACCGGGGCGGTGAAGGCGTAGGGCTGATATTTGTTTCTTCTCCTTTACCTTTGTATTCTGGTATGACAAGATGGTGCAGTTTTATGAAGAGATACGCTATGAGCGTGGATGAATGCTCACCGAAAAAGCGATGTTTCGAAAAGAAAGGAGCCCTGTATGGCGTTGAGCTATCTCATCGGTATTGACCTTGGGACAACAATGGCCAAATGCGTGCTCTAGAACCAGGATGGAAACCCTGTTTCTGAAGCGCAGAGGGAAATGGAGATCAAATATCCGAGGTCAGGAGAAGCAGAGCAGGATGCAAACCTCTTTTACACGACCACGTGCGAGCTCATCAGACGATGCCTGGAAGATGCAAATATTGAGCGAAAGCGCATTTCCGCAATCGGTATCGACAGCCAGATGGGAGGAATACTGCCGATCGACAGCCATTATGATCCTGTCACCTACTATGACACTCCCCTTGACAGCAGGAGCGCTGAAGAAAACAGATACATGCATGATAACTTCGGAGACCTCATCGTTGAGAAAAACGGCTCTATTTCAACGTATGGGAATAAAATTTTGTACTGGAAGAAGAAAAAAGAGTGGAACGATATTCACAAGTTTGTCCAATCCTCTTTTGTTGCGGGGAAGCTTGCAGGGCTTTCCGGGAAAGATGCATTCATGGACGAAACCTTTCTCTGTTTTTCAGGTTTGAGCGACCTTGCAAAATCTGAATGGTCTGATGAGCTATGCGAAAAATTACAGGTGGACTGTAAAAAACTCCCCAGGATCGTGAAATCGACTGATATCATCGGCGAGGTGAGCAGGGAAGCTTCAGAAAAGACCGATCTTCCGCAAGGGGTGCCCATATGCGCGGGATGCGGTGATCAGGCAGCTGGATTTATCGGTGTAGGTATTTTTACCAACGGCCAGCTCGCCGATGTTTCGGGAACAGCCTGCATATTTGCTGCGAATGTGGGGAGCTTCACTTCTGATCTCACACTCAGGACTGTGGCATGCATGAAGACCGCCCTGGGAGACAATTACTACCTTCTGTCCGTTGTTCTGGGAGGAAGGACACACAAATGGTTCGTGGACGAATTTTTTACCGAGGAGAAAAAAAAGATAGAGGAAAGCGGGGGAGATATCTATCAATTTCTCGATGAACAGGCGAACACACTGCAGCCTGGCTCCGGAGGGTTGGTGGCGATTGATTATCTTCAAGGCAGATTCTTTCCGCCAGACCCTTACATGAGAGGGCTGTTCATCGGGCATACATGGGCTCACAAGAAGATCCACTTTTACCGATCGATTCTCGAATCGATTGCCTACGACCACTACATCACCAGAGAGATCATTCAGGAGCTCATTCCCGGATTAAACTTGCAGGAGGTGACTGCGATCGGAAGCGGGGCGCACAGCACTCTCTGGATGCAGATCAAATCAGATGTCCTCCAGATACCCTATCAAAATTTAGAGAGAAGCGATCTGGCAACACTCGGTTCTGCAATAATCGCAGGCCATTCCATAGGGCTGTTTGAAAATATGCATGACACCTTTCAGAAGATCGTGAAGAAGAAGTCGAGGATATTCCCTGAAACCGGAAACGAAAAGAGCTACGAAAAATATATCGAGATCTATAGGGAATTGTTTGGGGCGCTTAAAAAAATCTATCCCATGCTCTCCTCATAGAATATATTGAACATCCCCTGGGTATTTTCTCATTGGAGGTTTAGATGAACACGCGGGAACGGTTTCACGCGGTAATGAACTTTGAGAGGGTGAGGACATTAAAGACCGAATACGGCTACTGGTCCACCACAATAAAACGATTCATCAGAGAAGGGATGCCCGTAATTGAGAAGCTCCCAGAGAATCTTCCGGACAATGGAACGATCAGCGGGGCGATAATGGTTGATCCTGAGAGCAGCGTTGTTGAGGAGAAGAACATCCGGGCACGTTTCAACCTTGATTCCTATGCAGCCAAGTTCCCGATTGACTTCAGCCCATTTTTCAAAATAAAAGTTCTGGAGGAGAATGAAGAGTACAAAGTGTATACGGATGAGTACGGTATCACAGTGAAAAAGAGAAAATCAGGAACATCGGCGCCCCTGTATATCGATTTTCCGATCAAGAACAGGAGTGATTTTTATCAATACAGGGAACACTACGGGAAAGACTATTCAAAGAGGCTCCCGAAAAACTGGAGAAATCTCTGCACACAGCTGAGGGATAGAGATTTTCCGGTACGGTTGGGTGGCTACCCCTTTGGGTTTTTCGGATTTCCGAGACATTTGATCGGATTCCCCCAGCTTTATTATCTGCTGTACGATGATCCCAAGCTCATACATGAATTGAATGATTTTTTTCTCAATTTTTGTATGCAATACTGGGCTGCACTATTCACGGATTTTCAACCTGATTGCGTGCTCATATGGGAGGATATGGCTTCGAAAACGGGTTCGCTGATTTCTCCAGCAATGTTTCGTGAATTCATGACGCCCTACTATAAAAAACTGATAGACTACTTCACTCAGTATGGAATCAAGAACATCCTCGTGGACAGTGACGGATATATCGAGGATTTGCTCATGCTTTGGAACGAGGTGGGTGTGACAGGAATATTTCCCGTTGAGATTCAGGCTGGCAACGATATACTTCGAATCAGGGATCATTTTCCAAAGATGCAGCTATTTGGCGGAATCGATAAAAGAATATTGACAGTGGAAAAAAGCGAGACTGAAATGGATGCAGAGCTTGAGAAGGTGAAAAGAGTGTTGCGTACCGGAGGATACATCCCGCATATGGACCACCACATACCCGATGATGCCTGCTGGAAAAATTTTCAGTATTACAGGAAAAGGCTGAACAAAATAATCGATGAGTCGGTTGAATCATCTGACGCTCAACTTTTTTGAGTACTGTTGAAAGAAATCAAAAAAAACGGTATGATATCAGGAGCACGATGGAAACGGGAAACAGGAGTGAGGCGGGTCCATGACAAAGCGCGAGGTGGTACAGACCGTCCTTGCAGGAGGGCGACCTCCCTATGTGCCCTGGTCATGCGGGTTCACCTTCGAGGCAAAACAGAAGCTTGCTGCGCACTTCCGCGGAAAAGATCTGGATGAACTGCTTGACAATCACATCCTCATCCTGGGGAACGAAATAGGTTTTTTCGAGGATCTGGGAGATGACCTGGTTCAGGATGTCTTCGGAGTGGTGTGGGACAGGAGCATCGACAGGGACATCGGGAACGTAAAGGGGTGCGTTCTTCTCGATCCCACGCTCGATGGGTATGAGTTCCCGGACCCTCTTGATCCCCGCATATTCAGGGATATTCCTGACAGTATCGAACGTTTTGGCGACCGGTTCAGGGTTTTTGCGATCGGGTTTTCCCTGTACGAACGCGCCTGGACCCTGAGGGGGATGGAGAACCTACTCATGGACATGGTGAGTCACCCCGACTTCGTGCATGAGCTCTTCGGTGCGATTGTGGATTACAACATCGCGCAGATAGAGCAGGCGCTCGAGTACGACATCGATGCGGTGTATTTCGGAGACGACTGGGGTCAGCAGCACGGTTTGCAGATGGGTCCTGACCACTGGCATAACTACCTCTCTCCCGCGCTGAAGCGCATGTACAGGTTTGTGAGGGATGCGGGTAAGTATGTGATGATCCACTCCTGCGGTGATGTGGACGAGCTCTTCGAAGCACTGATAGAGCTCGGAGTGCAGTGCTTCAATCCCTTCCAGCCGGAGGTCATGGATGTATTCACTCTCATGAAAGCCTACAAAGGGAGGCTTGCCTTTCACGGAGGGCTTTCGACTCAGCGGACACTTCCGTATGGGAGCGAAACAGATGTGAGGGCTGAGACAAGGAGACTTCTTGAAGCTGGGAGAGCAGGTGGATACATCTTTGCTCCTGCCCACGATGTGGAGGGCGACGTTTGCGTTGCAAACATGCTCGCATTCATAGAGGAAATTCAGAGCCAGCCTGGCTATGGAGGATAAAATGACTTCACGAGAGAGGGTAAGACGCGCAATTCACCACCAGGTACCGGACCGGGTGCCAATCGACCTGGGGAGCACACTCGTCACTGGAATACAGGCAAGCATTTATGCAAAGCTGAAGGAGGCGCTTGGTATAACCGGTGGAAGTATCAGGGTGTATGATCCATTTCAGATGCTTGCAGAGGTGGAGGAAGAGGTGAAGAAGGTCCTCGGGGTTGATACCTTCGGCATACAGCTTCCGGTCACCATCTTCGGGTACAGGAACGAGAACTGGAAACCTTTTACCATGTTCGACGGGACCGACGTGCTCATCTCAGGGCACTTCGAGCACGATGTGCTCGAAAACGGCGACATTGTCCAGTATCCGAAGGGAGACAGGAGTGCCCCGCCTTCAGGGAAGATGCCGAAGGATGGGTACTACTTCGATTCCATCGTGCGGCAGGAGCCGATCGATGAGTCCTCGCTGGACCCCAAGCAGTGGGTAAAGGAGACCTATTCCCTCTACACCGAGGAGGACCTCCGTTTCCTGGAAAAAACCTCACTGCATTTCTACGAAAACACCGACTACGCCCTGCTCGGGAACTTCTGGGGTGCAGGCTTCGGCGATATTGCCATTGTTCCCGGTCCGCATATTCCACACCCATCCGGGGTACGGGATCCGGAGGAGTGGTACGTTTCTGCGGTAACACGGAAACAGTACATCAAAGACATATTCGGGTACCAGTTTGAGCTCCAGATGAAAAACCTGAAAATGTACAGGGAAGCGGTGGGCGACCGCATAGAGGTGATCGTGATGAGCGGGACCGACTTCGGCTCCCAGCAGGGACCCTTCATATCGCCTGCTTCGTACAGGGAGATGTTCAAGCCGCTTCACCGGGCGATGAACGAATGGGTCCACCAGAATACTCCCTGGAAGACCTTCTATCACACCTGCGGCTCTGTCGCTGCCTTTCTCGATGATTTTGCAGAGGCTGGAGTTGACATTCTGAATCCGGTTCAGATATCCGCCTCTGGAATGGAGCCTGAGCTCCTGAAAGAGAAATACGGAGACAGTTTCGTGTTCTGGGGAGGGAGCGTCGACTCACAGGGGGTGCTTTCCTTCGGTACTCCTGACAAGGTAAGGGATCAGGTCGCACGTAACATCGAGATATTCGGTAAGGGAGGCGGGTACGTCGCGAACAACGTGCACAACATACAGGGGACGGTTCCTGTTGAAAACCTCATGGCGTTCTTTGATACATTAAAGAAAGAGGGATGGTACCGCGGGTGAGAGCAGAGCTGTACCGGGGAATCAATGAAGGGGCAATGGTGCATGCTCACACACCATTGGCCAGAGTCATGTTGTGCACAGAGTGATGGGGAGATCTTTCATCGTGATGAGCCCCGGGGGAGCGCTGACTACTCGAGTAGCCGCGTTCACCACCATGGCTGCGGTACCGATATCTCCATGAACACCGCCGGATATCCTTATCAGCAGTTGGGGTGTACCGGATATGAAAACCTCGTCGTAACTCTCTAATGACCCAAGAGACGCCTGAAACTCCAGTACGACCCGCACCCTTCCCTCCTGCAGACCGTTCGCAACCTGTCGTACCCCTGCCACCTTTCCCGCCTCCACTGAGATATGATCGCTCTGCACGCTTTTCAACGCGAGCAAGGGCTCGATTCTTTCTGTGATTCTGTCAAGCTCCCACCCCAGTGCATCTGCAATCATTGCGATTGATTCTGTAAGCCCAACGTGACGAATTTCTCCCTTTTCAACGAGACGCTCGAACTGGTCGACTGTGCAGCCAGCACCGATCTTTTTCTGGAATGGAAGCCTGCGCACTGAGGCATTCTGTACCCTGGTGACTCTGAGCATGTCGATCTGCTGGCAGACCCCGCTCATGAAGAGAGGCCACGCATCCATGAGGAACCCTGGGTTTATACCGGTACTGAGAAGGGTGACCCCGTGAGAAACCGCAAGAGTGTGGAGAGAATGGGCGAGCTCTCTGTGCTTCCAGAAAGGGTAGGAAAGCTCTTCACACGTGGACACGATGTTCGTGCCTGTGGAGATGATCCCCTCGAGCTGGGTGTGCACGTCCATCAGCGAAGAGCCCGTGCAGTGAAATACTACCTGGGGCTGTGCTTCTCTTCCGATGGTCTCGTAGTCGTCTGAGATTGCCACTCCTATCTTCTTCTCAAGCCCGATTATCTCCCCCAGATCACGGCCCACCTTGTCTCGTGCGACATCCACGGCGCCGATGAGCTCAATCGTCTTCTTCTGGAGTGCCAGCCTGGCGACACTGCACCCGATGGGTCCACATCCGAACTGAACTGCCCGTATTCTTTCAGGCATTCTCTCTACTCCTTTTTTTATTGTGATGCAACCCCTCAGAAGAGCCCTTCGGATTTCATTGCATGAAGCGCCCTTTCAAAGGCGTCGAGCGTGTCTTCTATTTCCTTTTCCCCGTGCACAGCAGAAACGATGAACTCACCTGTTCCCATGATGTCCACGCCTTGGTTGAGCAGCGCCTGCTTGAAACGTTGCGCTTTCTCCGAATTGAGGGATTGCTTGATCATCTGGTGCGGGAGTGAGTAGATATCCCCCTCCTTGCCGTATTGTGTGTCGAATACCACCCACAAAAGAGAAGCAAGCCCGTAGGCGACACCGGGAATTTTTCCCCGGTTCAAGATCCGGTTGAATCCCTCCTTCAGGCTCGATGCTCGCGCATCTGCCTGACTGTTCACCGTGCCGTGTTCGATCAGCTCGAGGCATTTGACGCCTGCGGCTGCGCTCAGTGGATTTGCGTTGAAGGTGCCCGGATGGCTGACCCGAGAAATGCTGTTCCACTCAGGGTCGTCATGAAACGAGATCTTTTCTATAATCTCCCGCCTGCCTCCGACTGCTCCGGCAGGGAGCCCGCCTCCCAGAATTTTCCCGAGTGTGGTCAGATCGGGTTTCACATGAAACCGTTCCTGCGCTCCGCCCGGCGAGAGGCGAAATCCGGTGACCACTTCATCGAATATGAGCAGCACCCCGTATCTACTAGTCACTTCCCGCAGCTCGAGCAGGAACTTCGGGTTCAGCGGGAGGCACCCCATTCCGGCGCCTGTTGGTTCGAGAATGACTCCTGCGATGTCATGGTCCGCTCGGAGCAGTTCCTCCATCTTTTTAATTTCCCCTGCTGGAAGCCGCATGACAGTACTGGAGGTTGCCTCAGGTATCCCGGCGCTTGAATATTTCCCCGATTCTGCAATCACATAGTCGTGCCAGCCGTGGAAATGATCCCTGAATTTAACGATTTTGTTTTTTCCTGTGTAGGCTCTTGCGAGCCGGATGGCCATCAGGGTCGCCTCTGTTCCTGTGCTGTGAAAACTGATCATTTCAATCGACGGCATCAGCCGTTTCACCAGTCCGGCCCAGCAGAGCTCGAGTTCCGTGTTGCACCCCAGATGTGTTCCCCTGTGGATCTGCTCGCACACCGCGCTGACAATCAAGGGATGGGAATGCCCGAGGATGAGGGCACCGTGGCCCATCACGTAACAGATGTACTCATTTCCATCCACATCACACTTCCGTGCACCGCTGCCGCTTCTCACGAAAATGGAGAAGGGCTTCACCCTTCTCGTGTCGTGAGTCACTCCACTGGGAAAGATCTCCCGGGCCTCCTCGAAGAGCGCCCTGGAACGGGTGTGCTTTGCAGTATACTCATCCATGATAGATTTCATATGCCGAGCTCCGCTTCTTTTTCCTGTCAAGCCTCTAATCTGATACTATGCAGCAGCGCTGTCAACAGCATTTTTCCTAATTTCCTTGACAAGAAATTTGAAACGCTCTAAAATGTATTTGCTTTTCATTGAATAATTTAATACAATGCGTCAAAAAAATGGGCACGCAAGTATACCACAAGGGAAAAGTGGTGCGTAAATTAACTCTCACCCAAAATCTCAATCCAAGGAGGATTCTATGAGGAAGTACAAGTATGTAGTGCTCTTCTGCACGTTTTTGCTGGCTGCATCTCTCGTCTTCGCCGGAAGCGGTGGAGCAAAGAAAGGGGGAGCGCCGGAAAAAGCCGAGGAAGTAATCAAGATCGGCGCTCTGTTCAATCTGACCGGACCCTGGGCATCGATAGACGGTCCTGCCTTCAACTCCGTGAAGCTTGCGGTACAGGATATCAATGATGCAGGCGGGCTGCTCGGCAAGAAGGTGGAGGTGGTGGGCATTGACACCAAGGCAGACGAGGCAGAAACGGTGAGCGCCGCGGTGCGGCTCTGCGAGCAGGAGAAAGTCAATGCGGTGATCGGCTACTGCGATACCCACTGGGTGCTCGCTTCAGCTCCGATCGTCCGGGAATACGGTATCCCCTACATAACCGCAGGCGCAACCCATCCGAGAATTCCTGAGAGAAGCGGTGCCTGGATGGCCTGTTTCAGTGACAGTGCCCAGGCGTCGGTGATGGCAGAGTACGCCTACAAAGAGATGGGGTACAGGACTGTTGCGGTATGGATCGACAATGCGGTCGACTTCAGCGTTGCCTGCTGCACCCTGTTCATGGATGCCTTCGAGCATTACGGCGGCAAGGTGGTGTACGTGGACTACTACGAGACCGGCTGGACCGATTTCTCGGCTTTAGTCACCAGGCTGAAGAGCAGGGAAAACGAGGTTGATTTTACCTATAACGCTGCGATACCCGGAAACGTGGGGCTTCTCATCAAGCAGATGAGAGAAGGAGGGATTCAGATTCCCATGTACAGCGCGGACGGAGCAGACACTACGCTGCTCGCAGAAGTCGGCGGCAGGCACGCCGAGGGTGTGAAGTTCACCAGCCACATGACGCTGGAGAGCAAAGACCCAATCGTGCTCAAATACATCAATGGCTACAACGAAATGTACGGGAGGAATCCGGAAAACTCTTTTGCAGCCCTGGGATACGACGCGATGATGATCATCGCCGAGGGCATTAAAAAGATCGGCTCTGCAGAGCCAAAAAGAATCAGCGCAGGGCTCACACTGATCCGAGAGCTCCCCGGAGTAACGGGAACCATCACCTACAAGGCAGGGAGCCAGGTGCCTGATAAGACCATCTCCATCCTGGAAGTGAAAAACGGTAAGTATATACTGGTGAAGCAGGCGGCTCCCGAGTACGTACCTCCGAAAGAGCTCGCGAAGTAACACATGGGTATGAAGAGGAACGGATATTCGAAAAAAATTTGAGAAAAAAGGGGATAGGTTCAATACTATCCCCTTTTTTTCATATTCTGGAAGATCTTAAAATGGAAAACGGATCAATCCTCGGTGTCTATGGGATGAGCAAACTGTTCGGCGGTCTGTGGGCGGTGAAGAACTACAGTCTCGAGCTCCCGGAAGGGAAGATTTACGGTATCATCGGCCCCAACGGCGCAGGAAAGACGACCATCTTCAATCTGATCAACGGTATCCTGAAAGTCACGGAGGGCAGAATCCTGTTCAGAGGGGTGGAAATCACCGACTGGAGGGCTGACCAGAGAGCGAGGATTGGAGTGACGCGGAGCTTTCAGAACCTCAGGCTTTTCAGAAACCTCACGGTCCTGCAGAATGTCCAGATCGCGCGGCACATGCATCTGGGTTACGGTCTCCATCAGGCCGTGTTCAATCTTCCTCGCTTTCTCAGGGAGGAAAAAGAGCTGGGAGATTTCAGTGAAGAAATGCTGCGTCTGTTCGAACTTTTCGAGTTCAGGCACAACATCGCGAGCGAGCTCCCCTACGGAAGCCAGAGAAAGCTTGATATCGTGCGCGCAATTGTCACAGGATCGCAGCTTATATTGCTGGATGAGCCGACTGCTGGGATGAACTCAGTCGAGGCGAGCAGGCTGCTTGCGCTTCTGAAGGAAGTGTGGAAAAAATATTCACTCACCATGATCATTGTTGAGCACCGGATGCCCTTCATTCTGGGGCTCGCCGAGCATATACAGGTTCTCGACCACGGGGTGA
>Ga0180438_10001757_pt1 | contig 37584 bp, 42 predicted proteins | sample SS_ome_12_FD_132455 | JGI IMG/M metagenome (GOLD analysis project Ga0180438, IMG submission 132455) | Hypersaline lake sediment archaeal communities from the Salton Sea, California, USA - SS_3_D_2 metaG | ecosystem: Environmental > Aquatic > Non-marine Saline and Alkaline > Hypersaline >... | reverse complement strand
CTGCCAAAAACCACATCTGGTTGATAGACAAAGAGGCAAATGAAGCTATCTCTGCAAAATCTATGGTAATTAGAGTCGGATCAGCAAATTTGACAGCGGCGCGCCCTACCACCGTTGCTGATGGTCGGTATCAAGTAGAGGCAGACGAGATTCACCTCGGAGGCGCTGCCACGAAAGGAGCTGCCCGGTTAGACGATACAACCGTCTCCGACATAACCACGGACAGCGGATTCTGGACTTGGTTCACCGGGTTCAACGCCGCTTTACAGACATTTCTGACGGGACTGAATCCGGGAACACTCCCGGCCCAAGCGGGCGTATTTCTCACTTGGTTAACGACCAATCCGGCCCCGTCATCGTTAGCTGCGAAAATTAATAGTTCTTCATCAAAAACTAAGATTGAGTGATATGGACGAAATAAAACCACCACGGAAATTGATGGGCGCGTTCGTTTGGTCTATCTACATAATGGTATGGGCAGGGATCTTGTATTACATCGAAAAGTACAGCGTGAGCGGGTGGACGGTATCCGCGTGGTCGTTCTTTGACTGGGCAGTACTTATCTCAGTACTCGTGTGCAGTGGCCTCGGAATAGCTATCGCGATGCAATACATTCTCGACTATTGGTACGCGGATTACCAATCGCGTCTAATCAAGAAAATGGATAAACGCGTTCAAAAGAAAGAGATCAAAAAAAAGATAGAGGAGAAGACCGGTGGTCTGGACTTTCAAGTTGACTGATGGGGGTTTAACCTTCACTGACGGGTCTCTCGATATGGTCGGGACGAAAGACGATGAAGACCACGATGAGGTCTTACAACGCACTTTGATCCGGCTTAAAACAGGTCTCACGGAGGACAATTGGCATCCCGAGCAGGGATTTGACTTCGAGGGCCTACAATTACAAATTCCTCCAAACGAGGAAATGACCTATTCGAAAGAAGAATTGATTAGTTTGAACATTAGAAAGTGTCTGGCACAAGATAATGCGATCTCGGAGGCTTTAGATAGACTTGAGGTCGTGAAGGACAACGAAAACGCCAGAAATTTCATCGTTCACTTACTGTTCCACACGCTCTCGGAAGAGGGAATCATTTACGAGGTGACTACATAAATGCCTTACACAGAATTTGGCGTTACAGAAACGGGATTCAACCCGAAAACTCCGCAGACGATCCGGCAGGAAGTTTTGGACTACCTGAAAGACTTTTTCGGATCAGATATCAACACTACTGATATGGAACCCATCGTGAAGTTCACGGAAGCGATTGCAGAGCAAATTGGGTTTATCTGGCAAGAGATAGACGCGAACTACGCGAATATGTTCCCACAAACAGCTAGTATTCCGTTCATCATAAAACACGCGAATATGCGAGACCTTCAGCGGAAGGAAGCGAGTAAAGCGACCACTCCACTGACCTTTTCCAAGTCAAACAACCAAGATGTAAATGTTCCGGCAGGAACTGTGGTCGATAACGGATCTTCCGGAACGGAACTCATCGAGTTCGAGACAAATGACGGGATATTGATGCCCGGCGTGTTTACATTCGTTAGAAGCGCTGTTCCGGGTGGAACGGACTACATCTCTGGCCAGCCCGGGAGTGAGAGCTTTTTCAATATGCAAACAGTGGACTGGGTTGCTGCAAACCCTGACGGATCGTCACCGTACACGCTTGGCGCTGATTATAATGTTGCAGTGGACGGGATTGACTGGTCGCCCGGTGGGGCAGAGCCAATCGCTGCAAACTTTTACTATGTGAAGGTGAGTGGCGTGTCAGTTTACATCCTCGCGACAGCGCTCGAAGTAGGCACGAAATACAATGTATCAGCAGATACCCTCACCAACCAGCAAACACCAGTGGCCGGAATCACATCCGTAAACAACGATGAGGATGTTACAAACGGACTGGACGAGGAGAGTGTCGCAAACTTGATGTTCCGCACTCTCGCTGCCAAATTCGAATCAGACACGGACGAAGATTACGATGCCTTCATTACAAACCTGTTTGGCATTCGCGCTGCGCGTGTAATTGAAAATCCGGGGTGGTACGAGTGTATTGTTGCCTTTGTCTGGACGCCAGTTGTTCAGTGGGTGTACGATCAGGCGATAGAATCCTTTGAAGACAAGCGAATTGTCGGTATCATTCCATCCTCAATCGTGGAAATGGAACGCGGTGCAGGGGCCACGGACGCTTTCCCAAGTCCCCCGTATGTCAACATCGAGTCCATCGAGTGGGTGTCTGACAGCCAAGACGGGTCGTCCCCCTACACGGAGGGCGTGGATTACGATGTCTATACGAGTGGGGATGACGAGATCGATTGGACACCAGCAGGTGTTGAGCCCGGGTTTGGGGCTAAGTACTATGTGAAAGTCCATAAAGCGTTCACGATCGCGTTCGAAGTACAGATTTGGATCGAAGGAACGCTGGAATACGAATCGGGAGCGTCCTCAACCGATGTGCTTGCAAACATCTCCGCTGCAGTGGCTGGGTACATAGACAACCTCGATATAAACACCCCGATTTACAAAGAAAAGATTGTCTCGTTGATTGTTGGGACATCTGGGGTGAAACGGTTGAAGGACTTTTCATTAACTGCTGTTGTGCGTATGGTCAAAGGTGCTGCCAACGGGACGGACACACTACCACTTGAAAACGGGACGCTCGGAAGCGTACTTTGGGTTTCTGACAACCCTGACGGATCTGCGCCCTATACCGTTGCAGTAGATTATACCGTGAGCGGGTTTGACATCGACTGGTCTCCCGGCGGCGTAGAACCACCAACGGGCAACTACTACTATGTGAAAGTCGAGACGGACTCGGACATCGTTCCGGGCGAAAAAGATGTGGCAAAACTGGAAGGAAACGACTTGGTGTGACCTGAATGCCGATCCCAGAAATCCTAAACGCTCTCACTGGTGCTTACTCGGATAAGACAGTGAGGTTGATCGCCGAATGTCGTGTTGACGGGACTGGGATGTTCCAGTTCACCGCGAGAGAAAATTACATACTCTCTTCGACCCCCCAGCCAGTTTTAATTCAAATTAAGAAGACTTTTGAACATCGAAAGTGGATTTTCCTCAAAGTTACGCGCGATGACGATGAATCGGACTTGCTGGAGTACGATGTACTCGCTTGGACGCCAGCAAGCGTCAGGAATGACCAACCGAGCTATACTGCAGTTAAGTACAAGCGGAAAGACGCTGCGCTGATCAAGTCAGTGAACGGGGCGTTTGCCATCCCCGGGGACTTGGTGATCGACTGGTTTGATTGGAGTCCTGCCCGTTTTCGGGTCGGATCAGTCCCTGTTGACGACCGGCTCGAAGCGGAGGCGGGTGGAACGACTGGGGAAGTCACTGTCAGGGAAAACACGAAAGAAAAGTACCTGTTATTTGACGATTCCAGCAACACGGAAGAAACTGTACTCACATACACCCCTGCGGATGATCTCCCAAGTGATTTTGCAATATACGCGGAAGTGACACCGATACAGGATGACAAACAGTTCAATATCCGGATCGGGGGAAGCGCTGGAGTCGCTGAGTACGAAATCCTCTTCCAATTTGAAGACGATGGCCACATCTACCTGAATGGGGTCGATAAAGGCACATACTCCGCTGGCGTCAGGTATGGGATATCGCTGACCGTTGACCAGACAGCACAAGAAGTTACCGGGGAAGTGAATGGGGTCAGTATCGGGACGGAATCATTCGCACAGGCGCTGTATGACTGCGAAATACTGGAATACTTCACGGAGGACACTGCCATTCTCGGGAAGTTCCGTCTCCACCAGTTCTTTGTCTACGAGAGTGGATACGAGGGGGTAGAGGCAGAGGCCTTCGATGTAATCTCGTTAGAGGGATCGATCGCAAAGTTCCTCGGGGCATACTCGATTATGGTGGACGAGTGCAGAATGATCGCCGGGTACTTGCGCGATGCGTTCTTCGTCCTCCAGTCCAACAGCGTCCTCGATGATCACGCTGAATCGGTGAAATGGACGGAGAAACAAACCCTCCACTACACGAAATATCGCCAGATCGTTGCGATCTTTCACCGGTACTTCAAAGCGCACATCCCGGATGTGAAGGATGTCGCTGCGATGTTGTTTGGGGATACAGTCGCGGGCGATGTGAAAGTTACAGAGGATTGGCGTAACGAGTGGATAGTTCAAGTCCCTGAACCAACCACGGGAGATTACATACTACAGTCACTGGAAGCGGCTGATCTTGCTATATTTGAAGAAGTTATGGATCGGCTCAAACCTGCTGGGACTAATGTGACGATCGGGACTTACATTCTCGTGATCGAAGCCGACCCGTGGGGTACTGGGTATCCATACGATGAGATCGTGGAAGGCGGAAGCCACCTCTTCCCCACCGACCAGTGGCAAATGGTTTACGATGATCCCACTTGCCGGTACGACAATTCCACCTACGATAACCCGGAGGACGGGATAGATATTTATTTAACCTAAAATGAAAGGAGCGGTAGAAGAAAATGTATAAGCACGACCAAGGAATCTACATCATTCGGGACATAAATCCAAAATACACGGACTTGTTTCTTCAACTAAATTCGCGGGGAATTCTCCTGCGATATATTGAGGAATTTTTCAAGAAGAATGGGAAAACGCTGGTCACAAAAGAGTACCCCCCGGCCAAGAATTTGTTAGTTGACACTGGCAGGGAACTGATCGGCGACATCCTCGTGAACGACATAGGCTTGTACTCGCACGGAGTCTATCCCCAGTACATTCACTTGGGAACTGGGACGACAGTGCCTGACCGGGACGACTGGAAACTCGAAACCCCGTGGGGCGCTGGTGGTATCTACGCGATCACTGCCAAGCAACGCGTGGAGTTCACCGTCTGCGAGTGGGATGCGGTCATCGCATCTGGCGATGCTGGCACGATCGAAGAACTGGGCCTCTTCCTGTGGAGTACTGCGCCAACTGCAGACCCGCAGGACAACCCATCCCAGCGACAGAACGCGATGTTGAGCCGATCCCTTCCGGACTCCCCCATAGTCAAACTCGCGGGGGCTGTAAAGACAATTACATACAGGTCGGTGTTCTAAATGTCGATGCAGGAACAGGCACACCTGATCAACCGTGGTGACGCTGCGAAGAGCGTCTGGTTGCGAGAACTGACAGATAAGACGCTCGGGTGGGTGTATTACAACATCTACTTGCAGAAAGGAGCTGCTGGAGGAACGGATTCCATCCCTAACTCTGGAGAAGGAGAGATTCAAGAGATTCTGCTCTGTTCCAGCGAACCAAACGAGGGTGGGACGACATACGCCACCCCAGCAGACTTTTTACCGACTTACAATGTAGATCACTGGGAGATCGACTGGTCGCCAGCGGGTACGGAGCCAACTACCGGAGATTACTACTACGCGTTCGTCAAGTACCGGCGTTCTGAGGATTTCAGTGGAACTGCTGCGCACGATACCCCAGTAGCGATTACTGGGATAACGAACGGGTTTGACCCGGAGACGATCATCCGTGGCCTCCAGAACCAAGAGTCCCACCCCTCCAAGTGGCTGTGGTACACGCAGAAAGTTGTGGCGAAACCAACGAATGTTGGAGTCGCCCGGACAGACCGCTGCCTACACCTGAAGTTCGGGATCATCGAAAACTCTGTGAAGAAGAGTCCGTTGGAAATTACTGAGAAGTGCTTGACGCACAAAGTCTTTGGAGACGCAGTGCAGAACGCAGCCGCTGATGCAGGCACGAGCATCGCGGAATACACCTACGGGAGTGACCTGCTTGCTGGCAGGATTACGCTGGACTATAAGGACGACTTCGCGTGGGACGGGGTGAGTACCACCAAGGAAACGATCGATGCCAGCGTGTCTGACGGAACAGTAGCAGCGCCCGGCACTTATACTTTTGCTGGGACAGGGGAACTGGGTTACCACATCTTCGTCCCGGGGAAGATGCACAAACTGACGATTGATGCGACTGCCAGCGTTCCGGCGAGTGTGATCATCGAGGTCACAGACGGGCGCACGGTAATCAACCTCGGGGACGCGTCTGCCCAGCGGACACTGCTTGGAGAGTCCTTCCCGATGACTGGGTTCATCTATGTGCAGTTCCGAGCAACGGGCGCGGTCAATTTGTCAGATATCAGCATCGTGGCCGACATCGACTGCAGCGGAGTGGCAAACACGGTGCTGCCCAGCGGGTCGGACTCGTTCTACTTTCTCTTCCACGATGTAGACAACTACGGGGGCGTGTTCAGCGGGAACATCGGAATCGAGTACGAAGTCAAGATTACCACGGGATCGCTGGCCGAGCTGTTCGAGTCGATCACGGAAGCACACAAATCCAGCGCGTTATCAAGCTATCCAGCGCGTGTGGTGAACCCCCCTGACGATTTAACCGAGTTCGGAAGTAATGCTGGCGTTGCTGGAGGTGTCCCGTGGAGTGGTGTCAATACAAAGCGAGTAGGAACGAGTGTCTTCTACGCGGAACAGTACGGGACGGGGAAAACCGATGTAGAGATCCAAGCCGCGATAGACGCCGCGACCGCTGCTGGTGGGGGGACTGTGGTGCTCGCACCCGGGACTTGGACGCTCGGAGCCGATGTGACGGTCAGTGGGGACAGCGTGAAAATAGACCTCAACGGGGCCTACATCAACCGTGACGGTACGGTAAGGTCGCTGATATTCAATAGCGACCTGTGGGAACTCTACAACGGGACGATCTCGAATGTCAAGGTCTATGGGTTTGACTCTTACGGTTTCTCAATTCACCACATCACATCCTACCACAACGATGGGATCGCCAACATTCAATTCTCAGACTGCTCGTGGTGGTTCGTCCACGATTGCGTGATCAATGTGGATAACGCTGCCGGGGTCGGGATCGATGTCGTGTTCACAGTTCCCGGCAAGGATCGGATGCAAATCCACAACAATAACTTCAACGGGGTTGGTATCTATGTCAATGTCCCTTCAAACTTCTCGAAGGGGATGATGTCAGTGAAGGGGAACATCGGGAGTTCCAGCCAAGGTGTTGGGGCAGCCTTCATCTTTGATGGAATTTCCGATTTGGATTTCTCTAATAATATTATCAACGGGCAAGACACCCAAATCGTCTATATGGCGAACTGTGACAATTCGACCGTCACTGGGAACCGGCTCTATGTCTACACTACTGGGGCGATTGTCAACATCGTTCGGGTCAATAACTGCTACGGGGTCACGGTCACCGGGAACAACCTCTTTGCGAGTGGGAACGGGGCGAAGGGGGTGTCGGCAGCGTCTTCAGGCCACATAACCGTCACCGGGAACCTGATCCGCTCAGGATACTACGGTGTGGAGATTGTCGAATGCCACTACCCGAATGTGGCCGGGAACAACATTTACATCTTCAATGCGGACACTGCACGAGGCATACGCTTCTACACGACCGGAGATCGCTACGGGGCCACTTGCAACGATAACAAGATCATTTGGAACGACGCAAACACCGTTGGGGATCATATAGGGATCGAGTTCGACATCGGTGGGGCGGTCGGTTGGTACGATGTCACCTGCAACGGGAACAGCATCGTGGACAGTGTAGGGGCCACGGCAGTCTACGCCCTCGACTATGGGATCGTCCTGACTGCCGTGCAGCGGTTCACCTGTAACGGGAACACGATCAGCGCAGAACGGTACGGGATTCAAATGAACGCAGCAGGCCACGGGACGATTGACGGGAATTCGATCACGCTCTCCAACGGGGCCGGACAGGGCATTCGCCTCTACCGCACTGGGAACATCCACTCCGTCACCGTGTCCGGCAACAAGATCCAGAGCCACAGCGGGGCTGCCATCACGCAGGGGATTATGGTAGACCCCACCGGGACGGTCACAGCCTGCACCTTCACCGGGAACACGATCAAGTACGCCCAGTACGGGATACAGTTCAACATCGCGGCCTACGAGTGTATCATCACCGGGAACCGGATCTACGCGGAAAACACTGGGATATACTTCGTAGGCCCCGGGGACGCTTGTGCCATCAGTGGGAACTACCTACAGGGACGGAGCGCCTACGGGATCAGATTTGACAGTACCTACAATATGACGACCATCACCGGGAACGACCTCCAGTTCAACCCCGGGTCTGGTGGTTGTGGAATCTATGCATATTCTGGGTCGAGTGTCAACAATGTGACGATCACCGGGAACAGCGTTCGGAACTTGGGTGGAACCTTCGCGGCAGGGTTCGATCTTGCAGGTAGGTTAGAATACAGTACCGTGGTCGGGAACTCCATCTACAGTTGCGACTTCGGGATCTACCTACGCGCTGGGATCTACGGAACGGCTGTCAACTCAAACTCCGTGTATCAAGGGATAACGGGCGTTTCTATAGGAATCTACATACCGGATGACATATACCGCTCCACTATCTCACAGAATATGTTGTTTGGGAAAAGTGGCGCTGGAAATTACGGGATATATGTCGATGGGAGCGTAGATAACTGCGCGATGGTCGGTAACACGATGTATTTCTACGGTTACGGAATCTACATCAATGCCGCTTTGGGCGCGATTGAAGAATCGACAATTGTAGGGAACGCGATGTCTTTTATCACCGTTGTTGGGGTATGGATAAACTATGGCGGTGTGAATCCATCGACTCTGGTGACGATCTCTGGGAATGTATTAGGGCCAGCAGGTCACAACATCGGACTACCAGCCGGTTCTTCGAACATCTTGTTCACAGACAACAACTATGCCGGGCATGGAGCCCACCCAGCCGACCCATCCATCACATACGGTTCAGCACTGAACGGGAACAACCAACTATGAAGACTCGCTACGGGGTCTGCGTGGCCCTCGCAATCGCAGTGTGCATCAACCTGAGTGCGTACTGGGTGAGTGTCTACGCGATAAACGACCTCGGGTTCGTGGAACTGAATCCAATCGTGTCTGGCGTGATGGACGCAGGGATCGCAATCTACTACCTGATGTCGTGCTACGCTATCTCCGCTGCCTGCACTGGGTTCCTCTACAAGATGGAAGGCCGGTACGGGTACATCGTGCCGGGCATCCTGATCCCCCTCTGGGGATTCGATTTAATAAGAGATGTAATATTGGTGATATGAAATGGACTTGAACGACAAAACAGAATTGGCTTTGAAGAAGGTCGGGAACAAGTGGTACGCAGCGGACGGTGGGAAAGTCTACCAACTCCGCGTGGAGTTGCTCAACGAGGTGACGGTCGATGCACTCACCGCGCAGAAAGACCGGCTCACCACGGAGAGTTCCACACTGAGCGACCAAGCCACCGCGATGGAGGCAGAAATCTCAGACCTCCAGAGCGAGTTCCCGGACGAGTTAGGTGAATAAAATGAGTGAACCAATCCCGGAAATGAACGAAATTAAAAAAATGGTAGAGGATCTGAGAGCGAACTACAGTGCAGAACGAATCGCGGACATCGTGTTTCCGAAGATCGAATCGAAAGTGCTGGGTTCCGTCAACTCTCTCTTTGACAAGCGGGCCGAAAGCTTAGAGCAGACCATCTACGACAAGTTCGTGGACGAAACTGCCAAGCTGCTGGACATCCCGGAGGACAAGATCGCCAGTATCAAGGCGCTGGACGATACCATCGGGAAGGCGTGGGGCGCGCTGATGGAGAAAGTGGACGAGTGGAATTTAGTGCGTAAGAACATCGATCCAAACGAGACCGTGACGATGACGCGCCGGGAGTACAACAAAGAACGCCGAGACTATGCACTCCCGTGGGTAATCGCGTCCACGCTCATAGGACTGTTCGCGGGTATCCTACTCGGTATTCTCGCGATGTGATTATAGCCAGCTATGGTATGCTATGATGTGCTATGAGCAAAAAGAAAATCGCAATCCTCTTGGTTTCACTACCTTCCTTTCTCTTTTTTTTAATTAATTTACCTTCTATCTTCGAGTACATTAACCAGAACGCCGGGCGCATTCTCGGGTGGTTCAGCGGAATCTCCACCTCCATTACTGTCTTCGTGGTCGCGAAGGAGAAATTCTTCGACACGGGCCGGATCAAGAAACTCTTCCGGCAGTACGGGAAAGAGCGTATCCTCCAGTCCCTCGAAATTTTGTGCAGCGAACTCGACTACTACGAAATGGAAGAACTGATTGAGCGCATCTACGCGATGAATCACACGATTGCGACCAAGATGCGCGCTGCAGTTCGCGAGCTCAGTTTCATCTTGCGCGAAAATGCGCCCCCACCCCCCGACCCGTCCAGTGAAATAGCGTTGAAAAAAACCCTCAGCAAAAAAGAGGAATTCGAGTTGCTGCGTGAAGTTGGAACGCTGCTCAATATTATCGACAAAAAAATTGATATTAACCGGGAACGGGGGAAGCTAGTTCGCAGAGATGCCTATCAGCGGCGTATAAAACACGCTGCTAATGTCCCCATCCGCCACTTCAAGAAATTCGTGAAGGAGCCAGAAAACTTCCCCCGGTACAAGGAAAATGAGAAGCGAAAGAAGCTCCACAAGAATTTAATGAAAAGCGAAGAGGATTGAGACGCCCGGGACATTTTGGGGAGAGGAGGGCGAAATCATTGCAAAAGGTGTTTGCAAAAGGCAAGATGCCGGGTCGCTCAGTCCTCAACGCCAAGGAAGATTTAAATAATCAAAAATATAAAGCTTCGCTCAGAGATCGCCGCCGGGCGACAGGAGCCAAACCTCCCTCCCATCCGACAACCGAGCACGCTCCCACCCCCCATCGCGGTCTTCTCTTCTTCCAACCAACCAACCATACATTCAACGCCTCCCCCCAAGGCGTCCGGCCCGAAAGGGCCATTTTTTTCTTCCATAACTTTTTATAACCGATTATAATCTTCTATGATCGTGCGCGGTACTGTAGCCCGACCAGCAGACTGGGCTCATACGATTATTCCTTTCCTGAAGGAGTCGCCGTCAACAGATTAGGTCGTGAGACACCCAGCTTTCGGTGGTTCAAATCCACCCCGCGCAACCATCCTTCTTCTTTCACTTGATGTTGGACACACGCGCGTTTGCGCGCCTTCAAATCTTCACCACGGAGCCTGAGACACTTGCAGATGTAGTAACACTTCTTTGGGTTGTGGTGGTGGTTCCTCCAGTTGGAACCACGCTGGGAGTTGTAACTGCGTGACATATTATCTATATCCAAGACCAGTTCCTCGTAACTTGTGGCGCGTCTCGGCGTACCACTTCGCTCGGCGTTTCTGTAGCACGGAGTAGGGACACACGGAACAGACTTGCACCCCAATTCTGTTCTTCTTACAGCGTTTATAGTGCGCACAGCTTCCCACTTTCACGACCTCCGCCCGCGTCTCTTGAAGTGATCTTCGAGCATCTTCAGGCCCCGCCCGAGCGTTGGGGCGTCAGGGTAGCGTTTTCGATCCTCTTTGAGAATGGTCAACCGTGTTTTCTGGAGTTCAGCGACTTTCATCTTGATCTTCTCCTTTTCGTCTTCTTCCGCGTAACTTGAATAGACCTCGACCGCTCGAATCGCATCGTTGATTTCCTGTAGTTCTTGAGATTCGTTTTCGGCGATTTCTTGATTCTCGATCTGGCGAATCGCTTCATTCAGACCATCTTCGGTGAATCCAAAGAAGTCCTTGATGTGTTGATTGTGCCAGCAGCGCATCTGGCGCAGCTTGTAGAGGAACCCTAAGTAGTTGGAATTTGACATATTATACAATTAGTGAACAGTCTTTTTAAACTTGTTTACCACAAAACAGAACGCGCGAGGACGCCCAACTACGGGGTTCATTTAAAAATAAAAATTGAATGGAATGATTTATCGATCACGATCCGACTCGGCCTGAAATGGCGTTTTTGACCCCTTCTCAGTGGTCTTTGGTGCTGCGAAGAAAGTCGTCAGGGGAGGGATGTGGGGGATCGTGATCCCGTGGTCGCGCAAAATGCGCGCCTCGATGCGTTGTGTTACTATTTGTTGCGATATTCCCCCTTTCGATGAACTCTTGCGCAGTTCGCTGATCATCTGTAAATCTGCTTGAAGAAACACGCTGTATTCGTACTTTTGCTCGCCCATCGGATCGACTCCTAAAAATAGATTGGGTGCGTCTTCCGGCAACTAGCGTCACACTTCGATGTACGCTGCATAATTTCACACCCCGATTCGCCCTTTCTCCCAAAATAAGCGCCTTTCTGCCCCCCAAAGAAGCACCTGTTAATCATATCTTCACCCGGAGACGGTTCCACGCAGTGCGCGTACCACTCCGGATGGAGCGTTGACCGCAGAACAGCGTCTACCTCTTCGGGGAGCAACCCGATATCTCGCATCGCAACGATGGCCCAGAATCGCTGTTCGTAGTCCGGTTTCTCCAACGATATGAGGTTCCGGAGACAGTAAGGTAGATCCTTCCGATCTAAAACATCGAGCACGGGAGTTATGTCTGGGAGATCCGCTGGATCGAACCGATCGTGCTTCCTCGGGAGCTTTTTCACATCAAACCGCTTGGGAATCTTCATAAAACAATCGGGATTTCCCAGCCAGTAGTTCGGTTTGAAGTTTTGTTTCTTCGCCAATCGCGCAATTTGGTACGGGTTTAACTCGTTGATCTGCTTCTCCGTCAGTGGGATACAGAACCGCTTTCGCTTGATGTTCCGCGTGTTGGGATACCGTGACATCGAAGCGAGGCCTACCTTGATGTTGTCAGGGTCGATCGGATCGTTCACGAGTTCATCCCCGTATTCGCGTTCGTAATCCTGTTTAACCAGCTCGTTGATGTGCTTTTGCGTCAGTTTCAACGCATTTGCCTTGTGTTGGATATTTCGGACGATAGGGACGAAGATATGAAACCCGATGGCTTTGTACCCGGCCCTTGTCAATATCGTCCTGCCGGAAAAGTCAATGCGGTGAAGATAACCCTTCTTCTCCAGCCGATCGTGCAGCAGCAGCATACACTCGTATCCCTGATCGATGTCGATATCGATCGGGATTTTGTCGAGGATCGCGGCCCCGTAGACCGCATCGCCCCAATCCGTCACATTCCGTCTTAATGGGAGCGGAAAACAGCTGATCCAGCAGTCATCGACACAGTTTGTTTCCAGCAACCATCGTCTGAATTTCTTATCGTCCGACACATACTCCCGGTGAGTTCCCACCTCACGGGGCAGTGCATCGAAAAGTAGAGCTCCGTCCGCGACAACCATACGAATTAAAACCTCCATCCCGGCCCATAAAAAGATTACTTATTTCTCGCATCCCGTTCCATACGCTTCTTGATCTCGTCAAATCTCTTCCGAATCAAGTCCCCTATCATTACCTCCGACCAGCAGTTTAAGTAGTGGTCGCACCATTTACAAACCCACTTCCGCGACAAGCTCCTTGGCCATTTTTTTTCTATATAGGAGCTTTCCAGCGCTTTAACTGCAGCTATCAGGGATCGCTGCGTGGCCGGATGGAACTTGCAGTTAACCCGAATTGGTTCGTTCGTGAAAACAATAGACCCATACATCGGACGCTTCGGTAAAGATTGGGTCTGCATATAGTGAGCGTAGAAGTTCAACTGGAAACGGTAGTCGGATGTCAACTTTGTTTTTGCGCGTCCAGTCTTGTAGTCCACGATACAGAGTTCAGATTTCGCCGATGGCCACTTCCGGAACCACCCGGGAGGGACGCGATCCACGCGATCGACCACGAAGTTCAACCCACGGATATCGTTGTCCACTCGCTCTTCACAGACCACTGGTTTCCAGTACCGAAACTGCCGGTCGAAATCGTTCCTGATGAAGCGTCCGAGGTCGTTCCACCGGGCCGCCTCGATGATCGCAAAGTTCCAAATGTGGTGTTTGAAATCTTCGCGAAAAACATCCGGGATGAGCTGAAGGGTGCTGTGGTATATCCAATCTTTGATGTCGCCAGTCTTCGGAACCATATCGGGTTCTACATAATTAAAGAACAGTTCCAGCGCCTTGTGGACGATCCTCCCGACAGCAAATCGAACAACCGTGGCACGATCCAGCTCGCCGCTCTCTTTCAGCACCTTTCTCCTGTACCATCGGTGCTTGCATCGTTTAAAGTTCAGCAGTTGTGTAGGCGAAATCTTCACCCCAAACTGCTCTGCCAGCATTTTACTCATACAATCAATTCCAATAGTCTGTTACACTTCTTTGAAACTTGCCAGAGATGATCTCGTGATAGGTGACCCCCATTCCAGCAAGAATTTGATTCACTTTATTCACTACATTCAACCGATACATCTTCTCCCAGTCGTACTTGATTTTAAGGCCCTCCAACTCGTAGGGGTAGACAAACGACACGACATCGGTTGGAGGAAGATTATCGGGAACTTTTTCCACATAAATCCACATAACGCTTTCGCCTACCCCGTATTCTGTCCCGATGGATTCGTTGAGCCAGACGATCCCTTTGATGTGTTTTGGTAACTCCTCGTAACTCCCGTCCTTTTTCTTCCGGAAGTAATTGTGTAATGGGGACGCGATCCGGGTCGGAACTGCGATATCTTCAAATTTCCGGTCACGAATGAGGGTCTTGTAACGCTTCTCGATGCCCATTAGAAACTTACGCATCCGTGTAAAGCCTTTTCCCTTGTCGTAGCAGTCGAATGAGATCGCGCGGAGAATTCCCTTATGTGCGTCTTTGGCAAATTTTGGGGTGTTGGCCTTCTTTTCCTCGAACCCCTTTATCTCAATCTTGTCGTGGACTTCCTTCCAGTAGTCCCCTTTCGCTGTTTCTTGCAGCTCGAACCACTTTTCGCCGGTATAGGTCTTTTTCCGGTCTTTGCCCCCCTTGGTGTAAGTCTGATAAAACGACTTGTAAATGGTTTCTGAACGAATCTTCAGCGGTTGAACATCGCTGTTGAATTTCTGCTGTAAGAGGGAGTACTTCTGGGAGATGTATTCCCCGATAAAATCCGCGATGTCGCAAATAACAGATTTATCCATCGGAAGTCCTTCCACAAACACGGAATCGGTATCCCCATAAATTACTGAAAGTTTGCAATCCAATCCAAACTTCTTCTTGATTGCACTGCGCAACGCGGGACTTTCCACGACTGCAGCAGTGAACTTGATAATGTATTGGCCAGTGAGGGTGATCGCTTCGGCCATATCCTTGTTGTAGAGACGCGATCCCCGGTATCCCTGCACCCCATAGTAGGAAAGGGTGACGGACTTGTACGCTTTTTGGCGACCGTTCCAGTAGTTACCCATAACCTTGTCGCCACGCTCGTAAGATTCCACCATCGCGTCTTTCATTTCTTGTCGGTTCTTCTTGTAACGCCGGACACACTCCCGGCTGAAGCTGTCGTTTCCCAACCGAAAACAAAGACCATTCGCTGCCCAAATGATGTTATGATTCGCTGGCTTGTCGTCTGGGCCTTGCTTGATGTCTTTCCAGAATCCAACAATTGATTCAGGGCTAGCGTTCAGTATGTCAATAATATTCAAGTACAGTGTTTTTAGGTCAAGCTGGATAACCGCAAACTTTAGACCGGGCGTTGCACGGAACACAAACCCTCCAGCAAATTTCTTTTTATCTTTCACCCGGTCTTTGTTGTACGCTGGTTTGGTTGGCAGGCACATTCCCTTCCCAATCGCGGAACGAATCCAATCCGCGTCCACGACCCGGCTAGACTTCAACACATCGTCAAACTCTGTCCCGAACTCGATGCGGTACTGGTTGAAGTTATCTGTAATGCCCATCTTCTCGTCCAAATCAACGATTAACTCGACATCCCGAGCGTTATAGAGGATGTGGGACTTTGGGTAATTCTCCCAAAGATCCCCGAGGTAACTGGCTTGGTTGCGCCAATCAGTCTTCCCGTACCCGAGTTCCAAGTTGCCGATGAATCCGAGCCGGTAGGACTTGCGCTTGCCCTGCACGATAGTTAACCGATAGTACGCTTCATACAAGTCAAATATCACGCGTCCCTCTACGACCGGTTCCCCGTTCCGGGTGACGAATACATTCCCACCGGGAACTGGGGAAAGGACACGGGGATCGAGCCCGACCGTCTTGGATCGGTTGATCAAGTACCCGATGTCAAAGGGAGCGTTCCACGCGAGGAACACATCAAAGTCAAACGCGTTTGTCATTAAATGAAAGGCGTAGGACAACATTCGCTTCTCACTGGGGAAGAAATGTAATTCCCACGGGTACTTCGTCCCGTTGACGAATGGATAGGTTCGATCGACCTTTCTCCTTTTCTTCGTCTTAGGATGCCACTGCAGCGTGTAGAGCTGCTGGTTAAATGAATCGAAAAAGGAAACGCAAGTTAATGGGTCTTTTGGGTCGTGTATTGTTGCAGAATTACCTCCACGGTACGCAGTTTCGATGTCACAGTATAACTTGCGGAGTAAAACGGGGGATTCTGCTGGAGAAATGTCACCGTACCGAGCAAGACAGTGACCGTTGAACATTCTAAAATTGTTCAATTCGAGTCCTCCGCGAATTCCAGCGTTGTATAAGAAGTTGCGGTCAAAGAGCACATCCGCTTGGTATGTATCCCCGTCCACGAAGTATTCATCGCGGAGTTCACGCACTTGGCTTGGCGTGTAGGTTTCTACGCGCGTGACGGGGTTCCCTAACAAGTCGTTAGGTATGGCCGGGTCTTTCCACATATTCTGAACCCGGGGATCGTGTTCGATCTTGGCAGTTAGTTCATCGCGAATAAAAAAATAGGGATTGAACCCGGAGACTTTGACAATCTGCCGGGTCTTTGGATCGTCAGGAGTACGCCCAAAGATGTAGATGTTTGGCGAGCCATTCTCGTTCTTGTAATCCACGCACGAGTGGGACACGATCACTTGCCGATGGCCCTCCGAATGGTTTTAATCCAGTGGTCGGGATGGGCAGGATTAATGTTGCCCGGGATGTGCTGGAATTCAGTTTTTGTCCACTCAGCAATTTTGGTGTACCTGCCCTTTGCAATCGCGTGGAGAAGCTCCAACTCTTTTGCCTTGACCAGATATATCCCCTTCATCTGGTTGATGACAAGCAACGAGTCGAGGTGGAAGACAATCTTATCGAACTTGTTCCACCCCGGGATTTGTTCAACCGCGTCAAGGGCGTTAATGAGCCCGATGTACTCCGCTTCGTTGTTCGTGTGTTTTCCAATGTAGAAAGTGCGTTTGTCGATATTTTTAGGCCCGATACTGATGACATATCCACAGAAACCTTCCCAGCGCTGGTGGAAGTCACTCCAGATCGCTCCACCGTCCGAGAATACTTCTAAAGTCGTCATCCTCGTCATCAACTCCTATTATATCAACGATAGACCCTTTCGTGGACTTCGCGATGTTTTCTGCTTTGTAAGCTGCGATTAACGCGCCAACAGTCGCTGGCTCATCGTCTATATCGTAGTCGTACTTGGCCCCGATGATAATAGTTTCCCGATCGGTGTTCTGGATAACTGCAGCGCCAGATTCAATCTCGTGTTCCCCATCTTCGTCCTCGATCGTCTCTGTCAGGTCGAAGAGGTGTACTGCAAGTTTGCCCTTTCCGGACTTCAAAATCTTAATTGCGTTCACGATGTCGCTGTAGTTATAGATATGGCGCTCAGAAAAGCAGATAAGCTTGAACTCGCCATACTTCAAGATTGCGTCTGATTCCGCGTGAAGAAGATTGGTGAATTGATCTGGACGGTCTCTCGTAATTCGATCCAATTGGCCCTCGACTAAAAGATTCTTGGCTTTCTCCGGTTCCGCGATCAAACAAATGGTGTGTTGATAGTTCCAAACAATCCCACTCATCGCGATATCCTTCCGGACGGTCTTGTACTCAACCGATAAGGTATCAGCGAATTTTTTGATCGTTTCCCCGCGAGCGTTGCCAATTCCAATTGGCTTCTGAGCCGGAAGAGAAACTCGCTTACTCCTCTTCTTCGTCATCTTCTTGGAGCTCTTCGAACTCGGCGAATTCGTTTTCTTCTTCGATGTCTTCTTCTTGGCCACTTGTCAACTCCTCCTCGTCAAAGTCAAAATCTTCTTCAGCGAAATCGTCCTTTTCTTCCCGTCTTGGCGCGATAACGAACCGATGGAAGATGTCCTTTTCGCTGGACTTTACGATCATTAGTGGATTGGTCTTACTTACCCGGATCTCGATTTTCCCGTCAATATTTTTGAAGACGGGATCGAACCCGTAGGCATAATCCTCGCTGAAAGCTTCTTCAAATCCCTCCAGCTCGGCGTCCAAAACTCGCATAGAATCCTCGGTACTGGTGTGAACCTCTACGACTAGTTCCATCTCACCGTCATCGTTCGGTTTCACTGAGATCGGGAACATAGTGCCGCCGATCAGGGTGGTGTCCTCGACAATTTTTTGGACTTCCTTCCCAGTCGTGCGAATAACCATATCCCACTCGTTTCCCTGTTTATCCTTTACCGAATCACCTTCCACGACCAGATTCTCAAAGATTTGCTTACACCGGATAGCAGAAACACACTCATCAATCACGACATTCCGGAAACGCTTGCGATGCTTTTCTTTTTTCACGGTAACACTGTTTCCGAAAGACACTTCAATTTTACCAGTGAACAGGGAAGCGTACTTCATCAGTTTTTCGATGGCGTCCGTCCACACGATCCCGTCCTCGACAACATCGATGTTCTTCACGAAGCACTTGTGCATAACGCTTGGACTCTCTGCATCCGCTTGAAAGATCACCATCTGGTCTCCTTTCGCGTATCCCACGAAAGAAGAAAAGAGAGGTTCCCGCGTCTGCGTGGTTTCGTCTATCGTCAATCCCTCGAACCGCAGGGTTTTCAACAGCTTGACCAGTCGCGCAGCGGGTATTTTGATTGTTGCCATTTACTATTCACCCGTTTTCTTTGTCCGTTTTTTCGAGGCCTTTTTGCTGGCCTTTTTCGATGTTCGTTTAGCGATCTTCTTGGAAACTTCTTTCCGCGCTTTCTCAACTGCTTGTTTCCGCTTCTTGCGATCTTCCGGTCTCTGTGTCAAGATCGGGAACAACCTGTCCACGATAGCCGGAAAGGTGGGGGATTGGAACTTCACGAATTCCTTATCCACGACATCTTCCTCGAATTCGTTGGTTACGATCATCCCGTGGCGCGTGATCGTCCGCCCATCGTCCTGTTTCACGAGGCGCATTTCCAAGTCCATAAAGTAGGGGGTTTCGTAGTAGTGGTGCGGTTTGAACTTTCCACTGGGGCCGACACCCTTTTCGTCACCCTTCTTCTTTCCCCACTTTTCTTTGAGGCGCGTGGTGAGGATGACATTCAAGTGGTGGTTCTGCAATAAGAGCAAGATGTACCCGATAATGTCTCCTCGGATCTCATAGTCGAGTGTTGCCAGACGAATCAGGTCGAAATCGTTGTCCCCTAATTCCCCCTTCTCGATGAGCTTGGCCTGCTTGATGTTGTACTGAATGTACTTGCGAACCCACTTGCTGATATCCGACCACGAGTCGATCACCAGCGTTCCGTGATTGAGCGTCCCGAGCGCTTTGATGATCATAACGAGTTTGATCAGCGACTTGATTGGGTCTGTTTTTAACATATCTTCCTTATTTGGGATGAGGACGCGGAAGATTTTGACTTCCCGGGGGTCTTTCTTGCCGAAACCCCAGTTCCGGTACATTTTCTTCGCTTTTCCTTCAGTGTCAAAAACATACACGGGCGACCCTTTCGGGTAGACTCCGTTCTTCATCGCGAGGCGTAGCTCGTCCGAGAGGTTTGGATTCTCAGGGATCAACTCACAGGCAGACATCGCCAAGTAGGTCTTCCCGTCTTTCTGTTTGGACTCGACTTCCATCTTGATCCCGTCCAAGTGGTCGGCGAACTCGTAGAGTGGAACGAATTCGGCAAGCAGTTCGTCAACCTCTTCCGGGGGAATAACGCTGAAGATGTCCATATTGATTAGGGCATCAGGCGCGTCATTCTCGTCTTCCCGGTAGTCTTCCTGCTCTTCTGGCATTAGAGAAAGTCATCCTCCGGCAGTGATTCGAGGTCTTCGATGGCAGCGTCTTCCTGCTCAGGCTCCGGTTCCGGTTCTGGCTCTGGCTTTTTCTTTTTCGCGGATTTCTTGGCAGCGACCTTCTTGGAAGAAGTTTTCTTTTTCGATGCCTTCTTCGTGGATTTTTTCGCTGACTTCTTTTTCGCTGGCTTTTCTGGGGGGATCGGCTTGGCGTTGGCCGGTTTCTTGACGAACTCTGGAACTCCGTAGCACCCCCACGCCTCGATGTGCGGATCGGCGAGCTTGTTCGGGATCTGCTTCCGTGTCTTGAAGTCGTAGGCGTTCCACCGGTCAACGGTTCCAGTGACGATGATCATCGAGTCAACATCAATTTCATCACGGATGTCGTCATTCCAAATGTGTTCCGGAACGAAAACTCGCTGCGGACGCGTGATCTTCCCGTCCTGCATAAACGCCATATTTTCATCCTCGACTTGTATCGTGCGGTTGCCTTTCTTGTTAACTCGCGGGTTTCGCTGGCGCAAGTCGCAAATGTAGATGCCCGGAATTGCTGTTTCCGACCGTTTGGCTTTTTTGTTCTGCTTGTGCCACGCTTCAATCGTCTTTGATGTGAAGGAAAATTGTTTCCATCCGGACATCGCAGGTTTCTTTGGATCTGGACGGTATCCTTTCACTTTCGGGAGAAATTCCGAGAGATCGGGCTCGTCCAGCAACTCCTCGAAACGACTACTGGAGTTCCACACGATTCGAGCGAGTTCATCATCATCATCGTGGATCTCTACAACGAACGCGCGGAAAGTCTTGTACCGGTTACCCCAAAACACTGGAAACAAGTACTGGTTGTTCTTTCCGCCGCAGTGGGGACATAGGCTAGTCGCGAGGTTTACTTCGCCACAGTGGGGACAGACTGGCTTTGCTTCCTCGTCACCCGACTCGCCCCCGATGGTAAAAACCTCGAATCGCGAATCGCCCGGCCCTTTCTTTTCGTAGGGAGTCCACACAGCGAGCACTGAAAACATATACCCGCTCATCTCGCGCAGGTCTGTCCCAAAATTCGTGTTGTCTTTCCCACTGCTGTAAGTTGCCCGGTAGTCCAACGGAACGAGCTCTTCTTCCCCGTAGTCGTCCGTGCGTACCTCGATGTACCCCTCATCGACCGCGTTTTCCGGGTCTTTGTGGTACATATTGTAGCACTTTTGAATCATTCCGTCTATGTAGTTGCTCGGTAAGCTCACCCCGATCACGGTCAACTCCCCTTCCACCAACTGCAGCTGCATCTTGCGCCGCAAGCGTCCACGAAACACGCGCATCACCTGCGCTTCGAACTTGGCTGGGCTCTTCTTCAGCAACGCGGGACGCGCTTTCCGTTCCTTGTCCCACACGATGTCCCAGAGTTCCGTGAGCTCGTCAAAGGTGATCTTTCCCTCGTCAACCAGCGCTTTCCAGTCGCCCTTCTTGAGGTGGGCGTGTTGACTGTCTGCCAAGTTACTCGATCGCCTCCGTCAAATCTGCCACCAGAAACACCATATCGCCATCTTCCACGATCCACACGGGAACTTGCACCCCGTTCGTGATGGTTTCTGTGGCCTTCCTACGCGGGATTGGAACCGATGGCATACTCACATTCCCGTACTGGCGCAGGCGTTCGTTAGACGCCTCGCCAATTGCGAGATTGAAAGCAAGATCGAGTCTCCCGCTGTCTTTACTTTTACTCATAATAAAACACCCTAAAGGCATCCTGAACATAGGTTCAACGAAATATAAACTTGTGTAAAAGAAGAAAAAAAAGGTTATTTGTCGTTCCACGCTTCTATGAGTTCAGAAACCAAAGCGGCAAGCTGCACATCCGGCGAGCCACCTTCGACAATTCGGAAGTCAAACTCCCCGAGAAGTTTGGCAACTTTTGAACGCAGTGGTTCCGGGGCCTTCTCATTAAAGACGATTAATTCAAGTATCTCGTAGATGATTCGGCGTGGATCGGCCACCGTGTTGACCAGTTTTCGCATTTCTTTGAAAGCAAAGTATGGAGTAGCTCGCAGCACCTTCAGCAAGGCCCTGACTTGCTCTCTGGTGTCGTCATTCGCGATGAACTTTCCGGATTGGACGGACTGCAGCAAGTTGATCGCGTCCCGCATCTTCCCGTCAGACTTTTCAACAATCAGGGCCATCTGTTCGTCCGACACATCGAGACCTTCTTGTTCAGCGATTTCTTGAAGGCGTGGAACCATTTCGTCTTCAGTCGCTGGGGCGAAGTCAACGACAAGGGTTCTGGATAGGATCGGTGGGATGATCTTGTGTTTGTAGTTCCCCGTAATGATAATCAACACCCGGCCCGCGTACTGCTCCGCGTCCCTCCGAAACGCCTGTTGGAACGGCTTAGACGCGTTATCGAACTCCTCCAAGATGAGCAGCTTCCGTCCGATGGATTTCGTGAGGGTAGGATTCGGGATGCTCGTAATTTTCATAAACTTGTCAATCGTGCCACGCAGGACATCGATCTTCCCCTGTTTGGACGCGTTGATCTCCATAACATTCACATCCTTCCCCCGTTTGGTCTTGAACCCGAACTGCCACTTGATCACATTCACGAGCGATGTCTTTCCGAGTCCCTCTCGCCCCAACAGGGCGATGTGCGGACACTTATCGCCACCATCTCGCTCCTTCCGGAGCGCTTCTAATAGACTTTCAACTTTCGGCTTGTTTCCGACATACTCCGCTTCACTGCGGGGTCGGTACTTCTCTGTCCAACTCATTTTGTTTTACCTCCCAGTAACCCAGCGATATTTACTCCCCGGGATTTTCGCTTAAGAGCGGGTTTCGGACGCTGTATCGTCCGCTTTTCGGGTGACGGCTCTTCTGGCTCTTCGGTGGAGCCGTCAACTTTCTTTTCTTCGAACTCACGGTATGGATTCACCACATACCGATTTCCGGACGCTACTCGCAGCGTGTACGCGAGGGACGCGTAAATGTATTCTTTCTTCACCGAATACTTGAGCGTGTCGAGGGATGAAAGGATCAGGTAGTTGTAGGCCCGGTCATCTGAGTTCCGCTTGAAGAAGGTGGGGAGGTTTGCAGCAACGAACTTCAGAATCGTGCCGAGACTCAGTTTGGTCTGGAGGAGCAGGGATAACACCTCGTTCCGATCTGGGTTCGCAAGAATGTGCTGCGTCATCGTCCACGATGGGATGTGTTCGGACATCGACTGATAGTCACCCCCGCCACTCACGAGGACTGCTTCTGCCACGCTCCCAGCGTTTACAGCAATCTCACTCGCTTCGTCACGGTCAACGCCCAATATGTCTGCGAGAATTTCAACGCGGCGTTCTGGGTCGTCTGGAATCCCAACGGTTTTCAGGTTTTCCAACTTCATCTTGGTGGTCGTGCTGAGTAACACTCCTACCTTTGCGCACTTGACGATCTCGGTAATCCACTTCTCGTCCTTCACGATATCGTCAAAGACCAGCAGTTTCCGTTTCTTCACGATGGAACCCGTCAAGTGGAACTGTCCCACCTGTTTCTTCGCGTCTTTAGCTTCAACGGAGATCACCAGCGCTTCCAACCGGTAAAGCTTGATAATCCAGTGGACGAGAAAGGTCTTCCCACACCCACGGCTTCCGAAGATATTAATCGGGGTGTTGCTCTTGATACACTCGTCAATTTCCACGATCTTATCGAGGGGAAGTGAGAGCGATAAGAAGTGATCCAACAATTCACGAGCGATCTCGTACCGCGCAGCGACCTTTTTGAGCTGGGGCCGCGTCACTTTCAGCGTCTTAACTGTTTTCACGACATCCCACCCACACGCCTTCAGGAATTTAAAGATCCTGTGTGTGTGATCCCTAGCTGGCATCTTCATCATCCTCTTCAGGTACTTTGAAGAGCACCCCCACATTAGGGATGATCTGGACTTGGTACTTGTCCACACCTTTGAACGGGTACTGCGAGTCAGCAAAAAACTGTCGTCCGAGGTAGAACAGGTGGCGTTTTTTCTGCTTGCTCAGCGCGTACTTGCGGTCACTTTCCAACATTTTGATAATACACCTGACTTTTTGGTATTTTTTTCATCATTAATTTATCCGCAGTAAGGTATCGCGCGCGTATATGGTGCGATTCCTTATTCGGCTTAGTAACTTCATCAATTGAGATACCGGAACAAATTAATCTGCGTTTCGGTAGATGTGAAAAATTTGTCGTTTGGATATCTTCTATAACCAGTGACGGGTGGCGATAGAACCCATACTTCTCCATATATTTCCCGTTAGCCGGGCTAGCAATAAACGAGATATTCCAAAGACCTATTTGCCACATACTATGAATAGGTACAAGGTCGTCTGGACTGTCTGCTGTCCGGATCGTCCTTTCCCACGCGCCCGGCACAATTACTCCGAGATACGCTTTCAATTGTTCCGACTCCTCGGATAATTCCGACAACTCTCCGATGACAATCGCTTCTATTTCTCTCATATTCAGCATTTCCACACCTCTACATCAGCGGATTTGATGTTCGGGTCGTCACCCCACACATAAAACCCGTCCCGGTCCTTCCGGGCGAAGAGTTCTAATCTTGGAGGTGGGGAAGCGACTAACACTCGCTTGTAAAATTCACTGGGTTTTTGAGAGTGGCGGACACTTTCCCCGATGATTACGGTGGGTAGGTCTTTCCGCATCAACCGCATCGAACCACGCACAGCGAAGATACAACTTTCGTGCTGGTGTCGGTAATAGTTGCCCATTCCAAAGACGGGCTTTCCCCATTTGGTCATCTTCACCCACACAAGCTCGCACTTGGCGACAAATCCCCAGCGCTCAACCAGATCATACGCTTCGTGCTTCAGCGCGTCAACCGTCCACAAGTAAAGGTGGCAGTTGGTATCGGCGAGGGCGCAGATCCGCATATCAGCGATCTCTTTGAGCGGAAGGGTCTCGTATCGGAAGCATTCGGCATATTCCGGGGCGGCTTCGGTTGCTTGGTTCTCCAGTTGCCACGGGGGGTCGATCACGATGGTTTTAAACTTCATCGAAAGAACCTCCCGATGCTGGTGTCCCGTGCGCCTGTGTACTTCTTGGAGAGATCCACGGACACATCGCTGAGGTCGATTCCGACACACTGGCGTTCAAGCTGGAGGGCAGCGACCAGCGTGCTTCCCATCCCACAGAACGGATCGAGAACAACTCCCCCTTTTGGACACCCAGCCTTAATACCCATCCGCGCGAGTTTCTTGGGAAATGGGGCAAAGTGGGGGTCGGTTGTTTTCTCAGTGGGGATCGTCCACACGCATCGGCGATTTGCACCTTTGATTTCTTTGATCGAACCATACGCCTCTTCCATAGGGCGTGATGCACCGATGGCAGTGCGTGGGGCATTCGAATTGTTGTACCGGTTATTCCGCTTGGTGGAATGCTTCATTTTGCGGAGATCCCGCTGCGTCATCTTTGGGGGAAGGCGCAACGCGTCAATATCGAAGTAATATTTCTGCTTCTTCGCGAAAATGTAGACATACTCCCAGTCCTGAATGAACCGGTCTTGTACGGGGTTCCCAAACACCTGCGGCTTCTTCCAGATGACCTTATTGCGGAGAATCCACCCGCGATCCAACATTTCGATCGCAAACCACTCCGGCGCACACTGAAGCGACTTGTCCCGGTAGGTATCGGAAATTACCACCCAGAGCGTCCCGTCATCGCGAAGGACACGATCGTACAGCTCTTGGAAGCAATCAGCAAGGTGTTCCGCGAAATCGATCGGATCGCGCTCCCACCCAAGCTCTCCAAACCACGCGTTGCAGCTCTCACACTCCCGGAAAGGTGCGATGGGAACGGCTTCTTGAAAATTCTCCGATCCCTTGATGGAGTTCTTGCTGGACTTCTTCCCCCCAGTCACTCCGGGTTCGGAATATTCCGTCCAGTCGTGCTCGCAGTCGGGCTGTCCGCCCCACACTTGGTAATCTGTCCCGTAGAACCGGAGCTGATAGTACGGGGGGGAAGTGAAGACTTGGTTGATGGACTGGTCTGGAAACTTTACTGGATCTGCCAAGACTGCCCTAATGTCTCCCTTGTAGACTATACTGGTTTCGATGGCTTTTCACCTGAGAGAATTTGAAAGAAAGAGTCTGTCGTGTACTTGGCAAATTCCCGTTTGAAGTCGCTCAGGTCGGTATCCTTCCCGAGCATAGCCCCGAGGACAATCCATAGTTTGAACAATTCTTCCTTTTCGAGCTCTTTCCCGGTCTTCCCGTCAACAGTTACGGAAGTGATCGAGAAAGAACCGTCCGGCGGGTACAAAATGCTAAAAAATGCAAAGGCGTCACACCCACCGAGGTTGTCTTCCAAAACTTCGCCGCGCGGATAATCCCCGATGTCGAATTCGAGGTTGTATTTGACCTTATACGAGTACTCTGGGATTTCCGCTTTATCTAATTCGTCTGCCATTTTGACTTCACCTAAATTTTCTAAACTTTGGGTGTGATACTCGTTTAGAACTAATTATATAAATCTTGGTAACGAGATGTATTTAAATGAATTTTGACTCGTACCAGAAAATCGTGGCGGAATCGTCCCGGATCGTAATTATCGGGTATCCCAACAGCGGAAAAAGTCTGCTGGCCAGTGAAATGGAAGCGAGCGGTTTCTTCGCAGCACACACCATCTATCGTACAGATGAGTTCAAACATCTGAGCTATAGACGCCAACTGATTAGAATGCTTGAAGTGCTGTGGCCGCTGGAGAAGTGGATTGTCGAGGGTATTCAGGGATACCGCCTCCTACGCAAGATCGAGGAGATGGACTTGCGCGAAATTCGTCCGAATCTCATCTTGATAACAATCGCGCCAACACCCCCGGAACCGAAACACCAGCGGATGGTGAAAGGTCTGCACACGATATGGACGGACTACATCAGGGCGCGTAAAAAAAAGGTGAAGATGGTAAAAGTAAAAAATGTTAAGAGTTTGGCGTCTGGACAACGAGATCGCGTAATTTATCAACAATTGACTTGATCGCTGCGTACCGCTTGTTCCACTTAGTCCCTTCCTTCGCGTTCGGAGCCATATACCTCGCCTGAATGAGGTAGTGCGCTGCATTTTCGAGGTGGGTGAATTCTTCGCCCGTGATCGAAACCTTGACATCTGGGACGGTAACCTCAACCGCGTTATCAGGGTTGTCGATGCAGCTTTTCAGGTGCGCCTTCAGGCCCCGTTCGGTGTATTCGTTCCCACAGTACGGACATTCCACCTTCTTCTTGATTCCCTTGTTAGATTGTGGTTTCTGCACAGTGGACGCGCTGCGCATCCGGTTACGCAGAGCTTCAAGCTTACTTCCGCTCAATCGGACACCTCCGCGAAGATACCCATCAGCGTGTCAATTTCCCCTTCAGTTGCTGGAATTTTATCAGCATATTTCAGGAAAAAGTCAAAGAGAACGCGCTTCTCCTCGATAAGCCGGTCGGTATCGTAGCTCCCGTTTGATACTTTGGGTCTGGGGAATGGGAAGAACGATTTCACCTCGTAGACCTTTTCTCCTATGAAAGCTTCGTTGTCTGTCGCAAACACCACGATCAGGTGGTCTATCTCGAATTTATCCAAGTCATCGGGAGATATTTCGTCAACAGTAGACGCAATAGCCACATAGTAGCTCATCCCGTTAATTCCGTGCGCGAGGTGGACGATATCGTTTTCTGGACGCAAGTTTATGATCCCATCAATCTTCTCGCGTTGGATCAGGTTCGTGATTGACTTTGTAGTGAGTTTCGCGAACGACTGGAGAAGCAACTTCTTCAGATTCGAATTTGAAACATCCGTGATGAGGTGTTCCCTCCCGGGAACCCAAATCTGAATGTTCTTCCCATTTCTCGTCATACTATGTCATCGTCCTTTACATCGTGTTCCCAAAGGTGCGGGTCACCATCGTCCATCCCGCCGCGAATGGACTCGTAAATCCGTAACGCGGTCTTGCTGGGACGCTTGATGTCTTTCATCGTTATCGGTTTCTCCCCTTCGTAGAGTTCGAGCGTGATCTCGTTGGGGGTCATCGAGAGTAGGGTTTCGATGGTGAATTGGTCGGCGAGCCGGATCGCGTAGTCCTTTCGGAGATAGGGGATCGCCAGCAACATTCGGAGCGTCACGGAGGTTGAACTGCTGTTCAAACTCGTGTCAATTTTTGGTCGATCGATGGTGTAGTGGAACTCAGAGTCGATCCCAAATTGGAAAACACGGATCATACAGTGGAACAAGAAGAAATCGTTTGGGAGCTTCACGATCTGTATTCCAACGCGTATTAGCTTAGCATAGGTGGTCGAGATGGCCTTCTTCTCCGGGTCTGTCATCCCTTTGGTAGTACCCGACACCATAAAGACCAGCGCTATCGGGGATCGCCCCTTTTTTGCCAGCGCTTCGTTAATCTCGCTGAGTTTAATGATCATCTCGTTTATGCGCCCGTCCTTAATGGAAGCGAGTAGGTCGTCTGTGGTCTTTCGCTCAACGAAGATCGATCCGTTGGTGTAGTCCCCGATGTCCAACTTGACGCGGTAGGTGCTGATAACGAGTTTAGTGCTCTTAGTCGCGCGTCTATTGACCGATTCGGCAGCTTGTGTAATTACATTCATTAGATGTTTGGGTTCACGCGTATCCTGCGCGATATTCAAGTTGTTACCAACTGACGGTTTCACATCTTTTAAAAAATCGAGTATGTCTGCCATTTTTCAAACCTCCCTCCCGGAGGGGTTAGAGTAAGCCCTTTTCTGCGAGTGCCTGAATGGTGGGGCGTTCCTTGCACCCGTCACACTTTGGATCGTACAACGCCATCCGCCACTCGCACCCCTTGATCGGCTTCCCCTTATTGCTCGTCACGCAGGGACGGTTATCCTCCACGCGTTCGCGTTCGGGTTGGTCGAATTTAATGAGGCTAAAATTGGCGATGGTCTTTGCGTTGATAAACTGATCCCCTTGGGTCTTGTCACTAATTACTAGAAACCCCACCCCATCGAGGACATTCAGCTGCTTGAGGACACCTTCAAACTCTCCACCGTCTCGGGTGTAGAGCTTCATTTCAGCGCCCACAAGATTCGAAAAGGACGAAATCCTGTATATGTCGTTTTGTTTTTTTGCCATTATCTCTACCTTATTGTTGCTATGAAAGGTTATTGAAGTTTATGATGACTCATAAATATAAATCTGTGGAAAGCGTAAGGTGGCGCAATTCAAAAAAGGTGTATAAGTGGAGAGAAAAAAGAAAAAAGAAAAGAAGTTAATCGTCTTCGGCTGTATCCGCTGTTTCCCCGCTGATCACGACATTATCGGGGAAGATGTCATCATCTTCGATTTCTGCGCCATACGGGTCGTACATCCGGGTCTGGTTTGTGAAGGAAAGAAAATTCGCGATATCGTCCAGCACACTATCCCAGCAATCCTCCGTCACGAATTCCTTTCCCGTGTCTTGGAGAAATCCGCCAGCAACGAACGGGTAAATCCAGCGTTTCACATCGCTTGCCCTCGCCGCCCGCAGCACCTTCTTGATCTCAGATAGTGTCATCGAGCGGGTCACGGAAAATGCCTTAACTAGTCGCTGTTTCCAAGTGGTGAGCGAAGCATAGGTGGAGGTGATGAGAATATAGACATCTTCTTCATTAACCTGTCTCCGTGCGTCAATAAATGCCATCGTGCGCGTTAAATCCTGCAGCATTTGGTTGTACCACATCGGAACCTCGCGATCTTTGAACAGGACATAGAACTTGCTCATCGTGTCAATCTTATCTTGGATCGCAGGTGGAATGTGAATGTCTGTGATGGCCTTCTCGTTCCCGTTCCGGAGCCAGCGGATCACGGCATAACAATAGGACGCGACTGCCCGCTTCAGCTCTTTCATATATTTTTTGAACACGCCCGCTTTCCGCTTGGCCAGATCGATGTAATATTCATCGTCATACCGGGGATACTCGCGGCAGATGAACCGACTTCCAACCGTGGTGAAAACATCGTGCAGCTTTTGGAATTTCTTTTCAGTGATCCCAGCGAGCCAGTTAAAGCGACTGTAAACCGTCTCCTCGCCTTTCTCGCTCCCCGAAATCTTGGTTCCGCTGCCCTTATACACTACAGAGTATTCGCCCAGCAACTTAGCGACCTGATCCTTTCTCATAGAAAGAAAGGTTCCCATTTCGTCCATCATCTGCGTCTTCCCGTCCAGAAACTTCAGGAATGATTCGACTTCCGAAAGACCGCTCATCAGCGCATTAGTGGTCATCATATCGTTGCTGTATGTGAAGATCCGGTGTAGACCCTCAAACATATTGATGTGAGTGCTTTTCCCGCTGCGGGATGGCCCAATCAGCAGCGCCCACTTCGGATCTATCCCGATCGGCTGCGAAACTACCACCCCCATCGCAAATTTCAACTCGTGGAGAAAGGGATCGTACCCGTTGTCGTTTGCGTAAAGCTTCTTGTGTTTCTCGATGATCCCGCGATACCTGTCTTTGAAGATCAGTTTTGGTTTGCTGCGAGGGCGTAGGAACACGAGGGTTTTCAGCGCTTCCTCTGGCGAGTCGTATTTCTTCTTGTCGAATATTTCTGCCCGAATGTCGTCATCGGAACATTTGTTGAAGTCAGCGAGAAAAGCGATTATGTTGTGAATGTTCCGCTTGATCATAACATCCTCGCTGTAGTTGCCCACACCAATCATTTCATCGTAGTGGGTTTCTACATTCGTGAAAAAGTCAACGAGGTCTGCGTTCAGTCGCTTTGAAGCTTTCTTCTTTTTCGCCGGGTCTGGGGAATTCGTGTCGAGGTATGACGAGAGGTGGTTCGAGAATAGCTTGTAGAGCCTGCGAAAGACCGTGTTGTTGAGCCAAAACTTGTTCTCGATGAATATAGGTGGTGTCTTTACCAGCTGCTGTAAATCCTCGTCCTCGTAAATGCGTAACCGCCACATATATTTCCCGGTCTTCGGAGAAATGTCCGGGGTCGCCTGAATCCAATAGGATTTTCCAAATCCAACTTTGATGAGATTATCCATTTGCCTTCACCCGTAAAATCTTTATCTCTTCTTCCGCTGCATCGAGCTTTTCCTCAGCGTGTTTCACGCGACTGGCTAGCTGCTGAATCACCCGCTCAGCAGTCGTGTTGATCTTGACGATCTCGTTCTTGAGGTGGTAGATTTCCCCGTTAAGGTGCGAGATATAGGCGTCTCTCAAGTCGCTGGTGTCCCTCGCCACCCGAAAACACGCGAAATTCCGTCCTTTGTGTCCAGATGGCCTCCACTTATATTTAACGACTAAAGGTGGTGAGGTGGTCGCCAAAAACTCTAAGTGGTTCCAGCATTTCGTTGAACTAGCACCCAGCGCCTCGCTCACGGAGTATCTCGTGTGGTGCTTGTCTGGATTGTTCGTAATGTGGTCGTACACCCGTTGAAGGAATTCAAAGTTAATCATTTTGTTCTACCTTCGCCGCCTTCGTCACTCGGTCTATGATTTCTTCGATCTGCGGGTTCCCGTACACCGTCCGCAGCAGCTTCATTAGGAAGCTGTTGTATGTGTCGCCTTTGGTCATCACCTGCTTCATAACTTCTCGGGTGCTCCAGAGAACCTGTAAGGTCGTCTTGGACGCCAAGACCTCGGATTTAGTGGACGCGTTCTTCAGTCGCTGGCGACCATATTGATCAGTCGTTTCCGCGCGTCTTTGTGAGTGGATCTTTCTGCTGCGAGCGAGCTGGAGGTATTTGTTCTTAGCTCGTTCTTTGAAAGCGTCTGGATCTTTCTCCCTGAGCTCCGGATTCAACCCATCGATGGTTTCACACGCTTCATCCCAAAGCGCTTTGTCAAATTCTTTCGTTGCCATTTTTAACTGCTCCTCCCTGCGTGGGTGTGATTGCAGGGATACTATAACGGATCTCCCCGGCGAATATAAATTTGGGGAAAGGGGGGAGGAAACCCTCCACGAGCTATCAAACACCACAAAGTTTAAATTCTGTTTATCAGATGTATAATATGATGATTAATATGAGTGTTGAAACCTATGTGTCGAACCGGGTTCCTACCGAGTGTCCCAGCTGCGGGGGTAAAATCGTGAAACGATCCCCCTGCGGACAAATGTTTATCTGTGACTCCGGCCACATTTGGGGATTAACCCACGAGGATCTCGGTATTTGGCAAAAACGGAACTAAGGACGGTTGGATAAAATGTGGTACAAACTACAACAAAAATTGAAACAATTGGACGAGGAACACCCTGACGGAAAATTCACCATCAAAATGGACGATATGTCCATTTACGGACGCCTATTCCACGGGGAAACGCCCTTAACCAATTGGATAACCGAAACCGATCTTATGAAGATCGTAAACGCGTTCTGGATATATTTCCACGAGCAACGAATGTCTAAAATGGTGGAAGAACGATACCGGACGCTGAAGGTTCCATCATAATTCCCCTTTTTCCCCCAAGCTCCCGGGATCTCCCCGGGGGCGGGGAAAGAAACAAACGATATGGATTGATCAAAGGTGGCACAAAAATTCACAGTTAACGGGACGGAAATCGAACAGGGTAGCGACCATCCGGCCCTCCGAGGTCTGTTCGTTGACATAGACGCGATCGGCGTTGATCTGGAAGGTGCATACGACTTCGAGATCAAGGAGGTCAAATGTTCGATGGTCAAGTTGAAACAGCGTGACATCGACCGCGACACCGATTTCTTTATGATTGTTGACTGGAACGCCCAGCGAATCATATTCATAAGCGGGAAAGCGCTGAAAGACAACTGGACTAATCCGGCGTCAAAGGAACGCACCTATCGAATAGAATCCTTCTACCGTCCCAGCTTGCGAACAAAGGTGCGCGCGAGCTGGATCACCAACGAGCTCCCACTCCACGAGCTCTATGCGAACGACTGGAAGGGATGGGATCGCGTCCCCGAGGTCAAAGAAGTTAAAAAATGGGTCGATCGTATGCGTAATTTCCCCAGATAAAAGGTGGTGCAAAAAAAAAATGAAAATATACCTGAAATGTAGTAAATGCGGGACGGTCTATCGAGCTTGGGTAGACATAGAAGGCGCGTTGAACAGCTTCCCCGAGTACCTGAAAGCTGACGGGGATATGAAGAAGGGGATTGATTTCTGTCCCAATATCTTCTGCGAGGGGTTCCTTGAGGTCTGGGACGCGAACACGGAGAAGAAGGTTCTCCCGGCCCTCGCCTACGCGTTGAACGAGATCAACGATAACCTCGCGTTGTTGGACGAGTTGAACCATCCCGAGGTCGCTGAAGAAATAGAAACCCAGCTAGCTGGGGTATTCACCCTGATACACTCACGCTAACCAACCAACCAACCTTTGCGGGGTTTCGGGGAAAAGGTGGCGCGCGCCCTTTCTCCCGGCCCCGTTTTTTTTTTCTTTATTCTACCTATTTAAACCCAACTCTCAGGAACATCAAAAAAACTTAGACCGCTTTCTACCCCATCACGGTGATGTCCGTGCAATAGGTGGAGGTACGCGCGCGTATAGTTGGTAAAATAGGGTTTTTGTTGATCAAAGGTGGTGCAATTTTTCCGGAAGGTGGGGACGGGGCGAAAGGTGTGGTCAAAATTGGTTGTGTGGTATTTTAACGAAAAAGTACGAGAGTGAAGAGGCTCAAGTTCGAAAATTGCGCGCGCCCCAGCGTGGGATCGAGTTGATCCGTCAACTTGGAGCGGAACCACTCCAGCGACTAACCCGCGCAGATCCCCGCTCCGAACCCTACTTATCGTTTTTTTGGTCGCCCCTCCGCGTCCGGGGGACGAATCTATTAGGGATGACTAACTGCGCGGAACGCTGCGCGGAGATCATTCAGCAGGTTCGGACGCTGGGGGACGCTGGGGGGACGCTGATCGCACAGCTGGATCGTGGTTACAAAATGAAAAACCTTCCTATGGCGTTTTTGAAAAAATGTAACTCGTATCTGGGGCGTGAATCCCGCGTTATTTTTGAGCTATTGTTTTTCCGGCGCTATGGACGCCTCCACGCGCGCAGAACCCGGGAAAAGCTATAACCTAATGATCATAGCTGATCGACTATTTGTATAGGGTCAGCACCATGCCCATCGGCTAGTGAAGATCGCTGATCCTTGAGTTGGGGAAGTTATCCCCAGCTAGGAACGCCTCCAGCTCGTCTAAATCGAGTTGTTTCCCGCGCGTTTCCTCCATTTTGGGACGCTGGAGGCGTCCCACTCCGAGAAAACTCGTCCTTTATATAGGATCTGGGGATCGGCGACCTTTCCCCGAACCCGCGATCTGATCTCAGAGAAAACCCTCAAGATCGAACGATTAGAACGAGAATTGAGGCGTTCGGAGGGGATATCTCGCAGCGACTAGGCGATAACTGATAGACCAACTTAAAGCGCCCCTAAAATCCACTATTGGGGAATGAAGGAAAGGTGAAAAAAGAGAGAAAAAAAGAAAGAAAAAAGGGGGGATTAGTAGTTCTTCTTTGGGGTGTAATTCTCGCGGAGGCGATTAACCTGTGCGCGCGCAGCGTTGATGAGCTCGATATTGGGATGAACGCGCGCGTAGATGTCGTTTAGGCGTTTCTCCGCTGCCTTTTTCATTTGTTCCTCAAGCTCTTTCGCGCGTTCCGCGTCCTCGTCAGATTCGAGAAGCTCCTCGTGATCGCCCTCCGCGTCCTCGTTCGCACTATCCGCGTTGCCCTCGGAATCTGGGTTTCCCCCGTCCGTGTCAGCGCCCCCGTCCTCGGATTCGGAGTCAGTTTCACCATCTTTCGTGTCCCCGTCCTCGTCAGAGTCACAATCCCCGTCACAATCCCCGTCACCCTCGGAGTCAGCGTCCTCGTCCCCGTCAGCGTCCGCGTCAGAGTCGGAGTCAGAGTCGCCTTTTCCGTCCTCGTCACCCTCCCCGTCCCCGTCCGCGTCAGAGTCCTCGTCACCCTCGGAGTCGCCCCCGTCCCCGTCAGAGTCAGAGTCGCCCTCGTCCTCGCCCTCGTCCCCCTCGGAGTCGGAGTCACAATCCCCGTCACAATCCCCGTCCTCGTCCCCGTCCTCGTCCGCGTTGGAGTCGCCCCCGTCCCCGTCCTCGTCCCCCTCGGAGTCGGAGTCCTCGTCACCCTCCCCGTCCCCGTCAGCGTCCCCGTCACAATCCCCGTCCCCGTCCGCGTCAGAGTCCTCGTCACCCTCGGAGTCGCCCCCGTCCCCGTCAGAGTCGCCATCAGAGTCAGCGTCCTCGTCCCCGTCCTCGGATTCGTCCTCGTTCGTGTCAGAGTCAGGATCGCCCCCGTCCCCGTCCTCGTCCCCCTCGGGATTAGGTTCGGGTTCGGGAGTGAGGTTATCCCCGTCCTCGTCCTCGTCCTCGTCCGCGCCCTTTTCGTCCTTTTCGTCCTTTTTGTCTTTCCCGTCCGCGTCCCCGTCCTCGTCCCCGTCCTCGGGAGGCACAGGGAAGAAATCCTCGATAATATCTTCTTTGTCCCCGGCGTCATCAGGAAGGGGAACGCCCCCGTCCCCCTTTGGAGGTTCGGGAGGGGTGAAACGATTCACCTCGCGCGGAAAATTCGTCCGGATAATTTGGGCGACCTCCAACGCGAGCTCAAAGGTATCGCGCCAAATGAGCGTTTCCCGAATCCTCGGGGCGAGGGGTGCGAGAAGATCGAGAATTTTTTTGTGCGGGTTCCCCACGATCTTATAGGGTTTCCCGCACAACATTAGGAACGCGTTGAAGAATTCACTCAGCTTGAATTCGGGTTTAACTGGGGAGTCTAACCTGAGGGTGCGATTACACAGCTCGTATTCCGCTGCGAGGCCTATTAACTTCTCACTCGATAGACGCTCAATTCTCTCATCCTCCACGCAGTTAATTAGTGCGTGGAACAACTGCGCCGGGAGGTGTGATCGGGGGAGATATTCTTTGAATTCTTCCCCAGAAAGGGGCGTTCCCTCGGTCTTGTGCGAAATTTCGTGTGCGACTAGGGCACTCAGGATCGCGAGTGCCTTAACCGTCCCATAACGCTCAAAATACGAACGAGGGTAGTTGACTGTATAAACCGGCGCGCCGCTGGATTTGTCCAGATACATATACGCGGACATTTTAGGCGCGTTTAGGTTTATGATTAATTCCAGACGAGGATATCCCGATACGATTACCGCGATATTCTCGCACCAAATCCGGATAGATTCGACCACTCGCGCGTCTACTAAGTCTAAACGCTGGAAGTCTTGATTTTTGGGCGAATCTATTACCGGAATTTCAATTTGAACCATTTTTCAACCAACCTATACATTAGTTTGATAGGTGTATAACTGATCGTGACGGAGAATATAAATGTTTGGTGCGTTCCTGCGTTCCCCAGCTCGCGGGAGGGGGGGAAACGCACAAAAAGAAGGGTGAAAAAAAGGAGAGAAAGGGGGAGGGGAGGGATTAAATCCCAGCGACTCCGAGGCGCTGGAGTCGTTTATCAATAACTGATAGGGTGTCATCTAAGAGCTGGGACAAATCCTCGTTTATTACCGCATTTTTCGCCCCGAACAGATCGATCATATTGGGGACGAAATTCGCTGCGCCGGGATAGATTTTAACTAGTTCGGGATCGTGAATCCCGATCCCCACTACCTCAATCCCCGTCCTCCGCGCAGCGTCTATCGAGAATTTGGTGACATTTATTTCACTCGTCAACATCGGGAGTTGATAGACATTAGCAGCGAGGTAGGGATGAATCCAGCTCGCGGGTTCCCCGTCCGTGATCACGATTAGGAGCTTCACGCGTTTTTTGCGTTCTGCGAGCTTCCCCGCTGCGTGGAGGATCGCCGGGGCCGTGGGAGTGTCCCCCGAGGCGCGGATATTTGGCATCCGACCTTTCGATACCTGCCATTTTTCATCAAAATCCTTATAGACGCATAGCTCAAGGTATCGTTCGTACAAGGGCGAGGCGCGAGAATAAGCGCCGCTGGGATATTTCCCCGTCACGAATCCCCAGATCCCATAATCGTGAATCCCCAGCTTCTCTAATACAGTTCCGAGAATTATGCAGGTATCGCGCGCGGCCCTTTGGCGTTTCCCCCCCATAGAACCCGATTCGTCCACGAGGATCGCGATCGAAATCTGATCGCGCGTGTCAGCGGGGATAATGCGTTCAAAGAAATCATTCTGCGCCTCGTTTCCCCCCGTGGAGTCGATCACATTCCGGATCAGGTCGCCTATGTTGATCGAGTCCCCCGTGCGGAGTTGGGATTGTCGCTTATCCCCGTGAAGGATCGCGTCCCGATATTTGCGATATAGGCGCTGAATGTGTTTCGCGTTCGAGTCGTAGAGCTCGTTATAACGCGCAGCGTCAGCGGACGCGCGAACCTCTTTGACAATTGTAATCTTGTCGGGGGAGGTCACCCAGTTGACTTTGGGGACGCGGAATGATTTCCGAATCCCCTTTCTCTCGCGTTCGTATTTTCGCATAATATACACCCTCACAGCTTGTAATAGCTCTTTCCAGCGCCCTCGAAAAGCGACTGGAGGGACGCGTTGATGATCTCCGAGGTTTCCCGGGTTTCTCCCCCGGGAACGACCTTTTTCAGCGCAGCGATCACCTCGTCCGAGGCGCTGGAAATCAACTCAGGTTCCCCGATCACGCGTTCGAACAAAAAGGGATAGATATACGCGTTGAGGATATCCTTCAGCGTGGACGCGGGGGAGGTGAGGAACGCGCGGACGAGGGTTTTCCCGAGGCG
>Ga0180438_10001756_pt1 | contig 37601 bp, 55 predicted proteins | sample SS_ome_12_FD_132455 | JGI IMG/M metagenome (GOLD analysis project Ga0180438, IMG submission 132455) | Hypersaline lake sediment archaeal communities from the Salton Sea, California, USA - SS_3_D_2 metaG | ecosystem: Environmental > Aquatic > Non-marine Saline and Alkaline > Hypersaline >... | reverse complement strand
TGGTCGGATCCTGATGTTCAACCAGCACACTGCGTTCTTCGAGCTTGAGGATGAGTTCGCAGCAATCGGCTCTGGAGGGGCTGCTGCTTTGGGTGCCATGCACCACGGAGCCTCCCCAAAGGAAGCCATCATTATCGCCGGTAGGGTCGACCCCAGTACCGGTGGCAAACCAACAATTCGACGTCGAGGAAAGACGAATGCCGACTGATGCAGAATACGAAGCCGCCATGAGGCGTGTCTACGGTGAGGCCGACGAGGACAAGAAGGACAAGAAGAAGAAGAAAAAGAAGACGTCTCCCGACCTGACCATCAAGGGCTCCGTCTCCCAGAAAGCCCGCAAGCGCCTGCAAATAATGGAGGACCTCTAATGCCCAAGCGCCAACTAGACAAGCCGCTCACCATCTCTGACCTGGCCAAGATGACCGGTGGCAAGAAGGAATCGGCTTACTCCGCACCAAAGCCAAAGAAGGACAAGAAGAAAAAGAAGAAGAAGAAACCCACCAGTGACCTTAGCATCGGTGGAGCTGTGAAGAACATCCGAGAGAGGATCAAGAAGAATGAGTCTCCTAACTAAGCAAACCAAGAGTCTGCTGGGAGTTGGCGAAGGGTCCATTCAGGACTTTGCTGCTGGTGTCCGTACTCGCCGGAAGGGAGCCAAAGGTCTGAGCCGGGAGGAAGCCCTGGCACAGGCGACAGCTTCCGAAGGACAGGACGCCAGGCTCCGACATTCTGGTGACCTGCAGCCTCAGCATGACCCGAAGAAGACTCAGGGTGCCGAGCTGATGTTGACCACCAACGACAGAGACTTCATCGTCAAAGCCCGGGAACTCGAGAAGAAGATTGTCGAACGACAGGGTCAGGACATCGGTAAGAACGCCACCAAGCGCCTCAAGCAGGAAGTGAAGGGGTTACTCGAGCTGGCGTCAGCCTCGTCTCGTGGGGGCCTTGAGGACGTCTGGGCTGAGACCTATGACCGCATCAAGAATGCCTCAGGCCGCATTGCGCCGGGCGGACTGGTCAAGCTGAAGTCATCCTTCAGTAAAGCCATGGAGTCCACCAACAAGGTGCTGAATACCAACATCGACATCGACACCTACAAGTTCGATGACCCCGGTAGAGTTGCCGGTCAGCTGCGTGGTGGAGCCAAAGCCGAGAAGTCATACTCCAAGAATGCCCGCAGGCAGACCAAGGAAGGCGTCACGAAGACTGCTGTGAACTTCTGGGAGAACCCTGAGTACACCCGGGCTGAGTTCATGGACCAGCTCACTGTGGGCTCGAGGCGAACCCGTACAGGTTCCAGAGCCTTGAGTATCCGTGATCGATTCTTCAGTTGACCGATTGGTCAAACCCAATGTTCACTCGGGGCTCCTGTTCATTATTAATGGACGGGGGCTCTGGGTGTACTAGAGGCTGTGAGGGGCTGTGAGAGGCGCTGTGGGACGCGCAGGGCTTGGCCTATGCCAACGTATAGGGGCTGAGAGTATCCCGCTTGTGGGACGTATGGTGAGACCCAGGGTCCCAATATTTCACAGCGATTATGTCAGGCCCCATTAGATTCAAATCTTGGCCAGGTTCCCCCCGTGGGGGTGCCCGGCTCGCGGGCGCGCGGCTCAGTTTGATGGCACAGGTGCTTGCTAAGTGATTGATTTGCAAGGGATCACCGTCGGATATGTAATCTGATTCGGCAGGCTTAGCCCAAGGAAATCAAGCACTTAGCCCGATGTGCATATATTAGTACGCCTGGGCGCGCGCGCGTGTGTGTGCGTGTGTCTGGCCTAGGGTGTATCAGTCTTTTTTCGCTCCAGGCAAGGCGATATTTGACACATCCGGGACAATCGTTCACTATGAACTCTCACTCATCGCAACACAGGAAACGGACATGACTGGATACGTAATTTACGAAGGCCCTAGTGAACTAGACGGCAAGCCCATTGTTGTTATAGCCACGGACAACAGCGGAAACAGGAAGACCGGGAGCATGGTCCAAACATGGATACTGCGCGCCGATATTGAACCGCATACCGCACTGAAAACAGGGGACGATAGCAGCGTATGCGGGGATTGTCCGCACCGTCCGGCGAATCATGGAGCATGCTACGTCACGGTGTTTCAGGCTCCACTAGCAGTCTACAGGGCGTATAAACGCGGCTCATATGGGGAATTCCAGCCGGGACAATTCGCCGGGCGTATGGTGCGCATCGGATCATACGGGGATCCGGCAGCTGTGCCACTCGAGATATGGGAGGCATACACTGATGGCGCTGCAGGAATGACTGGATATTCCCACCAGTGGGAGAATGCCGATAAGGGATTGTCCGCCTATTGCATGGCCAGTTGCGACACTCCAGCTGAGCGCGAGCGAGCAGTATCCATGGGGTGGCGCACATTCCGCGTGAGGCTTGCCGATGAGCCTGTAATGCAGGGGGAGGCGGTATGTCCTGCTAGTCACGAAGCCGGGCAAAAACTCACTTGCGACAAGTGCAAGGCCTGCAGCGGCACTACCGGGCACAGGAGCCTGTCAGGGATTGCCATTGTGGCGCATGGGGCCGCTGGCAAGGTAAACGCCTATAATGCCATGCGTGCGGCCTGAGGCTCTCACATAGGGGAATGTCTCAGTGTATGGCCATGTCCGTACGAGTGGCCATAAGCGGGGATAAACCCGAACACACCAACACAGTGAGGTATTGACCATGTACGGATTTGAACTGAAAACCGATACAACCGGGCACCGCTATATCGCCATTACTCGCGACGGCTATGTTGTCCAGCGGCTGGACTATGCCACGGAAACGGAAGCTGCAGCACTCGTTGACAGCTGGAACCGTACCAACGTCCAGCCTGAATACAGCACTTTTGGCTACTGATAAGGGGATTTAACCATGACACAAAAGGCTATCTTGTCGCTGTTCGACTATACAACAGAAACAGTCAAACCATGGGCGGAAGCTGGTTATTTATGCTACTGCGTAGACGTCCAGCACCCGGCAGGGGAGACGCGCGAGGGTAACATTATTCGTGTGGGCGCAGACATCCACAAGTGGGAGCCTCCCACTAATGTGCAGTTCGTTTTCATGGCGTCTTTCCCGCCTTGCACGGACCTCGCCGTCAGTGGAGCGAAACACTTTGCCAGCAAGCTGAAGGCTAATCCGGAATATAGGCGGGAGGCGATGGCACTGGTGTATCGCGCTCGCGACATCGGGGAAGCACTGGGGGTGCCGTATTACATCGAAAATCCCGTCAGTGTCATATCCAGCGAGTGGCGCAAGCCTGACCACACGTTTAACCCATCTGACTATGGCGGCTATATCCCGGCAGGGGAGGAGCAGCACCCGATATGGCCGGACATTATCCCGCCTAGGGACGCGTACACAAAGCGGACATGCCTGTGGACGGGTGGCGGTTTCGTGATGCCTCAGCGCGCGCCTGTCCCTGTCCCTGAGGCGGTGTTCCACGGTTGGGCCAAGCTTGGCGGGAAGTCACTACGGACCAAGAACATACGCAGTGCCACGCCTCGCGGCTTCGCTGTAGCGGTATTCGTCGAACATGTAGTCGTCCAACTGGCGGCATAAGGGGATACAACATGGAACTGAAACAAGGCACACAGGTACGCATCCTGCCCGAGTATCAGGATGCTGGGGACAGCCTGTTTACATGGGTTGTTGTCGAGGACAGGGGGGAGCGGTTACTGATAGCGCCCACTAACACAGGGCTGGCCATTGCTCCCACATACAACGTCGAACGGACATGGGTGGAAGTGATAGGTGATTAGCAGCCTATGGCCCTGTCAATCCGAGGGGCCATACACGGCTAATTGCCGGACAACCAAACGGGAGAATGACTATGTATGACTTTGACGACAACGACTATAGCGCAGCCTTCGAGGGTTACTTTGCTGCGGGGATTGACAACGAACTGGCCGAATACTTTTACACCGGCACCATCGACGGGGAGGTAGCGTAATGAACAACACAAGCCCGATGTACTTTCTGGTGCCCTTTGTGGTTACCGTGGCCCTGATCCTACTGCTAGGGGGTGCAGCATGAAAACACTGCCTTACACTGTACAAGCAGTCCCAACTAGGTCCGGCAACGGATTCAGGGAGGGCCAGGTTTACACATTCCGGCATCACACCAATGGTGCATATGTGGCTATCAACGACAACGGCCACGAGCGCATCGAGTGCTATCCATTCAGCGAGCATTCCGCACACTTGTGGGATGGACGTGGGGTGTTCGAGCGCGTGGCCGGATGTTTCATTGAAGTTAATAGGGGATGAACCATGAACGAGCGCGAGTATGAATGCAAGCGGCTGCTGATGCACCCAGACTGGATTAATGACGGAGCTATCAGGCGCAAGTGTCGCCAGCTGCTGAGGCAGTGGGCCAAACGCAACCGCAGGGCATACGGCAAGCTGAGCTGGCTGAGCTACTGCGACTATGTACGCAACCACAGAGACCGCACTGGCGGTTTGGAGGGATGAACCATGGGTAGACTAAACGGACCACTGGACAAGGCAATGGGGGAACTGCAGGCCGCACTGGCTGAGGAAACACCGGGCCGCGTGCGTCGGGCATGGGACAACATTGAAGCCGCAGCACAGGCTGGCCAGGCCTGCCCGGGCCGGGGGAGGGCAAGGGGGATCCGCCGCGCTAGGCTGCGCTCAAGGTCTCGAAACTGAGGGGGTTGCACCTGTGGGATAGTGCAGCTATACTGTCTCACAGCTGGAACGTTCACCAACACAGGAGAATGACATGAGAGCTAGATTCGTCGCGACATACAAGGGTAAACGGTATTACCGCGTGCCGGTAGTTATCCGCTGCAATGACAGCGTGAGGTGCCTGACGGTTGCCGAGTATAAGACCACAGTGCTGGCCCGGAATGCCACTGAAGCCGCCAACTATGTGCGGGATGAGTGGGCACACCGCCCTGAGACGGAGGTGTTCGCCTATGGCCCGAAGGGTGGCGAGGTCATGCGGTATGTGGGCTGGTACAGCTGCATCGGTAACGCCCTGCTGGGCAATGGGGGATACGTCCCTAATCAACTGACACTGGAGGGCCTGAGATGAGCCTTTACAGCCATGTTTATGACTTCACCGTCGAGGTGATAACCGACAGCGCAGAGGGGGATGCGATGCCTCACCAGCTGCGGGATGCAATCCAGCGGAGACTCGCCCGCCTATCCGATGAGGAACTGGTCGAGGCCTGCGGGTTAGTCGATGGGTATTCAACCGGCACCATCGACGGGGAGTACGAGGAACAGCCGGATGAGACTGACCCGACTGTTTGTCACAAGTGCGGACTGTCCTACCAGGACGATGAGGCAATCCGGTGCATAGCATGCGGGGAGGTGCGGAAATGATTAAAGGCTTCAGCTTAGCCGTCGCGCCTGACGGCAACGAGTACCTGCAGTGCGAGAGCTGCGGGGGTTATCAAACTGCTGGCGAGACCTTCTCGCGCGTGGACATGTTTGACACTGCGGCAATGCTTCGGTGTGACTGCTGCGATAGACGCCAAATCATCCATTTGGATCACATCATCATGGAGGGAGGTATCCCATGCGAATCGAACCAGTAACAAGCTACATCCTGCACACGCGGCAGGGCGAGGTATCCATCCGGGGAGCTGACAGCATCGAGCTGGAGGCAGCCCTGGCCTACGCCCGGGTGATGTGCGTACAGGGGCGCACTGTGCAGGGCATCAAGTTCCTCAGGAAAGAGCTGGGGTTGCAACTCAGAGAGGCTAAGCACATTGCTGATGACCTGCATGGCATCGTCACATATGACACGGACATTGCCGGGTTCTCTCCGCTCCAGTTCCAGCAGGAGGTGAATCGATGAACCTGAGCATTGACAGCATTGTGGAATTTCTTACAGCAGTGGCCGCGTTCGTCCTGTTAAAGCTGGCCATGTGGTGCATGGGAGGTGAGGGATGAGTTGTCACAACTGCAAACACCGAGGCACGCTGCCGGGGGACGCACACAGCAAGTGCAACCATCCGGGTGCCAGTATCGGGAGCATGGTGTGTGCCAAGTTTGGGGAGACGACCGAAGGTCAGCAGGTCGTCGTCTTCCCAGGCACGCATGGTCTGATGGTCATCGGGGACCGGTATGGGTTTGATAGTGACTGGTTCCTGTGGCCGCTGAACTTTGATCCGGCTTGGCTGCTCGGCTGCACGGGATACGAGGAAGTGCAGTCATGAGAATGAACATCGACATGGCCAAACGGCGCGCGGACCTTAACCGGCAGACCTATGGAATCCAGTTCGCTGTCTACCGTGACGACAGGGGAGGCAGGCTGTATATTCGCCCCGCTGCCGACAGGTCCAGGCTCCCCGAGCTGGCATTTCTACTATATCGCACAAAGGTTTAGACAGAGTATGACATGGGCAGAATCCCCACCCTTGTGTTGCAAATCTGGCCCAAATGCCCACCCTATGGGCTTGGCAGTACGACTTTAGTGTGACAAGTTTTTGACGTGACGGAGTTATCACTATGAGTGAGACGCAGTATGTATTTGACGACAACGAGCGGAGACGTGCCTTGTACGTTGCAATGATGGAGATAGCCGCGTTGTTCAAAGCGATGCCGGGAGGCAGGGATGCTGCGCTGGTGGGGATGGCTGTGGCGCTGGGAAGCATGGACGAACAGCCTGTCAACGTGTCGAGTGTGGCTGACATGATCGACATCGACCGCAAGAAAGCACGCAGGATCCTGACAGACCTGTGTGAGCGGGGATTCATCCACAAGAAAGAGAGCCGTGAGGGATGGGCAGTGTACGAACGCAGCCTGGACGAAGCTACACAGGGACTGGTCAAGCAGATGGTGGACTGCAGCTATAGCATTCTGTTCAAACATCTGTTCAAACACTGTGCAGCTGACATGTGCGGACACCCGAAATGTCCATGTAAAGGGGAGGATACATAGCGGCAACTGAGCAATACCACAAATAAAATCAACAGAGCGCAAGGGTCTGAGGAGAATTGGACCACACTGCCGGGAGCGAATCCCTAGTGCCATGGGGCACACCGCACCGGCCATACTAAAGAGGGAAGCATGATGTACGAAATGTTCATGATGAAGGCAGCACGGGCTGACTGGGGTTATGACTTTGAAGCGAGGCCCGATTTACATGGATGGGATATTACGCTAATGTTTGGTATATTCCATATTGTCATCAGTCACACGAGCGGGACAATATAACCCCGCAACAAGGAGAGAGCGATGAGTACCAGTAAAAGGCCAAAGGCGCAGATGCGTAAGCTGCTGAACCTGGTTACTAAAGTGCGGGAAGAGCATGGGGACATTCCGCTCCAGCAGCTGCAGATGCTACTCACTATCGCTTTGAATGATGGAGAATCACAGCAAACCATCCAGAAAATGGCCAACCAGACCCGGGCGAGTGCGTCCCGGAACATACAGGCTTGGTCGGTGATGGACAGGAAGCACCAGCCCGGGCCGGGGTTTGTGGAGATGCGCCCGGATCCTTATGAGCGCCGGAGAAACCTAATCTACCTCACGAAGCAGGGTGAGACATGATCGATCATATCGCTATATTAATTTTCATGTTATTCTCTTAAAAAGAGAACTAATAGGAATTTAATATAGCGATATGATCGATCATGTCTCACTCAGGCAGCAGGGTGAGCGGTTTATAAGTGACATCATGGAGAAACTGTGAATGAAGGTATTAGCGTTACTGGTCGTGGCCTATGGGTCACTGTATGGCCCGGATCCCCGGGATTACTCGGACGGTACAGGGCAATGGACCCCTGAGCAGATGTACGATTATCAGGAGCAGCGGGCTGAGTACCTGCGTCAACAGGAGATGCAGGAATGGCGGGATGAACAGGAACGGGAGAAGGTATATGAAACTCTACAAGCGAGGTAAGACATGGTACGTCGATGCCCGGGAAGAGGGGCATGGCCGGGTATCTACTGGCACTGCTGACCGCAGGAAAGCAGAGGACTTTGCCAAGCGTATGCTCAGGGGTATTGGCAACGGCCACACCCTGACTGACGCCATGGAACGTGCCTGGTCCGAGTACTATCAGGACACCAAGGGTGCCCGGAATGTCAACAGCCAGATGAACCGGGTGAAGACATGGTATGGCAGCAGGAAGCTGACCGACATCGACACTCCATGGCTGAAGGAAGTACAGGGGGATCTACGCAAGCATGCCAGCGTCGCCACAGTGAACCGGTACATGGCCCTGATTGGCAAGGTACTCGGGCTGTGCGTCGAGTGGGGGTGGCTGGAGCACAAGCCTCAGGTTCCCCATGGCAAGGAGCAGGGCCATAGGCTGCGGACCATCAGCGAGGCCGAGGAGCTGGAGCTGCTGGCCTATTTCAATGATGAGTGTGAGTGGATGCTGAACCTGACGGCATTCCTGCTGGACACAGGGGCCAGGCTGAGCGAGGCCTTGCGCATCAGTGCGGAAGAGCAACGGGTAGCCATCGCCACCCGGAAGTGGACGATATGGGAAGCCAAGGGAGGCAAGCCGAGGACCATACCGCTGACTGGCCGGGCACATATGGCCCTGCGTGAGGGGGGATGGAGAGGCAAGACTGCGCGCCAAGCACAGGATCAGTGGAGCTATGCCCGGGCTGCGATGGGTCTGGCCAAGGACAAAGGCTTTGTGCTTCATGCACTTAGGCACACCTGCGCAACGAGGTTGGTTGATCGAGACGTGCCGCTTCCAGTCATCAGGGATTATCTCGGTCATGCAAGTATCACCACAACGGAACGGTATGCTCACCTTAACCCGCGTGCCCTTGAGGTCGCTGCATTGTGTCTTGAGAGTGTGTCAACGGGGGCGTATAATGCGCCGGTTCAGGCTATAGATCCGAGTGGGATCAAGGGGTTAGCAAAGGATGGGCAGACTGTAAATCTGACGGCTCAGCCTTCGGTGGTTCAAATCCACCCCCCTCCCATCTCCAACACCATGTAATCATACGGATTTCGACTCGGAGCTAGACCATTACTAGCTTCAGGTCTCCCCAGCTGTGCCATCAACTGTGCCATGGCAGGGCATTCTTGCGCCTATATGTTGCGCCTATATGTTGCGCCTATATGTTCCCACATGTGATACACTCTCAAGGGTGTCATATATGGGGGGTGGGGAATTAGTATCAACTTAGGACAGGGGAGCTGAGCCTAGAAGGGACACCTAAAGGGACACTTAATGTGTCACTGAAGGTGACACTGAAGGTGACCCCTAGAAGTGAGTCAACAAGAGAGAAGACCACACAGGAGAGTAGAACTATGGATATGCTTCAGAAAGAGCTAGAGCTGGAACAAGAGATGTTGACTGCAGGTGTCGCCAAGTATTACGACAAGTTGACGGTAAGGGGTAAAGAGACAGCTGGACCCGGTAAGAGGGTATCTGGTGTGATGACTGAAGCCTTGGCCAAAGCCATAGAGGCAACCATAAAGAAAGTGACAGACCCCAAGCGTCGCGGTAGGCCAGCCAAGGATGCCGCATTGATTCACCGTATCAAGGACATCAACCCAGGCACTATGGCCCTGTTGACTGTACGCAGTGTGATGCAGTCATTGGGTGACTCCCGGGGAACCAACCAGACAGCGTACCTTATTGGTGCACTAGTGACGGAGCATGACGACTGGGTCAAGCTGGTCTCCAAGTCTCCCGGCCTGGCCTACAAGGTCAACGAGCAGCTGAAGAAGACGACACATGAGGACCATCGCCGTAAGGTGACCCGGCATGTGGTCTCCCAGTACTCTGAGTCCACATGGTCTGAGAAAGATGCAGGCATGATTGGTAAGTGGCTGCTGGAGATGGTACTGGCCCACACCAACCTTGCCAAACTGACCGTATCGTTTTCCAAGGGCAAGCGGAAATCATACCTCGAGGCCACACCAGAGACGGAGATGGCGCTCATCTCGGGACACATCAAGTGTGAAGAGCTGAGTCCGGTATTCACCCCTATGGTGTGCCCGCCGCAGCCGTGGGCGGATCCGTGGAACGGGGGATACTTGCAGCGTCGCATGCCGTTCATCAAGGTGCGGGACAAGGGATATATCCGCAGTCTGGAGGGTCGTGACCTGTCTCAGGTCTATGGTGCCCTGAATACCCTGCAGTCCACAGCCTACCGCATCAACAAGTCGGTGCTCGGTGTCCTCAAGCGTGCCCTCGACGGTAACGCAAAGCTGCCGGGCCTCGTGGATCAGGAGAAGCTGCCGCTGCCCGCCAAGCCTCAGGATATTGAGACGAATGAGGAAGCCCGAACACAGTGGAAGCGTGAAGCTGCCCGGGTACACAGCCATAATGCCACCATCAGGGGGGAGCGGATAGCTCAGCGTATGAAGCTGAACACAGCCGAAGACTATTCACAGTATGAGACCATTTACTTCCCGCATACGCTGGACTGGAGGGGCCGCGCGTACCCGGTGCCTGTCTTCCTGAATCCTCAGGGTGACGACATGGCCAAGAGCCTGCTGCAGTTCGCAGAGGGCAAGCCGCTGGGTGAAGAGGGGGAGCTGTGGCTCAAGATCCATGTGGCTAATCTATTCGGCGTGGATAAGGTTGGCCTGGCTGAGCGGATCAAGTGGGTAGATGACAACTTTGATGCCCTGTTGGAGTGTGGTACTGACCCGGATAGCACGGACCTGTGGACCACTGCCGACAAGCCGTGGCAGGCACTGGCTGCGTGCTTTGAGCTGGTTGGCCTGTCCATCATGGGCACGGACTATGTGTCTCACCTGCCGGTCGCGATGGATGGATCCTGTAACGGACTCCAGCACCTGTCAGCCATGCTCAAGGACGAGACCGGTGGAGCTGCAGTCAACCTCGTGCCGAGTGACAAGCCCGCTGATATTTACACCACAGTGGCCGAACGCGTGAGTGAGAAGCTGCGGGATGAGTGCCGTCACAAGACATTGACCCTGGACTGCATGAAGGCACAGCTGTGGACCACAATGGGGATCAGCCGCAAGCTGGTGAAGCGCCCGGTGATGACGACACCGTATGGTGTGACCGGCTTCGGGATCCGCGACCAACTCAAGAAGGAGATAGATGCACAGGGCCTGTTGGATGGTAACCGCGAGGCATGGCTGGTGAAGGACACCGACAAGCCTGAGAAAGCCACGTACTATGCTGCCTCATACATCGCGCCCATCGTGGCCGAGGCTATTGGGGAGACAGTACTGGCATCCAGGCAGGTGATGGACTGGCTGCGTGACTGTGCCAAGACTGCGGGTGAGGCTGGTGTCATGTTGAACTGGGTCAACCCGGTGGGCCTGCCCACTCAGTCGGACTACTACAAGCGGAAGGGGGAGAAGTTCCAAGCCCGCATCGGTGGCCAGATGGTTCAAATCTGGCTGTCACACAACACCAATGACATCAACGTCCAGAAGATTGCGACGGGGATGAGCCCGAACGTAGTCCACAGCTATGACGGGGCACACATGATGCTGACCGTGAATGCCTGCAAGGAGGAGGGCATAACGTCACTCGCCATGGTGCATGATAGCTACGCCACACATGCCTGCGATGTGGGCATGATGAACGCCCTGCTCAGGCGGGAGTTCGTTGAGATGTATTCTGGGAATGTTCTGCAGGATTTGTACGCCCAATTCATCTCACAAGTGGGAGAGTGTGTAGAGCTGCCCGCTCCACCCGCTCAGGGGAATCTGGACCTGTCCTTGGTTGAGGACTCCCCGTATTTCTTTGCCTAAATGTTCTCACTAGTGGGAGGATTATCCATGAAGAGCATCATAACCGTACTGCTGGGGGTGACACTCGTCACCCCCGGTGTCAGTCAAGCACCAATCTACTACCACCCCAAGGTCACCTGTCTGGCACACGAGGCAGGCATGAACTTCAACTACCGGTCGAGCCCGTCAGTCGTCAGGAGGGGTGGGTTCATCCACCAAGCTCAGATATGTAAGGAGGTTTGATTATGAGCCGGATATACGACATGAAACTACACACCACAATCTTTCAGGAAGACGAGAACGCCGCGCTGGCTATCACAAGGGTGGCTGGTGGCTGGCTGTACCGGATCTCTGACGGTAGGGACTACTGTCCCCCTGTGTTCGTCCCGTATGACAATTCGCACATGAAGAGGACCCGATGTGAAGAAACCCAAGACACGCAAGGGGACCAGCAAGCTGGTTCGACCATCCCGGCCACACCTTAATAGGAAGAAAGAGCAGAAGAAACGCGGCCCTCCGAATTAGTATCAACTTAGGTATAACAAACCTTTTCGCCCTGGCTTCGGTCGGGGCTTTTTCATTTCTGGAGTGGAGAATGACAAATGAAACCATCGGAATACCTGTCGCACTTCCGGTTACAGGACCTCGGGAAACCGATGTTCCAGATACTGGACAAGATGAGCACATCAATCCCCAACACCAACCAGCAGGTCCCGGCAGTACTGATGCTGGCACTGGCTGCGCTGGATGTCCTCGAAGGCTCGCCGGACTCTGCTCTGGAAAAGGGTGTGAAGGCACTGCGAGACGCAAAGGCTCAAGAGACTGAGCACTACAAGGCACTCCGGGACTACATCACACAGGAGATACAGGTATGAACAAGCGTGACGACTGGTTTGTCGCAGGAGTCAAGCCTGAACTCAAGACCACCCGGCAGTACACGTATGTCGGCAAGCTGACAACCCTGAAGCACAAGCGCATCGGGGTAGAGACGCAGGTGTTCACTGCCAACCGCAGGTTCATCAACGACCGCAGCAAGTACATGCCGCATCAGGGCACACAGGAGTGTGCAAGGAGAGCCGCACGATGATAGTAGCTGACTTCTATACACACCGACACATTCGTATAGGGATTGGGACAAAGCTACGGAACACCTACTCAGATTCCGTGTACCTCATCGCGGCTGTAGGCATGGATGTCATCAACATGTTCAACATCGAGTCTGGCCGGCGGTTCATCCCTGCTGGACTGAAGGTGAGTGACATGGATAACCTGTCCTACTGGGATGCTATTCGTCTACTGGATAACCTGGACCGCTGGGAGATAATCAATGAGCAAGAATGACATCACCGGGGACAACATCGTGTCCCGAGTAGCCAACCGGAAGTACCGGGACAACTACGACGAAATATTCGGCCAGTCCGAATCCAACCCAGAACTTGACGCGCTGTATGACCGGGCGCGTTACGAACTGGCAACCCAAGGCCTCGTGTCAACAATCACGATGGCTCAGATAGTAGAAGCCGGTGGCGACGCCGAGCTTATTGTGCCTTAACCCTCTCACATAGGAGACAATCACATGGCGAAAACCTTAACCTCCATCCCTGGCATTGCCCACTATCCGCACCTGAACAAGCCGGATACCCGGTTTGACGCTGATGGCACGTATCACGTCAAGCTGCGCATGGACACCGACGAGCCTGAAGTCGCTGAGTTCATTGAGTGGATTGACGCCGAGCACGAGAAAGCCAAGCAGACTTTCATCGAGAAGCTGATGAGCGATGAGAAGAAGCCGCTGACCAAAGCCGCTGCTACCAAGAAGACGAAGGACGGTGACAAGCCTTACGTCTACGAGGAAGACGAGGATGGTGAGCCTACCAACATGGTGCTGGTCAACTTCAAGATGAAGGCTCACGTAAAGAGCAAGAAGACCGGCAAGGAGTTCGACCTCGAGCCCAAGTTCTTCGACGCCTCTGGCACTGTCCTGAAGGGCAATCGCAAGCCGCTGGTCTACGGCGGCTCCACCATCAAGGTTGCCTATACGCCGCAGCATTGGGGATCCATCAAGCTGGGTGCCAGCATCCGATTCCAGATGGAAGCCATTCAGATTATCAACCTCGTCACTGGTGGCGGAAGTGATAACGCTGATGACTATGGCTTCGGTGCCGAGTCCGGCGGTTACGTCGCACCTGAAGCTGACTCCATGCCTAAGTCCAGTCACGCCGATGACGACGATGATGATGACGATGACGGCACGGGTGACTTCTAATCCATCCTGTTGTTGAGCAATTCCGTAGCTGGGTAGCTCGACTGGATGACTTCAAGAAAATGGAGTTGTCCATCGAGCTTAACCCGGTGCCCGCTTCGAGACCACGAGTTACCAAGTGGGGAACGTATTACGGGAAACGCTACTCGACATGGAAGAAGGCAGCACCATTCTCGCTTCCAAATAATCCTGACCCATTCTTTGGCACAGCACATGTGGCTGTGTGCCTCGAGTTCGTTGTGGCCAAGCCAAAGACAACCAAACGCACGACACCTCTCGGTGACATCGACAACTACACCAAGGCTGCACTCGATGCTGTAACGGCATGTGGTGCTGTCTGGAAGGATGACGATCAAGTCACTGTGCATGTTGCACAGAAGAGGTACGCACGTCCCGACGAGGAGCCTCGGACGGACATACTGATAGTTGAATACTAGGGAGAAACGCAATGAAAGTAACGAAGACATCACTGATTCTGGATGCCCTGCTCGCTGGGGACCGACTGACTCACCTGAAGGCTATCGCTTACGGCACATACCGTCTCGCTGACGTTGTGTACCGACTGCGGAGGAAAGGCTATCAGATTGTCGCTACTGACAAGACTGATTCAAGTGGCACTCCTTTCACGGAGTATCACATTCCAGCCGAGTACCGCGAGGTGTACAACCGCCAGGCGGCGTAAGCACTTCAGGTGACCCTCTTAGCCCTGCCCCTGTTATGGGGGTGGGGCTTTTTTAGTTCTGGAAGGAGAAGACTCATGAAAGCACAAGTAGTCGTTGACTCAGCGATGCGCACTGCATTCGCACTGGCACACAACAAGGCACACGGTTCCCGTCTCAAGTCCGCAGTCGCACGCAGGCTGCGCACCAACAGGGGACGCATCTTCTCACGCGGCTGGCGTGTCATCAGGAGGAAGCGTAAATGAGAGACGAGGACAACTACGTCTACCGCATCTGGGATGTGGACAACAACCAGTACTGGCATGCGCCTTCCGGCAAGCGTCAGTTCATGTCACCCGCAGCGGCCAAGAACGCATGGAACTCAGCGCGTTGCTGGCAGCGCAATGAGCAGGGACATCGTTTGAGCTGGAATGACTTCGAGGAAACCAGTCGCGGCTTCGTGCTTCACAAGTTCAGACTGCAGCGAGTGACGTCATGAATTACGAGGCTATGACATGAGCATACACGGAGAGGTAGTAGACCGAGCGCCCTGCTCCGAATGTGGTAGCTCGGACAACGTCGCAGTCTATGCGGACGGCTATGAAAAGTGCTTCGGCATGGGATGTGACTATTTCAAGATGCCGGACGGTGACGCGCCCGCACCACGCAAACGGGAGAGCAAGATGGCAGGACACGTAATCGAGGACTTCGAGGTACGGGACATCCCGGCCCGGAAGCTGCGCGAGAAGACGCTGAAGAAGTGGCGGTATGGCATTGGCAAGTACAAGGGCAAGACCGTACAAATAGCCAACTACATCCGCGACGGACAGGTCGTTGCGCAGAAGGTCCGCTTCGCGAATAAAGACTTCTTGATGCTGGGTGAAACCAAGCGTCCAGGTCTGTATGGCCAGCACCTCTGGAGAGATGGTGGTAAGTACCTCTGCATCACTGAGGGTGAGATTGACGCACTCTCCGTGTCGCAGCTGTTCGACGACAAGTGGCCGGTAGTGTCCCTGCCTAATGGCGCACAGTCTGCCGCGAAGGCAATCAAAGATGAGCTGGACTGGCTGATGAAGTTCGACAACATCGTGCTGATGTTTGACAACGACGACGCAGGCAAGGAAGCAACGGAGACCGTGTGCCACCTGCTGCCCCCGGGCAAGGTGAAGGTAGCCCAGCTGCCACTGAAAGATGCCAACGAGATGCTGAAGGAGGGCAGGGGTGGCGAAGTGGTCGAGGCTTTCTGGAATGCCAAGGTGTATCGGCCCGATGGGATCCTGAGTGTATCCGACCTGATGGAGGACGCACTCAAACCTATTGAGATGGGCATACCGTGGCCTTGGAAGGAGCTGACTGATGTTACTTACGGAAGAAGAGATGGCGAAGTGTATGCGATTGGGGCTGGGACTGGCGTTGGTAAGACGGACTTCTTCACGCAGTGTATCACATACGACGCAGAGGAACTCAACGTTAAATGTGGCGTTCTGTACCTCGAACAGCCTCCAGTGGAAACGCTACGACGGATTGCCGGAAAGCTGGCGGGGAAGAAGTTTCACCTACCTGATGGAGGATGGACGGAAAGTGAATATCAAGCTGCGCTGAAGCGGCTGGATGAGCACGACAACATTCACTTCTACAACCACTTCGGTGTTAGTGACTGGGAAATTATCCGGGCACGCATCCGGTACATGGTTGTGTCCATGGAGTGTAAGCACATCTACCTCGATCACCTGACTGCACTCGCAGCCGGGGCAGATGACGAGCGCAAAGCACTCGAGCAAATAATGGCTGACCTAGCTGGCGACGCGCAGGAGATGGGCCACAAGTTGCACTTCGTCTCTCACCTTGCGACACCGGAGGGCAAGCCACATGAGGAGGGGGGTCGCGTTATGATTCGCCACTACAAAGGGTCCCGTGCCATCGGGTATTGGAGTCATTTTATGTTCGGCCTAGAGCGCGAACAACAGACTGATGACCCGGCGTTGAAGAACGTCTCCACCTTCCGCGTACTAAAGGACCGGTATTCCGGCCAGTCTACGGGCTTCACTATGGGCCTGCGGTATGACCACGAGACCGGGTTGTTATCATCTTGTCCTGCCCCGGAAGCCAAGCCGAAGACCGGCAAGGACTACGGGTTCAAAGACGAGTCAAGCACCGGCGGCGAATTCTAACCAATGGAGTACAGACATGAAGACGTACCTATACGCACATGTTAATCCTGAAACGGCACATCTCGTCTACATCGGCATCGGTGTTGGCGAGAGAGCTGCCACCACACACAGACGCAGTAAGCCCCACGCAAAGTTCCTAACGAACCTGCAGGAGATGGGGTACACACCCTTTGACTACACTGTCGTCCTTGCACAAGGGCTGTCCTGTCGTGAGGCGAGGGCACTAGAGAGCTCACTGATTACACGGCTGGCACCCATGTTCAACCAGATGGGACTCTCTGCCGCCAATGCGGGACGAGGCGTGGACAACCACAATGCCGTCCTAACCCCAGACACCATTCGGGAAATCCGTACACGTCACAAGGCTGGCGGCATATCCATCCGCGCTCTTGGTCGTGAGTACGGAGTTGCCTACACGACAGCCCGGAAGGTAGTCAAGGGGCTGGCTTGGACACACATCAACGAGGACTGACTAATGCACTTACGAATCATACCGGGCTATTTCAGTATAGCCTTTGGTAACTTCACGGACGACCTGTTCCCATTTTACGAGCCCAAGCTGGCATCCGCTACCGGCGTACTCACTGATGGCGACATCGATGCTGGTGTTGTCATTGTGGGCTTCCTGCTCATGAACTGGGGCATCTCATTCGGCGTCAGCTGGACTGGGAACATCAGCCAATGAGCGCCGAAGACAATCAGTACGGTCCTACCTTACGGACCTCACGTGAGATTCACGCAATGAAGTACCGGAGTGAGGGGGAGAGTTTCAGTGAGGCATGTGCGCGCTTTGCACATACGCTTGCGGACTCACCATCTCACTTCCGGGAGATTTACCGCATCCTGCTAGAGCAAAGGTTTCTCGGAGGCGGACGCACACAAGCAGCCATCGGCGCAACCAGACGAGTGACGGCATTCAACTGCTTTGTATCTGGCACCATTGAGGATTCGATGGATGACATCATGGACAAGGCGAAAGAAGCTGCCAATACCATGCGCCTTGGTGGTGGTATCGGTTACGACTTCTCTACTCTGCGCCCTCGTGGTGACACCATTGTTTCTCTCGACAGCCGCTCGAGTGGGCCTGTGTCCTTCATGCAGATATTTGATGCAGTGTGCCACACCATCTCAAGTGCCGGTCATAGGCGCGGCGCACAGATGGGTGTGCTCAGAGTCGATCACCCCGACATCGAAGAGTTCGTCCGAGCCAAGCAGAACGAAGATAGATTCCGGGCCTTCAACATTTCAGTCGGAGTTACCGACGACTTTATGCGAGCAGTGCGAAACGGCACAGACTTCGCCTTGCAGTTCGAGGGAAGAGTGTATAAACGCATTGACGCCCGGGCACTCTGGGAAGAGATAATGCGCAGCACATGGGAGTGGGCCGAGCCTGGCGTGCTCTTCATTGACCGCATCAACGAGATGAATAACCTGTACTACTGCGAGGACATCGCAGCTACCAACCCCTGTGGCGAACAGCCACTGCCGCCATACGGTGCGTGCCTGCTTGGCTCGTTCAACCTAGTCAAGTACCTGAAGGAGACAGACGATGGTATTGAATTTGACCTCAAGCAAATCGCTGACGACATACCAAGTGTTGTGCGTGCGATGGACAACATTCACGACAGCACTTTCTTTCCTCTGGAAGCACAGGCACAAGAAAGTCGCGAGAAGCGTCGCATGGGCCTTGGTGTTACAGGCGTGGCGAATGCCGGTGAATGTCTCGGTTACGAATATGGTAGCGAAGAGTTCCTAAGCTGGCTCGCATCCACGCTGGAAGTGATACGTGACGGTGTATATGACGCAAGTGTTACGTTAGCTCGGGAGAAGGGAGCATTCCCTGCGTATGAGGCGCAGTACCTCAAGGCTCCGTTCATCAAGACACTGCCGGAACGCATCCGGCGAAGGATGAAGAAGTATGGCATACGTAACTCCCACTTACTCAGTATTGCCCCAACCGGCACCATCTCACTATCCGCTGACAACGTATCTTCCGGTATTGAGCCTGTGTTTTCACACTTCTACGACCGCACTATTCAAACTTATGATGGTGCGGTGGTTGAGCGAGTCACCGATTGGGCATACAGAGAGCATGGAGTAAAAGGCAAGACTGCAACAGAGTGTACGGCTTTCGAGCACCTCAATGTTCTCACTTGTGCACAGAAGTATGTGGACAGTGCATGCAGTAAGACCATTAACGTCGACCCGAAGATACCGTGGGAAGACTTCAAGGAAATCTACCTGCGTGCGTGGGAGGATGGTGCCAAGGGTTGCACAACTTTCAATCCAGAAGGCAAGCGATTCGGAATCCTCAACGAAGTGAAAGAGGAAGAGCCGGAAGCTGAAGCATGCTACATCGACCCGGCAACCGGGAAGAAAAGCTGCGAGTAGTTTACCTCGGTTGGGTAATCCAACGGAGTGTGGGTGGGCTGGGCTGTGTCCCTCTGCCGCGACCCACACCTATTTAACACAGGAGATAGACATGCTGCCACACCAGCGACGCTATGTGTTCGACATTGAGACGAACGCTGTTAACTTCAACGACCTGCCAGGTTCACTGACAGACATCACTTGCCTTGTCGTCATCGACAGGGATCGCAATCACGAGTACAGGTTCTCTGACAACAAAGCACTGGGACACCAAGGCACTATTGAGCAGGGCGTAAGGTTCCTGCAGCATGAGAGTGACAACGGCTGGGCCATTGGTGGACAGAACGTCCACGGCTTCGACGTACCCTGCCTGCAGATTATGTTCCCTTGGTTCCGGCCCAACCGCAACCTCGTGTTCGACTCCAAGGTAGAGAGCGAGATGTGGTATCCGTCCAAGGAGCTGAGGCATGCCGACTTTGCAAAGGTGCGTAAGGTTGGCAAGGACAAGTGGATCACTCCGTACCTGTACGGCAGGCACTCACTGGAAGCATGGGGTGCCAGACTGAACTGCCCGAAGGATGACTTCAGCAAACGCATGAAGGCGCTCGGGCTGGATCCATGGGGTAACGACCTTCCACCGAAGTATGCACAAGAGAGGATGGATTACTGTGCGCAAGACGTCCGCACCAACATTAAGCTGTTCGACTTTCTCGAGAAGAAGTTTGACTATGACGCAGCTGCGCTCGGAGTCTGGATGGAGAATCGTGTCGCGCCTATCTTACATCGCCAGCACCAGTGGGGTGTACAGTTCAACGAAGACAAGGCGCGGAAGCTCCACGTCAAACTTGTAAAGCGTCAGGAAGAACTGACCAACGAACTCCGTGACAAGTACTTCCCTCCCTTCTACGTCCGCAATGGGAAACGTGCAGTCCCGAAGAAGACCCTGAACTACAAGGACCCTGTTCGCCCTGACCTGACTGAAGGGGCCGTGTACGACCGGGTCAAGCAGGTGATGTTCAATCCCGGGTCCGGGCAGCACATCGCACGCATGCTCATCGAGAAGTACAACTGGAAGCCTACGGCAATGACGCCAACCGGTGAGCCGAAGTGTGACGAAGACACCCTGTCTACGCTGACATATCCGTGCATCCCTTTGCTGTTGGAAGTGATGATGGTCATGAAGCGTATCGGGCAGGTTGCCACTGGTGACCAAGCGTGGCTGAAGAAGGTACGCAACGGTCGCATTCACCACACCGTCAAGCAGAATGGAACCCGCACTACTCGTGCCAGCCACACAGAACCAAATCTCGGGCAAGTCCCGAAGGTCAAGGTGGCGTATGGCCCTGAGTGTCGCGAATTGTTCGAGGCCAGCGAGGGAAGAGAAATCGTTGGCTGCGACCAGAGTGGCATCGAGCTTCGTGCTCTTGGCCATTATCTAGCTCGCTATGATGGTGGTGCCTACGCACGCGAGGCTGTTGAAGGTGACGTACATGAGAGGGCTCGCGAAGCTATCGAGTTCAACTCACGCGACAACACCAAGACAGCTGAGTACTCGTTCTTGTATGGCGCGCAGAATCCCAACCTCGGTAAGACAACCTTCGATGACATGACTGATGCTCAGAAGAAAGAGCTGGGTCGTGTAACTGACAAGACAATCTCCGGGCTGGGTGCTGCAACCCGTCGCAAGCTGGAGCGTGGCATCAAGGGCCTCGAGCCTTTAGTGAAGGCAGTGGGTAAAGCCTACAAGCGTGGATGGATGCGTGCCCTGGACGGCAGGAAGATTGCTGTCCCGTCAAAGCACTCCGCACTCAACACATTACTGCAGCACCTTGGCGGTGAGCTGTCGAAGCTATGGATGGTTATAGCGGAAGACCTGTTCATCGACGCTGAGCTGCAACCTGCGAACATGTGGTACATCGATGACCCTGACCTGTGGAAGGTCATTCAGATTCTTTGGGTCCATGACGAGCTGCAGGAAGACACCATTCCCGAGTATGCAGAGACTGTTGGTGCCCTGTTACAGGAAGCCGCCGCTCTCGCTGGTCGGGTATTTGAACTTCGCGTCCCGGTGGATAGCGAATACAAGATAGGAGAGGATTGGAGTCAAACCCATTAACAGATATGGAAGCAGGTGATAAAGCAGCGGGGCGGTGGGGTGAAGCAATGGCAATAGCCTATTACACCCGATTAGGTTACCAAGTGTATTCATCATTTGGTAGCCACTGCCCCGATGACCTCGTCGTCATTAAGGATGGAGTAAGTCTGACGGTAGAGGCTCGAGTCATCACACCCACAAAGAATGGAACTGGTGACCTTTATAGTTGGCAAGCAAACATTAAGTATTCAAAGGCAGACATCATACTAGCAGTGCATCCTGACCAAGATACGGTATGGGAACTCCCCGGAGTCCTTTTATCACATCGAAAGTCAATGATCCTCGGCCCAACCGGTGAACGTCTGCGGGCTCGTACAACTGCTGCAAAGTTTGATCCCGATAAGTATCGAGTGGATGGAGGCATATACGGCATCCACGAACCCCGGAAATACAGGAGGTAGGTAATGGCATTCCCGATAGTACCAATCATCGGGCCGGTCCTTGGCATTGTCAGCGACTGGCTCGATGGACGACGCAAGCTGAAGCAAGCAAGGCTCGAAGGCGAGCTGAAGGTAACACAGGCAAAGACCGACGCAGCTGTCCGCATTGCGGAGACACAGCAGCAGATGGATGCCAACTGGAACAAGCTGAGCATTGAGAACTCGAGCTGGAAGGACGAATGGTTTGTCATCCTGCTGAGCATCCCGATGATCCTGTGCTTCATCCCCGGTGGAGCTGAACATGTACGTGCAGGCTTTGATGCACTCAGGGAGAGTACCCCAGAGTGGTATCAGTACGCCTTCCTTGTTGCGGTTGCTTCCAGCTTTGGCTTCAAGAAACTCACTGAACTAAGGAGAAAGCCATGAAGGCTGTGTACCGCAGTATTGCAGTGGTGAGGCAATGAGACGTGTCATTCTGCTCGACGCTGACATCCCCATCTTTCGTTACTCCGCTGTCAATCAACGTGACATCGTCTGGAGCGAAGGGGATGAGAGCGTTGCCGTTAACCCACCGTTCGAGATGGTTGCCGACCAGGTTGACGCTCACATCGAAGAGCTGGCCGACACGCTGGAAGCCGACCGCATCATCATCTGCCTGTCTGAACCCGTCCGGGAGAAGAACTGGCGGAAGGGCATCCTGCCTACCTACAAGGACAACCGCAAGGACACCAAGTCACCTGAGTACCGGCAGAAGCTGAGTGACTACCTCGAGGAACACTACGAGTGTTACAAGAAGCCGACGCTAGAGGGTGATGACGTCATGGGAATCCTCGCTACCAACCCCGACATCGTGAAGGGGAAGAAGGTCATCGTGTCACAGGACAAAGACATGAAGACCATCCCAACCCGCATCTTCAAGGGTAAGTCCGTCAACTGGCTGTTCAATCCTGACAAGGACAAGAAGCCCCGGAAGGTTACAGAGTCCGAGGCTGACTGGTTCTGGATGATGCAGACCCTGATGGGTGACACCACTGACGGCTACAGTGGGTGCCCGTGGGTTGGCGAGAAGAAGGCACGGGATGCTCTCGGTGAGCCGCAGGATGGGCACCTGTCTCTGTGGTGGGACTTGGTAGTCGACACCTATGAGAACGCCACCCGCAAGGGAGAGAACCTTGGGCTTGGCATTGAGGACGCACTGGTACAGGCGCGTGTCGCTCGTATCTGTCGGGCTGAAGACTACGACTTCAACAAACAGGAGGCAATACCATGGACACCTTAACCTACCCGTTCAAGTGGGTCGCTGCGTGGATCCTACGCAACGACCTGCAGCGCATGGAGCTGGAGCTACGCATCGCACGTCATCAGGCCAAGTACTGGCGACGTGAGTTTGACAAACAACAGACATTCCGCATCAAGGAGATGATGATATGAGTTTTGAAACTGACCACGTCCGTGAGGACTTCCGACCCTTTGTGGACTTCCACTGGCCTCGCTTCCTGTGGAACCTGAACCCACGCAACCTGTGGGCCGACGAACCAAACCCGTATGACCTGCCCAAGATGCGCGGAGCCCGCAGTGACCTAGGCCACAGCTACGTCAACCTGTTCGTTGAAGGCTGGCGTGCTTCTGCCTATCTGGTTGGACACATCCTGGCAGTGGCAGTACCGTTCGGCGTACTGGCTCTCACTCATGGGATAGTCTTACTGGTGGCGAGCCTGTGATGGATGCGCCAAGGTTCCTGCAGAACGCATCGGAGCTGATGGCGCAGCGTGGCATAGAGCGGGACAACGAGGGTGAGCGCAGTATGGCTCGCTGCGTTGCCTCGTTCAATGCTATGACTGGTCACAATCTTACAACCGAGGATGGCTGGCAGTTCATGGTCTTCCTCAAGTTCGCGAGGATGCAGGGTGGGGCTTTCAAACAGGACGACTATGAGGATGCCGTGGCATATACCGCCCTCATGGCTGAGGAAGCTGTTTCAAAGCAGGAGCCAATCAAGGTGGATACGTGGAAGCTGCAACTCCGCCAGAGTGACCCTTACCCGCCACACGAAACATGAGCAAGAAGAAGGAATACATCATCGACATGAGAGCCGAGCAGTTGCTGGACTACCTTGACCGGAAGTTCCCAGTACGCTGCATCGGCCCGAATGAAACTGAGGTCAGTGCCCACCGGTACGCTGGTGCGCGTGAACTCATTGACAACCTACGTGCTCGCCTAAACCGCGAGAAGGAGAACTATGGAATCACAACTCAAGAGGCGTTATGACAAGCTGGTGTCTGACCGCGACCACTACCTGATACGTGCTCGCGCAGCATCCCGGCTCACCATACCGTCACTGGTTCCCGAAGAAGGTCATAACTCGACCACGGAGTTTGAGACACCGTGGCAGTCCATTGGCTCCCGGGGAACCAACAACCTGGCCTCGAAGATTCAGCTGGCACTGTTCCCGCCGAACTCTCCATTCTTCCGCATGAAGATGAGCGAGGCAATGATGGTGGAACTCGGCGCGCAGAAGGGTGACGTGGAGAAAGACCTCGCGTCCTACGAGCGCATCGTCATGGATGACATCGAGCATACCAAGACACGCTCGAGCCTGTATCAAGCCGGGCGTCACCTGATTGTCGCCGGAAATGCGTTGCTGTTTGATGACCCGAAGACCGGCAAGGTGAAGATGTACCCACTGTCGCGCTACGTGGTCCAGCGTGACGCACAGGGCGAAGTCTACGAGATGATAGCCACTGATCCCGTAAGGTTCGCTGGCCTCGACGAGAAGACGCAGGAAGCTGTGCAGTCTATGCATGGTGCCAAGAAGGCTGACGAGGACATGGTGCTGTACACCGGCATTTACCGCAAGCCTAATGAGAACCGCTGGATTGTCTGGCAGGAAGTCGCTGACGTTGTCCTCGAAGACACCCGTGGCGAGTACAAGCTGGACGAGTGCCCATGGATCCCGCTGCGCTTCACTTCCATCGATGGTGAGAACTACGGGCGTGGTTACATCGAGGAACTGTACGGTGACCTCAACACGCTCGACGCACTGACACAGGCTATCGCTGAGTCCTCAGCTGCCGGTGCCGTGGTCAAGTTCCTTGTGAACCCCAATGGTGTCACCGACATCGATGACCTTACGGACACACCGAACGGTGGATTCGCTGAGGGCTTCGAGGGAGACGTCACAGTCCTGCAGGTCAACAAGTTCAATGACCTCAGGGTCGCTATCGAGCAGACCAGCAAGATTGAGGAGCGCCTGAGCCTTGCGTTCCTCCTGCACAGTGCCGTACAGCGCAACGCTGAGCGCGTCACAGCAGAAGAGATAAGGTTCATGGCATCGGAGCTGGAAGATGCTCTCGGTGGTCTGTACACGGTCCTGTCGCAGGAACTGCAGTTGCCCTTGGTCCGGTCGCGCATCGCACGCCTGACGCGAGGCAAGAAGCTGCCGAAGCTGCCCAAGGGAATCGAGCCGGAAATCATCACTGGCCTCGAGGCGCTTGGAAGAGGACACGAGCTACAGAGGCTGCGTATGTTCGTAGCGGATGCGGCTCAGACATTCGGCCCAGAAGCTGTGGTCGAATACATCAACGTATCGGAACACCTGAAGCGTTCCGCTGCGGCATTGAATCTCAACACTGACGGCTACGTCCGTGAAGAGGACGATGTACAAGCACGTCGCGAACAGCAGGCAGAGATGGAAGCCCAGCTGGCAGCGGCATCACGACAACCCACAGAAGGAGCACAGTAATGGCTGATGCTAAACCCGTCCACGGCAGGAAGCCCCTGTCGAAGGACGCGAAGAAAATCAAGGAAGACCTCGCCGAACTGGAGACGAATGCCGGTGACAACGTCGATGAGCCGGAAGTACCCCCGGGTGAGCGCAAGCTCCCTGATGGCACGGTGCGGAAGGACAATTAATGTCTGACGAGCAGACCACAACCAGCCAGCCTCTCACGGACGAGGCGCTGGCTGAGGCTTTCCCCGGCCAGGACTTGGATCACATAAAGTCCATGATGGGGAAGATGGATGGACAGTCTGGCGAGGCGGATGCCACGAGTACCGATGATTCCTCCAACACGGAAACCGAGGATGAGACCGTCGAGTATCCTGAGTGGATCCCGGAGAAATACCGGAACGGTACAGTCGAGGAGGCAATGAAGGCGACGGCTGATGGCTACAAGGCCCTCGAGTCCAAGCTGGGAAAGTCCGACGACGCGACGTCAGACACAGGCTCAACCTCAGAGGACGAGTCTGGCGACGAGGATGACGATAACTCCGTATCCATGCGCGACGTGGAGCAGGAGTTCCTGGAGGACGGCAAGGTCTCCAAGGCCACGTATGACGCCATGGAAGCCAAGGGTATCTCCAAGGACGTCATCGATGGCTATCTCGCAGGCCAGCAGGCTATCGCCAACCAGCGTGTCACCAAGGTCCACGAGGTTGTGGGCGGTGAGGAAAAGTATGGCGACATGCTCAAGTGGGCATCCGAGAACTGGACTGCAGAGGAGATTACCGCCTTTGACAATACCATGAAGGGTGTCGACGACGCTGCCATCATGCTCGCTGTGCGTGGCCTGAAGGCTGTCTACAACGAGGCAAACCCTGCTGACCCCAATCTGGTGACCGGTGAGTCTGGTAATGTCGACGTGAGCGGAGCCTTCGAGTCTTCCGCACAGATGACTGCGGCAATGCGTGACCCCCGGTACGCCACCGACCCGGCGTATCGGAAAGAGGTAGAGCAGAAGCTGGCCAGGAGTACTTTCTGGTAGGGCTTTAGTATCAACTGTGGACAAACAGGCCGTCAAGAGCTTGATATGTCCCTCTCCCTCCTGTGTTCAACCCCCTGTTTCGGCAGGGGGTTTTTTACTTGACCACTCGGTCAAGAGGGTCGCCAGACAACATACGAACAGACAGCCTAGTGGGCTGGGTCGAACCGAGGTTCCCCGCGCTAGACACCTGAACGTGAGTAAGTTTGAGGCAAAACAATAACTTAAAACTCAAACCTACATAAGGATAATAATATGTCCGCTGCAACTCCCCTGCGAATTGGCCAGCAGAACGGTGCCGGTGCTACCGACGAGCTGTTCCTGAAGGTCTACGGTGGTGAGGTCCTGACTGCGTTCGAGACTCTGAACGTCATGCAGCCTCTCCAGATGATCCGCAACATTGCCTCTGGTAAGAGCGCACAGTTCCCGGCTACTTGGAAGGTCAACGCTTCCTATCACACCCCGGGTGCCGAAATTGTCGGCCAGACCAGCAACGTGTCCGAGCGTGTTATCACGATTGACGACCTGCTGCTTGCTGACGTCTTCATCCCCGTCATCGACGAGGCGAAGAATCACTACGAGTACCGCTCCGAGTATTCCACTCAGGCTGGCCGCGCCCTGGCTCGCAAGTTCGACACGAACTCGCAGCAGGTTGGCTGTCTGGCAGCTCGCGCTTCCGCAACCGTCACTGGCGGTAACGGTGGCTCCCAGCTGACCAACGCTGGCTATGCCACGACTGGTAGCACCATTGCTGCCGGTATCTTCGCTGGCGCTCAGGCGCTGGACGAGAAGGACGTGCCTGAGAATGACCGTTACGCAATCCTGCGTCCGGCTCAGTACTACCTCGTTGCACAGACCACTAACGTCATTAACCGTGACTGGGGTGGTGCTGGTGTCTACGCCGAAGGTACTGTGCTGAAGGTCGCTGGTATCAGCATCGTCAAGAGCAATCACCTGCCGAGCACTAACGTGGCTTCGGGTCCGTCTGCCTATCAGGGCGACTTCTCGAACACGCAGGGTCTGGTATTCCAGAAGGGTGCCATCGGTACTGTGAAGCTGCTCGACCTCGCGAATGAGATGGGCTACGACATGCGCCGTCAGGGTACGCTGATTATCTCCAAGTACGCAGTTGGGCACGGTCTGCTTCGCCCCGAGTGTGCTGTTGAGCTGATTTCTGCCTAATACGCGGTTACCTTAGGACCGAGAGGGCACCCCACTCTACGCGGGTGTCCTCTCTCCTTCACTGATGTGTTACACGAAAGTGTGCCGGGTCTGCGGAGACTCGAAACCGCTGTCTGCCTTTGAATGGCGTAATGACAGCCGGAAGTTCCGCACCGAATGTGCTGCATGCCGCCATGAAGGTGAGCAGGCACGCCGTTACGGAATCACAGTCGTGAGACTGCGAGAGATGAAACAGGAACAAGGTGGCCGGTGTGCCATCTGCATGGTACACGAGGATGACCTCGAACATGCCACGTTCCGCAACAAGCTAGTAGTTGACCACAATCACCGCACAGGTGAAGTCCGTGGGCTGCTCTGTTCGCGTTGCAATATTGCTCTCGGCCACCTCGATGACTCGCCAGTGAAACTAAGGAACGCTCTCAACTACTTACTTGGAGAATAAAATATGTCTACCACGAATACCTTTGCAGAACTTACTGCAGATGGTCAAAGCGCAGCCTTTGAGTGCCCGGGTGATGTCAATGACATCGACGTGTACCTAGACGACGCTGAGACGTGGGGCAGCGGCACGCTGATTGTCCAGTCTTCGCCTGATGGTGGCACGACTTGGATTGCAGTGGCTTCTGCGAGCTGGACCTCTGGTGATGGCTACCTTGGTAGCGTTCGTGCCTATGGCAAGGACATTCGCCTGAGCCTGTCCGGTTCTACTTCCCCGTCGCTGACTGTCACTGTCCGTGCAACTCCGGTTGCCTCGGTCGTTCGTAAGGTCGCAACTCTGACTGCCAATGGCAACACCGACATCGCACTGAATCGTGCTGGTGCGTTTGCCCTGTTTGCTCTGGGTACTTGGGACTCCGGTTCTTTGACTCTTAGCATTACGCCTGACAATACCCTGTATGTCGACTCCGGTTTGACTGCGCTGACTGCCGATGGTGGTGAAGCGTATGCCAACGTCCCAGGTGACACGCAGCTGCGTCTGGTACTGGCCTCGGTTGTGACTGCGTCGGACATCGACGTCTACATCTACGAGACGGACTAAAACCCCCCGAACCCCGGATGGCTTAATTGCTGTCCGGGGTTTTTTTGCTTTCGGAGAACCCCAATGGCTGGACTCAGCAAACTCAGAGCCGTGAATATCGCGCTCGAGAACATCGGTGAAAGCCCGGTGAATACCCTGTCGGGATCCGGCGACGTGTTTACTGTTACTGCTATCGCGATACTGGAAGAGACTGTCCGTGACGTGTGTGAGGAAGTCTGGAACTTCAACAAAGACACCAACTACAGCATGGTGCCGGACGTCTCGAACAACATCGTCATTGCCGACAACATGATTTCCGTCGATGGCACATACAAGACTGATGACTTCCAAGTACGTCAAGGCAAGCTGTACGACGCAGAGAACCAGACGTTCACCTTCACGGAAACCCAGAAGTGCGACATCGTCTGGGAGTTCGAGTTCGACGACCTGCCACAGCACGTCCGCAAGTACGTTGCTATCCGAGCCGCGCGTGTGTTCTCTGTGCGGATCCTTGGTGACACCACTGGTTCAAACCTGACGGAAGAGCATGAGCAACGCGCTCGCATGACCGCAAAGCGGCATGACGCAAAGAACAGAGACAGGACCATCTGGCAAGACTATGGCAGCGGTCTACACCGTCTCAAGAACCGGAGAATATTCTAATGGCACAGGTCCGCAGACCAATCCCGAGCCTGCTTAACGGAATCAGCCAGCAGCCTTCGAGCTTACGGCATCCCTCGCAGTGCGCACTGATGGCTAATGGCTATCCTTCGCTGGCTACTGGCCTGAACAAACGTGCTCCGTCTCAGCACCTGGACAAGATTACCTCGAGTACTTGGTCAGGAGTGCATACGCACGTTATCAACTGGAGTTCAAGCCTTCAGTTCCTCGTGGTTGTTCTTGATACTGACCTCAAGGTCTTTGACTTTGATGGCACCGAGAAGACCGTGAACTTCCCTGACGGTAAGACATACCTCGACTGCACTGACCCCACTACGGACTTTGCTACTGTTACTGTGGGGGACACCGTATACATCGCAAACAAAGAGACGACCGTAGCGTTCGACTCAACGGTTGCCGGTGGTACGAGCCAAGGCAAGGTGCAGGACTTCGGTTCCCTGCCTACCTCAGGCCTAACCAATGGTGACGTCTATCAGATTGTAGGTGACGACTCACTGTACTCCACTGGCTATTACATGAAGTGGAATAGCACTGACTTGATTTGGGAAGAGTGCCCCGAGGTTGGCGTTAATACCACACTGGATCCAGCCACTATGCCTCTGGCTTTGACCTACAACAGTGGCACCGGTCAGTTCACTTGTCAGGAAGTTACGTGGGCTACTCGTGTTGCCGGTGACGCTACGTCGCTGCCGGACCCGTCCTTTATCGGACTAACGATTAGTGACCTGTTCTTCTACCGCAATCGATTTGGCGTGCTCGCTGGTGAGAACATGGTGTTGAGCCGGTCAGGTCCTGACTTCGAGGACTTCTTTTACCAGACCGCATCGACCAAGCTGGACACGGACCCAATCAACCTCCGTGCGGCAAACGTCAACGTGTCAACCCTGAACCATGCGGTGGCTTACAACAGGCAGCTAATGGCGTTCGCTGACCGCACGCAGTTCTCCCTCAGCACTGCCATCGGGCAAATCCTGAAGGGTGAGACAGCTGCACTTGATGTGGCTACGAACTATTCCGCCAATGCGGTAGCCAAGCCGCTTACCGCAGCAGCGTCCCTGTTCTTCCCGTCCGAGGATTCGCTATTCGCGAATATCCGAGAGTACATCACCTCGAGTGACACGGAGATAACAAACGTCGCGGAAGAGATTACGGCGCATACCCCACAGTTCATCCCGACTGGTGTGTTCAAGATGGTGGTTGCGGAAGAGGAAGACGCAATGTTTGTCCTCACTACCGGCAACCAGCAGCGCCTGTACCTGTACAAGTACTACTGGGTCAATGACGAGAAGGTCCAGAACTCATGGTCCTACTGGGAGTTCGACGCCAACGAGACAATCCTGAACGTAGACGTCATCGACAGTTCGCTGTACCTGCTGGTGCTGCGAAGTGACGGCGTGTACCTCGAGCGTATCGACCTCACGGATGATCCCACGCTGACCGCTCTCGGCTTCACCTGCATGCTGGACTCGCGCGTGAAACTCACTGGTGTCTACAGCGCAGGGACGACGACCTGGACGCTGCCCTACAAGCATGCGGACGTGGCCGACCTCGTTATTGTTAAGGGTGAGGATTGGACCAGCGAGGAAGGTTCAACAATCGCTGTGAGCGCCCTGACCGGCACACATGCAGTAGAAGCCACTGGTGACTACAGTACGCATGATGTCTACATCGGCGTGCCCTACACGTTCCGGTATCGTCTCTCCGAACAGTTCCTCCGCAAGGATGAGCAGAACGCGGCAGACTCCCCAATCCTGCAGGGTCACCTGATCCTCAGGAGCATGTGGTTACGGTACTACGACACTGGGTACTTACGTGCAGAAGTCACACCTCGAGAAGGCCAGACTCCATAGAGTACATCTACAATCGAATGACATTGGGCTCTTCGGCTCTGGTCATTGGTTCTCCTCGATTCGACAAGGGTACATTCCGTATCCCGCTGCTGGCGAGTTCAAAGGACGTGCAGATTGACCTAGTCAATGACAAGCATGTTGGTTGTGCGCTGGTATCCGCAGAGTGGAACGGTACGTTTAACGCAAAGGCCGGGGGCGTATAGCCCCCAGTCTTTATACGGAGTAAAGAATGTTATCCCTGATAATTAAACCGATGAAGCTGATGTTCTGGCCGACTCTCAGGCTCGAGTGGGTGCAGTTCGCTGCACTTGCCGTGTCTGCTGCTGGTGCGGCAATGAGCTATTCCGGTGGCAAGAAAGCCGAGAAGGCTCAGCAGGACGCTGCGGAATACCAAGCTGCCCTCGCCAAGGACCAGTACAGGCTCCAGAAAGAGAGCATCGCTGCAGCTCAGGAAGAAGCCAAAAGTGCGGCTGCTAATGACCTGCATGACACTACAGTCGCCTTCATGAAACAGCGGGCGAGTGTCATCGCTGGTGCGGGCGAAGCCGGTGTGGCCGGTGGTTCAGTTACACGCACTATCGTGGACTCTGCCTACCAAGAGCAGGCCACTCGTGGACGTCACATGTCCGCACTCGAGTCGTACATGGCGAAGTCTGGACGTGACCTCAAGGGTGCTGCGATTGGCATGTCCGGCGCTATGGCACGTGACTACAAGGGTGTGAGCAACACAACGCTTGCCCTGCAGTCCGGGCTCAACTTTGCATCATCCGCACTTTCAATCGATACCTCACACAAAGCCGCTGGTGGTGCTGGAATATTCAAGGAGAAGTAAATGCCAAGGCAAAGACGCAAGCAGGCGACCGTCCGTGCAGGAGCTGGCGAGTCGACGATTACCAGACCTGCCTCTCCCGTGGCCGCATACCCTCCGTATGTCCAGTACATCAACGTAAGAGCTGACCGCTCCAAGGGAGCCAACGAGCTACGTGTAGGTGAAGCCTTGCAGGGCTTCGGTCGTACCCTCGCTGACACAGCCGTCAAGCGTCACGCTGAAGATGCCAAGAAGCGTCGACTGCGTGGCCAGGCTGATGCGCTGAAGACCGGCGCTCCTGAAGACTGGAGTGCGTGGCGCGACGAAGTAATGGCTGACCCGGAAAGGGGCGAAGCCTACATGCAGGCCTATGGCACGCAAGCCGCGAAGCTGGCAGCTGTCCAGAAGTCTGCATCCCTCGAGGACGAACTCAACGCGCGTGAAGACATTACCGACGAAGGTGCGTTCAACGACTGGTTTACCAAGAGCACGCAGAAGGACATTGAAGCCTTCCGTGAACTCGACGACATGCCTGAGGCACAGATTCAGTATCTGGCTGCAATAGAAGCAGCTGAGCTGAAGATGCGTGGAACGGTCAAGAAGCGCAACGCTGACATGGTCTATGAGCAGACCGAGCGTGACTTCAATATGGTCGCACGCTCCGAGCTTGAGATGATTAACGAGCGTGGAGCCGCTGAAGGTGAGCTGAACGCATGGCTGACTCAGAAGACCAAGGATGCCAGAGAGCTGGGCCTGTCTGCTGACGACACCAACGAAGCACTTGTACGCCATGTTGGTGAGATGGCTGTTGACCTTGGCGAACCTGAAGTTCTCGACGTGTTCGCTGAGTCCCACCCGGACGTTACCGGCGAAGGCTCTGTCCCCGGGCTGCTGAATAGCTCGACGCATGGCCCGAAGATTCGCGACTACCGCAAGAAGGCTGTGAAGGAACGTGACGCTCAAGTCACTGAAGCCCTGAAGCGTGGTCAGTGGGAGCAAGAGAAGGCAATCGCTGACAGCATACGTGAAGGCGACACCGAGTCAGCCCTGGCCATGATCGATAGGCTTGTGGCTCAGGACCCCGGGTTCACCAGCCGTGGCGTTGCGCTGCGCAAGGAAGCCCTGAAGACCGACAAGAAGGAAGCCCGCATCGCGCAGAACCTGAACAGGATAACGCTCGGTGACACCCTTGGTATTGCCCCTGAGCACCGTAAAGAAACGATGACCGCTTATGGCGACCGTCAGATTGAGCGGGCTGGTGCGACTGGTGACTCTGAAGCCCTGTGGGAAGCACGCAAGGACATCGCGGCTACCGGTGGTCAGATAGGTCAGATGTATCCAGCTGACGAGGCCAAGCTGAAGAAGCTGAACCTCATCGATGGTGGAGCCTTTGCTGAGCAGATGACGCTGTTCGACATGTACCGTGGCGTAAGCCCGACGCTGTTGAACGACATGCCTAATGAGACTCGCGACCTGTACAACTCTGCCAACCGCATGATAGAGAGTGGTATCCCTCAGGACCAGATAATGCTGCGCCTGCAGGAACTCCAGACTCCCGAAGCGCAGGAACGCAGACGCAAGCTGGCCGCTGACTCTGACGTGCAGGACGACTGGCGCAAAGCCGCAGGTAACGTGGAGGCTCGCAAGGGTCTCTTCAACGACATCGAAGTCGAAGACCTGTTGACCGCACAGACGGACTCCGAGTGGATCCGGCAGCGCGCTCTGGACTACGCAGCCAGGACGGGCACGGAAGACATGGACGAAGCCATCGAAGTTGCCAAGGAAGACTGGCAGAACGGCTTTGGCGTAGTCGACCTCCCTGACGGCACCAAGCAGTCCTATTACAAAGGTAATGGGATGCCTGCAAACCTCGACGACATGATTCAGTGGGGCTCGGACGGTATCACCGAAGAGCTTAAGTCTGACATGGAGCCTGATAACTACTGGATGCTCATGCCTGACCCTTCGTCACGCAATGCAAAAGAGCCGCAGTTCATCGTCCGCGACAAGTACGGACGGCTGGAGTCTGAGGTTCGTAATGGTCTGACCGTGCCGAAGCGTGTGGGGCTGCGTGAGCTACAGAAACAATGGAGCGACGACATGACCTCCGAAACTGAAGAGCAGCAGAAGGCACGCCAAGTGGAAAGGGCCGAAGGTTACACCGACCCCTACCGTGGACTGGCTGACGACTTCATGCCTCCCTATGAGGATCCCGCAGAAACATTCGCGGCTCCTGAGGGACCGTATGACCCGTCCCGGGGTGTGAAGCTGGACGACCTCGAGGATGACTTCATGCCTCCGTTCGCCACAACCAAGGAAGCCCTCCCGCCTGCCCTGAGCACGGCACTGGATCGCGTCAAGAAGTTCGAGGCGTTCCGTGCAGAGCCTTACTTTGCAACAGCGAAAGAGAAGGCTCGCGGACTCCAGACCATTGGCTACGGGCGTACCTCGAACGTTACCGCTGGCATGGTTGTGAGTGAAGCTGACGAGGAGAAGTGGTTGGCCGGTAAGCTGCAGGATACCGCAGACAGACTGGAACAGGTTGTTGGCCCTCAGTGGGACAAGCTGAACCCGAACCAGCAGGCTGCTGTCCTGTCACTGGCATACAACGTCGATGTAGACGTGGTTGGTCAGTTCCTCACTAGTAATTCCCTTGCTGCGCTCAAGCGTGGTGACTATGAAACCTTCAAGCGTGAAGCATTCGATCCTGTCATTGGGTTCGTGAAGCAAGAAGGTGAAATTCTGCCTGGTCTGGTTAAACGCCGCAGGCAGGAGCGTGAGCTGTTCGACACAGTCACTGTCGCGCAGAAGTAAACTAACAGGAGACTCGTATGAGTAATTTCATGAAGGATCATGTAGCCCCGCAGAATTACCTGCGTGTTGCTGCGCGTCCTGATGAGCCGGAAAGTGATGTTGGATTCGGTGACGCCTTGGGCGCATCCATCGACCTGACCTCTCCCATCCGTGCAATAGAAGGGCTGGTGGATGAGTCGCGCATTGCTGCCGACCCGGCCTACCAGCTCGACTTTGAAGCTGAGATGGAGGGTGTGCCTGAGTACGCCCGGCCCATCTTGGCCGAGACTCTCGAGTCCTCCAAAAGCCTAGAGCACACCAAGTACCTCAAGCAGCGCATGCTGAATGAGCTGAAGTCCGCCGAAGAGATGGGAGCCTATACAGGTGACTCAACTGCCGGTGCGATTGGTATGACCATCATGGCTGCAGCTCTGGACCCCATCAACCTTGCCGCCTCTGTTGGTTCCGCCGCAGCTGGCGTAAGGTTGACTCAGGGTCTGGCTGCACAGCGGCTTGGTCGTGTGAAACGGGCTGCAACAATAGCGGGTATCGAGGGGGCGGTGAATGCTGCCCTCGAGGTCCCCCTCTACATGGCTAACCCGACCAGCACCTCGGAGGACATACTCTGGGCTGCTGCATTCGGCACGGCTCTCGGTGGCACCATCGGTGCTGCTGCGAAAATCAAACCCCAGACACTCGGTAAGCGGGTGCTGGATCAGGACACCGTGAACGCTGAGCGCACCATGGACCGCATGGCGGAAGTGGAGGCTCACGAGATTGCCGGTGTCACACCCCCTAAGCAAGAGATCCCTGTGGACTTCCTGCGTGCGACAATGAAAGACCCCATGGTTCGCAAGGCCCCCGCGCCTGCTCGCCCTGAGGTGTCAGCTGCGCGCACCAAAGCCATAGCCGACCTCGAGGCCAAGAAGGCTGAACTCGAAGAGCTGAACACCCGCACCCTGCCGGACGAGCCTGTTGCTCCCAAGCTGGGAGACGAGGTAGCCGCAATCAAAGGCGAGCTGGACTTCGTGAAGCGTGTACGTGCCGGTGCTGAAGGTCTCAACAAGATACAAGCCACGAAGGCTCAGATTGAATGGGGACGTGCCAAGAGTGCATTCCTAGAGTCTTACCGCAAGGTGGATCCCGAAGGCTACCAGGCTACCTTCCGCAACCTCGACAGGCTGAACCCGCCGATAGAGGAACTGGAAGCGGCCCTGCCTGCCATTGAAAAGCGTGTCGCTCAGATGCAGTCCCGTTACGAGAAAGACCTCGACGGGTACGCTGCTGCTGTCGACGCACTAGGTACACAGAAGGACGAGCTGCTTGATGCCATCGATGAACTTGATGCGCAAATCAAAGCGACCCCTGAAGTTGACCCTACCATCAAGTCGATGGGTGCGGCAGAAGCAGAGCGTGGTGGTATCGAACTCTCCAAGCTGAACGAAGAGGAACTCGACGCCCTGTATGAAGGACCCAAGGCTCGCCAGACACTGGCTGACTTTGGTGCCAAGGGTAACGTCCCGGTGCGCTATGACCTCGCTGGCCAGCTTGACCGGTCACCGAACGTTATGGTGTCCGACCTCAGCCGCCGACTGTTTCAGGATGCGGTGCCCAAGCTGGACCATGCGGTGAACCCGGAGTCCGCTTCGGAAATCGCTGAGCAGTTACGCGACGCAGTCATGACCATGTACAACTCCGAAGCCAACCCAGCGTTTGCTAATTGGGCCAAGGAGCGTGGCTACTACAGTGGTGCTGCTGCGTGGTTCCGCGATCCCCACGGCAACGCACGCGCGCTGTTCGAGGAAGAGGTACGTGAGGCTGTGAAGGCTGGTGCTCACCCCGACGAGAACGTGATGCAGGCTGCACGCACCTTCAGCAAGCTGACTGAGCGTGTCCATGAGTTTGGCGAGCAGAACCTGCCAGGCTGGAAGGAGTTTCCCTACGACCCGACCTACGTGCCGCGTCAGTGGAACAAAGAGAAGCTGATGCATCTCAACTCCGAGTACGTTGCGGACCCTGCCAGCTTCAGCCCCGGTGTCGACTCGATACTTGGCGAGCTGGTTTACCGTGGCTTCATGGAGCAGAACCCCACGTTCGACCCGGCGCGGACTGCACGCATCGCTAACAACGTAGCACAGCGGTTCATTGAGCGTTCCTCTAGCGTGGACTTTGAGTATCCCGACTTCGGTAAGCTCACACGCGAGAAGCTGGAAGAGATGTTCGATGCTGTCGACATCACCAGGGTAGACCGTGAACAGTTCTTCGCGGGACTCGAGACTCAGTACGCACAACCCGACGCTGGCCGTGTGTCCCATGCAAAGCAACGCATGGACATCAAGACGGACCATACGCCACTCGTGGCTCGCCGGGAGGATGGCACGGAGCAGGCCCTCACACTAGAGGACGTGTTCACCCATCGCGCTGACGCACTGCTGCATGGCTACGTGAATCAGGTGGCTGGCTGGGGCTCGCTGAGCAAGGTGACCGGTGGCAAGATCCACAACGACTCAAGCCTCAAGCGTTACATCGAGGGCGTCAAGAAGTTCGAGCAGACCTACGTGGAGTTCGACAAGGCCAAGGGCTTCAAGCGCATCGACAGCGAGATTGACAAGCTGATGATTGGTGTGAACCACACACTAGGCCGAGCCCTCGAGGATCCCAATACGCAGATAGCGAAGACGAGACGTGTCCTGAATGGCTGGAACTTCATGCGTGTGATGAACCAAGCGATATTCCCGCAGTACTCGGAGTCAAGCAAAATCATCAACGCCACCAGTCTGCAGACCGTGAGTCACTATGCTCCCTCTGTGGCCAATGCGTTCAAGCTGATGAGAGCTGG
>Ga0180438_10001754_pt1 | contig 37638 bp, 49 predicted proteins | sample SS_ome_12_FD_132455 | JGI IMG/M metagenome (GOLD analysis project Ga0180438, IMG submission 132455) | Hypersaline lake sediment archaeal communities from the Salton Sea, California, USA - SS_3_D_2 metaG | ecosystem: Environmental > Aquatic > Non-marine Saline and Alkaline > Hypersaline >... | reverse complement strand
GTGGCCCTGGTGAAGGGATTGCGGACGATCAACAGCACCTTGGCTCCCTCGGGAGGCTCCATGGTGTGCATGGCCTTGGGCGTGGTCTTTACGCCGAACTCCGGATGAGCCGAGAAGTAGTGGCTCAAGGCCGTCGACGCCGTCTTGGGCGGCGTCAGCACGCACCAGCTCTCATCACTTGCTATGAGCATTGATCGCTCCCGTTAAATCCTGCACGGCTGCCCGCCACAGCTTCTTGAACTTCGGCGAGCTTCGCAGCCGGATACGATTCCCCAACTGGCTCACCAGCAGTGCATGAGCCTGCTGGATCAGCCCCCCGGCTACCGTCCACCGCGGCCAGTCCTGCCTGCTGCGGAAGCGGCGGCAATGAATACCGTTGGTAGGTATGTGAGGTGGAGCACCTTCACAATCGGGCGGCGGGCCGAACGCCCGAGCGAGCATCCGGTACAACAGCCAGCCTTCGTAGCCGTAGGTCCAGGTGTACGTCTCGGGCTGGCACCAATCACGCAGGCGCCGCTCACCGATCATCTCCCTGCGGATAGGGACGACCTTCTCGAAGTAGGGTTTCACGGCAAAGTAGTGATAGGTGGTGTTGTACCACGGCCCCTCGACCGGGATCTCCCCGGTCATGGGGATGTTCGAGTAGGGCCTGCCCAGCAGCTTCATCAACGCACGATGCTGCTCGATCACGTCGTCGAGGCCGCGGATGACCAGCACGTCCACCGAGCTGAGGCACGCCTCCCCGTCGCCGAACCAACCGCGTGGAAGAAACAGACGCACCGCATGCAGGCGATTGTTGGGGACGCCCTTGGGCGCGATGTTAGCCTCCTCGATGATGTCGCAGCCTCCCCGGGCCGGAACCGTCTTTATAACATCCCCGACAGCCGCCGCGATCTCCGGCTCCAACTTCCCCTCCACGCCGGCGACGACGTCGTGGTCGGGGTAGGCCCGACGAACCGAGTACAACCAGAACGGCAAGTATTGCTGGTATTCACCCCAGCAATAGGTCACCCACCTGACTCCGGGCATAGATTCTCCCTCTCACGATAAAAGTGTGCGGCCAGGTAGTGAGCAACCTTCTCCGAAGTCGTCGCCTGGAGGATCTCCTCCCTGCCCCGCAACAAGCCCTCGCGGCGATCCTCCCATGTATCCAGCACCTCTTCACAGCGCTCCCGCAAGTCGGTGAAGTCCGGATTGCAAGTGATAGCCGAAGGAAGCACGTCGGGCCAAGTGCGGATGAACCCGGCCGGGGGCTTTATCATTGCGGCGGCCGAGAAGACGGACTCGAAGTCTCGGTACGAAGCGGCACCCCAACCCCACGGCGAAACGAAAATCTTGCTTTGAAGACAGAGTCTGAAGTAGTCCCGCTGCTGAACCCACTGCTGGCTGCTATCGAAGACCTTGACATTCCAACTGTCAGGCAGCCTGGCCATGGCCTCGCAGCACAGTCGACGATGTGTGGTGATCGGCGTCTTCCCGTAGTTCGTCGTACCAGCGAAGAATACGTCGATCGGCTTATCTTCCGGTCCATTCTCCCGAAGATACTGCATCCGCAGCCAGGTAGCCGAGCAAGGCCACAGCCCCAGCTTTCCCGTATCCAGAGGCAACGGCTCGGCAAAATCTCCCTCCATGTAGAGGTCGGGACAAAGCCGGCGGAAGATACGATGATGCTCGCCAGGCTGTTCCCACTGGTCGTTGAGCTTGGGATTCGCACGCCGGTAGAACGACAGATCGCGAAAGAGCTTCGACTTGTAGATACCGCTGACTCGGTAGCACAACAGGCACTTTCTCTCCCGCCTGCTGACGTCGGCGAAGTCCGACCAGTCCCACATCAAGATGGGCACGTGTCGCGGGAGCGAGAGGGCCTTCTCCAGGATGGACTCGTACTTCTCCTTGTCGTCGCGGCGAAGACAAACGGCAGCTACATCCACGTCGGGAGTGAAATACTCGGTCCTCGGGCTGAAACGCATCTCGACCCCGGCCTCGTGGAGGCACTTCTTCATCTCCGGAGTCTGGAGGCACCCCAGGTGGAACTTGTCCATCGGGGACTGACGATTTAGGACTTCAACGCGGAGCATAGACTACCTCACTTGACTGCCTCGACGATCACCGTGGTGGTCTGCTGCGACTCCAAATCGCGCAGTTCGGGGACAGTGCTCTCCCGGTAGACGGCCGAACGGGTCTCCGTGAAGCCGGCCTCCTTCAGCCGGCGGACTAACTCCTCCTCGTCGTAGAGCCACCGGTGACCCCACCAGCGGAAACAGCAGTTGAGATACTCGGCGGCTGTCTGGATTCCGTCCTTCTTGGCCCACCACATCTCCCGCCATGTCCCGTCCAAGTATCGCTGAACAGAATACGCCAGCGAGGGCATGCCGGTGCGGATCACGCCGCCCGGCTTGAGCACGCGACGGCAATCATGCAACAGCAGCCTGCTCTCGTCGGGCGTCAGATGCTCCAGGAAGTGCTCGCTGTGGATGAAGGACACCTTGCCGTTGCCGATCATGGGGAGACCGTAGCAGAGATTTCGCCGCCAGCATATCGGGTCGTCGGCGCTGGGCTTCACCTTGATGTCGATGTTGATCCAGCCCTTCAGGAGGACCGCCCCGCAGCCTAGATGGAGTTTCATGTCACTGATTCCACCAGGGGTTCTCGTCTTCTTTCAACGTCTCGATTGGCCCACAGTTGCGGACCCGAATCCGTCGCCTGGCTGAGGTTTGCATCAAAGCCTCGGCGCGGTCGACCAGCGACAGCTTGTTGGACGTCGGGTCGTGGTCCAAATGATAGGCGAAGAGATCGGGACGCGCGATCAGCTTCACCTCCGAGGCCAGCAGACGCTCTCCGAGATCCACGTCACCTCTGGAGCCTCCGCCACAATACATCGCATCGAAGCCACCGATCTTCCGCACGGCGGGCATGGGGACGCTCACGTGGCAGCCCAAGAAGCCGCGGCCGTTCTTCAGGGGCTTGCCGCCGGGGAACTTGTCCGGCGGTACGATACGAGAGTCCTGACGCCAAACAAGGGCATCGAGCTGGCCGTAGGTCCACTTCCTGGGGCTCAACGTGGGGATGCTGTGCAGGGCCACCTTGCGGCGGATGCCCACCAGGGCCTCGTCGTCGGCCGCCTCCTCGGTGTGGGCCTTCAGTACGCCGGGGGCCAAGACCATGTCGTCGGAGAGGATCAAGGCCCGCTCCGCCCGGCAGTAGTGGAAGGCCAGGTTCAAAGCGATCCCCTCGCGGCGCAGCTCCGTCTCCGGCTCCAGGTAGTGGAAGCGGTACTCGAAGCGATCGTCCACGGCCCGGTCGAGCCACTCCTGAATGTCCCGATCCCCGCCGTCGCAGGTGAAGCGAACCAACTCGGGAAGCGGCTCCTGGCGGGCAAGACCCTCGATGCAAAACCGCAGTCGCGTCTTGTCCCGATAGCAGGGGATCACCACTTCTAGCTTAGCATCGGCCACTCACCACCTCCTCAAGATAGGTCGTCCAACGCTCGACCATCTTCCGAACCGTGAAATGCTCCAGGGCGACCCGTTGCGCCCTCTCGACGATCCTCCTTCGCAACGGCCGCGTAGTGGCCATCGTAATCGCCAGCCGCAGCTCCTCGGGCGTCGGTTTGCAAGGAACGAGAAACACCATGTCCCCAAACCGCCGCTGGACTTCCGGCACAGACCCCACGGGAGTTGCCACAACAGGGACGCCGGCCAGCCACGCCTCGATGAGCGTCAAGCTGAACGCCTCACGAAAGCTGGCCAGCATGAGCACGTCGAAGCCGGCCAGCACGTTCCCCACGGCCGCAGTTGGAGGGAACATGTGAAATCTACCCGGGACGTGATGCTCGCACCAGGCGAATGTGTCCTCGCAGACACCGTCTCCCTGCGGTCCCACGCCGACGTAGACCGCGTGGTACTTGCTGGGCATCTCGCAGATGGCTTCGGCCGGGGCCAGCGGATTCTTCTCCGGGGACTGGCGTCCTAGATAGCCGACCACGACATGCCCCTCGGTGAGCTTCCAAGCGGCACGGACTTCACGCCGCGTGCGAGTTGCCCGGCAGCGGACCGGATCGGCGCCGTTGTAGATCACCCGTCGAGGAAGATTGTTCCCTTGGCGGCCGTCGAAGTATTTCATCGCCGCCTCGGAGACGGCGGCCAGGTGGGTCACCCCGGTGACGGGGCGAGGCTTGTCCTCCCGCCGCGTCGTGTGGGAGCAGACGATCTTGGGCACCTTGAAAGGGCCGAGGAAGTAGCTCAGGTCCGGCGAGCCCCAGGTGACAATCACGTCGGCATCCTTGCAGGCCTCCTGGACCGTCAGCCGGAAGTCGGGGCCGGTGATCTCCTTGATTGCCGGCCAGAAGAAAGGTTTGGCGTGGGCCGGCCGTCCCAGGCAACGGTTGGCATACAGCGGCACGTGCGCTCGCAGTTCCGTGGCCAGGCTCTGGTCGCAGCCTCCGTAGCTGCTGCATGCCACGCCCGTCCAGCGCACCCGAGTAGGGTCCGAGTGCTTCACCATGTCCACAACCCACCGCTCGGCACCGCCAAGCGTAAGGTTCGGAGTTACCATGGCCGCCTTGATCATTTGGCTTCCTTACCGGGGCCGGGAAACGGCTAGGCGCTGCGGTGATGGGGGCGAATGAAATACTGCAAGTGCTGGGCGATCAAGTGCTCGGCGATGGGTTCCGGAGTGGGGACCGGCTCGATGTCCAGGCTGATCCGCCTGGACATTTCCTCCAGCAGGAACCTCTCCTCGGGGGTGACGTCGTAGGCGTTGCGGATCGAGAGGAGAAGATCCCGAGCCTCAAGGGCGCTGCGGCTATCCGACAGCACCCTGTGGATGAGGAAGTGGCCATGCGAGCTACTGTCCTTCAGGGGAATACCCCGCATGCGAATCAGCAGGTGAGGCACGTGCCCGATCACCGTGCCCTGCCCTGTGTCTCGCACGAGATCCTGGGTAAACTCCACCCACAGTCGCCCAGCGGACATGTAGCCGCAACTGCCAAACTCCTTGTCCACGATCGGGACGCCTCGCAGGCGCTTGATCGCCTCTGCGGACGACGATTCGATCTGCCCATCCGGGTCCGGCTTGGGCTTCGGCTTGTCGTCATCGACGGGGCCGTGAACTGCGCTGCTACCCCAGATTTTCCAGCCGGAGAACACGCCGGCCAGGTAGCCTAAGCCGGCCATGATTGTGTTCCCCAGGAGCTGGCGCCGGTTGGACGCCGCCTCGTTCTGATCCATGTCATCGTCTCCTGAGTTCAAACCAGTCCGGGAAGATGGCGTTCGGGTACATCCTTGAGCATGGGAGCGTCCGCGTCCTTGTCGCTCTGAATGTGTTTGGCCTCGGCCGATCCGGTTGCCGGCGGCCAGGCAATGCTGAGAGAGGGATCAAAAGCGTTGATCGCCCGATCGCACTGCGGGTCGAAGACTTGGTCGCAGAAGTAGAGCACGACCGCGTTGTTGGTGAGGGCCATGAAGCCGTGGGCGAAGCCTTGCGGCACCCACAACGCCTCCCGCTGATACGGGCCCAACGCCCAGGCCGAAGATTGTCCGAAGGTGTTGCTGCCCCGGCGGATGTCGAGGACGACGTCGATGATCTGGCCGGAGACGCACATCACCAGCTTGCCCATCGGGTTGGGCCACTGGTAGTGGAGGCCGCGGACGACGTTGCTCTTGGACATGGAGCAAAGGGTCTGCTTGATCTCACCGATCCCCAAGTCTCGCTCCTCGTGGAAGGCCTCGGTGAGCTGGCCGCGGAAGTCCTTGAAGGTCCTTACCTCCACGATACGAGGGTTGTCATGCCGATCCATCGTCCTCCTTGCCTCCTTCCGCTTCGGGAACCGGGCCGGCCGTGGCAGTCTCCCGCAGACCGGCCTGCCTCTTCTTCATCTGTTCTAGCATCTCGCGGGTGATGCCGCCCGCAGCCACGGCACCCGGAGGACACTGGCCGAGGCCGAGCATGCTCCGAGGTCCCCAAGGGTTGGGCGCCGTCTCCGCCCAGATCTTGTGTGCCATCTCCAGGCAGCTCTGCGAGCAGGTCAGGCGGACCCCTTGAATAGAGGTGCTGAAGAACATCTCCTCTTCCTGGGGGCAGAACTCGCGGAGCTTCTTGGCCCCCTCGACAATCGTCTCGATGGTAGCGAGGAACCGCGTCTTGTGGTCGGTCACCTCGGCAGTTTCCTTGGGCGCCCCGAACGGGGCCTGCGAACCGGTAACCTCGGATGCCATACCCACCTTTTCCTCCTTCGTTATTTCACCCAACGGGTGAATCGTGAAATAACAAATCTGTTATACAACACCGCTGAAACTAACCGGACACGTCGACGCTGCCGTCCGGGAGCACGGGATGGGGTTCGCCCTCATCGTCGAGCACCAGGTCCCCCGGACCGAACACGTCTTGTAGGTCGGGAGGATCTTCCACGTCCACGTCGTAGACGCCGTCCCGGTCCAGCAGCACGGCGATTCCGGCCTTGATGCGGCGCTCAATCTGGCCGACCTGGGCTCGCAACTGGTCGTTGTCCTCACGCAGTTGATCGAGCATCGTCTGGGACTGCTTGACTGATTCGGCAGAGCGATCCAGCTCCTGCGCCAGGCCGAGGACCTTTTGTTGCAGCTCCTCAACCATGCGCTGCTTCTCTTCCACCGTTTTCCGCTCGTGCTCCAAGTCCTCGGCGTGTGCCTGCCGGGCTTCGCTGAAGCGGATCTCCAGCTCTTGGTACCGCTTCTCGTGATCCTCGGCCTGCCGGGCCACGGCCTTACCGAACTCCTCGCTTCGGCGGGCACGGCCCTGCTGGTAGGCGACGACGGCAACAGCCGCCATCAGGATGATTATGATCGGGACGAGCCAGGCGGCGACCATGATAACCCTCTCAGAGTGAATGAGCTAAAAGAGACCCCAGAAAGGCTGCTGCTTGAGGATCTCGTTGACGAAAAACAGCCCCATGTACTTCTCGGCAAGCTCCGTAGCATGGGCGACGACCTTCTTGATGTGTTCCTCACAGCGGCTCTCACGGAGCCGCGTTCCCTTGGCTTTCTCGAACAGCTCGAACGTCCGCATTGTCTGGAAGCAGATCAGATCGAGCACGTTGTTGTCAATCTGGCTTCGGTCTTCGGCCACCTCCGCCAGGACGTAACTGTAGCCCATGAACTCGATGGCCTGCAAGAGATCGCTGAACTGGCCGTCGCCACCGTCGTCGTGGTCCAGGGCCGTGGACAGGCCGTTGAGATACGCGCTCCACTCGTCGAAGACGTAGAGCGGCTCGTTGTTCCAATACTGCTGCTGCTGAACCAGGTAGAGCTGGTAGCTCATCCCGCGCAGCTCCTGGGGCACCGCCTGGGCGATGTCGTTGAGCTTGAAACTGGGCTCCTCGTGACGCCAGCCCCGGCCAGCCAGGCAGTAGCAGGCGTTGATGTGGCCCAGCTTGATCCGCTCGTTGATCACCGGGCCGGGAATCGGCAGGCGGTAGTCGAACTCGACGCCCGGCGGCAAGCCCAGAGTGTCGATACCCCGGGTAGTGAAACCCTGTTTGATGCCGATAAGCTGCACGTGCTGGTTGCGGAGGCGGCCGTTGAGACCGTGCGTGGTCTCGTGGGCCCAGGTGACATGGCGGCTGTCCTTGTAGGGATGCCCCGAGGGCATCCGACAGTCGATCTCAGCCAGCGTCGGCTCCAGCGAGGCATCGGGCTGCCGAAGCTGGCTGACCTCGAAGAACTTGGGTTCTGGTCTCATACGGCTGCCTCCGAGAAGCAAGGTTGACTAGCGACAACGGAAGCACCGGCCGCGGAAGGGACGCGCAAGCGCCCGCCTCACCGGCCGGCGTTCGATTACGCGAGCGACTGCACTCCTCACCGGGCGACGTTCGATCACGCGGGCGACTGCGCTCCTCACCGGGCGACGTTCAACCACGCGGGCGACTGCTCGCCTCACCGGCCGGCGTTCGATCACGCGGGCGACCGCTCGCCTCACCGGGGCACGCCGGATGAACAGGCAGCCGTGGTAGCCGCCGCCACCCGAGGTAACGACCGCGGGGCCGCCCACCGGGCAGGCGCCTCCCACACACTGCGAGTGCGAGACGGCGGCGAAGGCCAAGATGGCGACGAACGCGAGGAACAGAATGGCATACTTTTTCATGGTACTACTCCTTGAAGTTGGAAAGGTAACAAAAGGCGAGTGATTGGTTGCACCAGGGCATTGCAGCCCTCGTCGGCCCTTGCCGACCTCCACCACCTAGTCGGTAGAGGAGCCTGGTTCCGCGATCGGAGGGACGAAGGAGCCCCGGAGACAGAAATCCCGTAAGCCCGTCGCCAACAACCAACCATAGGGACCGTGTCAGCCAGGATTTCTTCCGGGCACGGCCCACGATCAACGTCCCGAACGTCGTCAACCGTGACGATCGCCGGTGTGGTTGGGCTCCCGAAAAACCCACCTGGCGCCGACGACCCACTGTCTCGCCTCGGTGGTTTACGGAGTGCTTGGGGTGTCTTCGGCTGCCATCTCCGGGCCTCCGAGCTGGACCGGGGCAGACGGTGGTGGTAGGTCTTCTTCCTCCTTCACTGGTTGGAGTTGCGGTATGCCTCCCGGCTCATCGGCCGCGTCGGGCAAAGGGCAGCAAGGCTGCTCCTCGACCGGATCGCCCACCGAAGACAGGAAGAACCCGACTGCCAGGAGCACGAGGCCGAACACGGCCGCGATCCATCTTGCCTTCATGGTAGCACTCCTTTGCTGAACTCAACCCATTGTCCCCGGGGCGGGTTGTTAGATCAACGGCAGCTTGCTAAGACTGGTCGTACGTGGCGTGGATGTAGACGTGGACCTGGAGCTTGTCGGCAATGAAGTAGCGAAGTCCCCTTTTGGTGGTGAAGGGGCTCGACACGACCGTGGGCATGGTGATCCCGGTCAGCATCCGGCCATTGTCCAACTGCCGCTTCACCTCGGCCAGCAGATCGCCGATGCCGGTGCGGACGCAGTCGTGCAGGTCTTCGACGTTGGAGATGACGAAGGTGGGCGTGGTGATGCACTCCCACTCGCGCTGCATGCCGAAAGGTTTGGGGGGCCGAATCGGGATGCCGTGCTCGTCAAAGACCTTTTCCATCTTCGCGATCGTCTGCTCCGCCTCGTCGCGGCTAAGACGGAAGGCATCACGGGCTGCCGCCTCCTGGACGCTCTTAGGCTTGGGCCGCTTCTTCTTCGGGCCGGCAAGTAAAGGAGGAGTGAAAGCCACGGCCCCGAGAGCCGCAGCACAGGTCACGCCTTGCGTGAGGAAGTCGCGTCGTTTCACGGGTTGCCTCCGAGTTCTCAAAAGCGGTTTTGAGATTCCCTTCAGGGGATTGCTGTCTTCCAGTACAACCAGGCCGCGAGGACCACCATACCGATGATCACTGGCCAGAACAAGAGGTAGGACGCACGATGCTTCTCTACCATAACACCCCCGGCAGCGTGATACCATAGACCTCGCTGAAGCGGCCCTCGATCCTCTCCCCCCGAGGACCCACGACAATGTCGTACGGGTCCAGCTCCCGTGCGACGTTGTCTGTGTCGTCGGGGCCGACCCTCACGAAGATGGCCAGGGAAGGATGCGTCTGCCGCAGCTCGACGATGCACCGTTTATGGGCACGCCACGACTGCGGCTCCATCGCCACCGAGGCCTCTGGGTCAGGCTCCGCCAGGACGTCGAAGACCACGGCAGATCCAGCGCGATCGACATTGGCGAAGCACTGGGCGGCCACGTCGGGGTGGACACCCAGGATCAGCCGGGGCCATCCGTGCATGCTGAGATTATGGACCTCGACGCCCGCCCGAGCAGCCCGGGCTCGGATGTTCCAGGCGATAGCAAAACGATTCTGCGTGCCGGCCAGGAACTTCGTGTTTCCCTCCAGCATCCGCTTGAACACGTCCGGCTGATCCTGGGCCCGGTAGGCAACAGCCTTCGAGTGACAAGTCTCCGGGGTGTAGAGCTGCCCGGTGAGTCGGTGCCAGCCGTCCTCGCCCAGGATGAACAGCTTCCTGGAGCGAGCATGACTCTCAGCCCACGACAACGCCGGAGCCACATGATGGCACTCCCCCTCGGGAAGCTCGATGAAGTTGTGCTCCGTGTGGCGGAAGAAACCACGCTTTTGGAAGAGAGGGATCTGGACGGTGGGCACGAAGATGTTCAACCCGTAGCCGATGCTCTCCAGAAGCTGCTCCAGTAGGCTGTCGTGGTAGGCCACGTAGTAGTGCAGCCGACCACGCTGCCAGGCCCGACCGTAACCGAACATCGTGGCGCCGCGAGCGAACAACTCGTGTATGTCGTAGTCGTCGGAGGACGGACCGTCCGAGAGGGCGACGACGGTACTCTCGTCGAGTTCCGCCGGAAGTGTTCTAGTCGGTAGGCGCATCGCAGACTCCCAGGGCCTTCCCTCTTAGGAGCAGCGCAATCGCTCGACGCACGTCCTCCGGGCTGTCGATGTCCACAAAGCGGGAGGGATCGACTACGATCCCCTTCCGCTCCCCGAAACCCAGGTGGGCATCCCCGGGCGGTGAAGGGTTGGGGTAGATGTCGAAATTCTGCCTGGGGATGAGGAAGCCGGCGCCACCGGCCAGGTAGACAGACAGGCGATACGCCTGCTTCGCCTGATCGCCGTAAGGTATGACGTAGTGAAGCTGGCCGTTGTCGTCGATGGGCACGGCCAGGGTGGGATGAAACCTCTGCGGGCAGGGCAGCACCGGCATGATGCTGTAGCGCGGCTCCTTCTTCCAGAGGTCGATCACCTTGTCGATGAAGCCCCGAGGACGAATAGGGCAGCACGGATAGATGTCCATCACAGCGTCGAACCGGTGGCCGCAGCGCTTCTCCATCCGGGGCAGGACGTTCCACAGCACAGGCAGCGTCGGCGCCGTGTCGGTGGCCAGCGCTGCGGGACGGCCAATCGTCTCCACGCCAGCCTTCATGAACAGCTCGCGATACGCCCCACTGTCCGTGCTGGCCACGATCGTCATCTTGCCGCGGTACACGCTGAGATCGAGGTCGTCGAGCACGTACTCAAAGACCCTTCTCCCATTCAACATCATCACGTTCTTGTCGAGAACGCTCTTGCTGCCCTTCCTCGCCGGCAGCACCACCAGGATCTTCATTGTCGGGCTCCGGGTCCAGTTCTTCGGGGGCGAAGATCACGCGCATCCAGATCTTCAGAATAGGGTAGCCGGCCTCGCGATTCACGTCGAGGATCGGAGAGTGGCAGAAGATGAAACGGCCCGTCTGCCGGAGCTGCTCGGCCAGCATACCCGGCGCGGCGTTGAGGTTGGTCATCAGCCTGCGAGTGAGGCCGTCCGCCCGCTTGACGGGAAACTCTTGGGTCTCGATCCGCTTGCCCCGGCCTCGCCATGCCGGGGACCAGTTGGCGAGCTTCTCCAGGTCCTCCCCATGCAGCATCACCAGCTCGGGCGTGGCGTCGATCTCCTGGCGGAACATCTGCTCCAGGCGGACGTTGACGGTGTTGACCACCGTCTCGTCGCCGCCGGCTTCGTCCGTCAGCCCGAGGATTTCTGCGATGTGCTCCTTGCGGAGGCTGTAGGAAAAACTCATCACTTCTTCTTTCGTGAGGCACGGATCAGGGCGTCCACGTTGCCGGACATCAGCAGCTCGACATGCTTGAGGATCTTGGCTCGGGGCCAGTCCCACCACTTGAGCATGAGGAGCTTCTCGATGTCCTCGGGGCTGAAGCGGTAGCCGACCGTGCGGGCCGGATTGCCCACGGCCACGGCGTAGGGCTCCACGTTGCGGGAGACCACGGCACGGCCTCCAATCACCGCCCCGTGGCCGACGACCACGCCGCCCAGGATGTAGGCCCCGGCGGCGATCCAGACGTCGTGGCCCACGGTGATGTCGCCCTTGGTCACCGGGTGGGTCTTGATGTGCCCGCACTCCGCGGGAAAGAGGATGTTGAAGGGATAGGTGCTGATGTTGCCGGTGTTGTGGTTCTCCCCGGCATCGAAGGTCACGTTGTCGGCGATCGAGCAGTATTTGCCGATCCGCACCGTGCTCAGCCGGCCCCGCAGGGCCGGAGAGCCGTAGCTCCCCTCGCCCATCAGCAGCTTGGCCTGGCTGGGCAGCTTCTGGGCGTGCAGGGCCAGGCGTTTCTGGATCTCTCGGTCCTTACTCATCGTAAGCGACCACCTGGTAGCAAGCGACAGTCACCAAGAAAGCCTCCCGCGCGAAATAGAGCTGGGGGCGCACAAGCGCCACGATCCTCTTGTTCTCGTGGATGTGGGCCGCCAACGACTTCGCCAGCGGGACGAGCATCCTCGCGAAGCCCGCGGACGGGCCGAGAGCCAGGACGGCGTCGATGTCATCCTGCACGGAGATCCCGAGGACGTCCTGGGAAACCGTAGGCGACAGTTCAGTATCGCTCCGACGCTCACGAAGCGTACGGCACCCGAGATGACGCGCCTCGGCATGCTGGCAGCTCCGGAGGTAATCCACACACTTCCGCGAGCCAGCGAAGAAGGCGTGCGGGTCTGGCAGCATCTGGCACAAGGCCCTGCACTCCTGCCAAGTCAAGTCCAACCCGAGGGATTTCAGGACGCTAATATCCTCCGGGAGGACGGCCTTGGAGAGCAGGTACAGCCTCTCATCGGAGAACGGGTACAGCCTCTCATCTTTGGCCACGCAAGAAGCTGCCGGCGAAGCCTCCTTTGCCTCGGACTTGCCGGTGAAACCGAGACCGGTCGCAGCCAAAGCACCGGCACCGGCCGTCTTGATGATGAAGTCACGTCTGTTCATGAGTTCCTCCTAATCTACGGCGATCAAGCACCCATACCAGGTGCCGTTACGCCCACGAGCTGAACCGGTTCCGATCCAGCGATGTCTCCTGCCGGCTACGCCCCAATGATTGGCGCCACCTCCTTGCCCCCTGGATCGAGACCAGTCCTTGGCATACTCCGCCCACTGCTCCTCCCAAGAGAGGTTCGGCTGGTTCGGCCACGTCTCGGCGGTAATCTCGGCTGCCCTGCTTCCTCCCGTCGCTCTCAATGCTGCCTGCCACCGGCCCTCGCTCCACCCGTGATGACCACCCTGAGTCCGATGAATCGCCATCCACCGAGCATAGCCCTCGGCCAGGCGGTCCAACGCCCTGTGAGGCCTGGAGTAGTAGGCAAGAGGTTCGTTCGCCGGGCAGGGAGCCTGTCCGGCGAGCACGATTATCGCAAACAACAAAGCTACAAGCACGTTTTTCACGTACATGGCGTCTTTCTCCCGTAATCACTCGTCGAAAGTGAAGCCAAACCGCTCGATCTCCCAGGCACACGCCTTGCGGACCTTGCGGCGAAGTGGAGTGTTGTAGTAGTCGCTGTAGTGCTTGCGGCTCTTCCTTCTCCGGTTGAGCACGGGCATCTGCGCCGGGGTATTCAATCCCAGACTCCTGAGAGCGTTACGGACGTCGTCGTTCCAAGGCTCGGGGAAGATCCGATCGACCAACAGCTTACGCCCTTCCCCGATCACGTAGAAGGCCAATGACTCGCAGTAGGGGCCGCCCAGGTACTTGTCCAGCCAGTGACGAAAACCGTAACGCTGGGCGTCCGCCACGAACTGCCGGTGGAACGGCGTGCCGCCGAAGTTCTTGGGCACCTTCTCCCGCAGGTGGAAGTAGAGCGAGACGAAGCGAGCCCAGGAGTTGCGGGCCGTGGTGAAGATGTACAGCTCATCCCAGAGCGGGTCGTTGCGCAGCAGCTCCTTGATGGCCTTGGCGGGCAGGTGCTTTAGCCTCACGGAGCAGAGCTTGGGCAGCTCCGGCTCCATGTCCAGGGCGTTCTCCCTGGCCCCCGTGGCCCGGGCCAGGATCTGCGCGATCGAGGAGCCGCCGCACTTGGGCGGATGGACGAACAGCAGCTTGTGGGCGTAGGAGAAGAACATGTCATTCCACCGGATAGTTGACGTCCATCACCTCGTGCATCTCGCCTTTCAGCTTGGCGATCAACGACTCGACATCCCGGGAGTCGTAGACCAGGTACCGCAGCTCGGGATCGAAGGTGGCCTCGCGGCAGGTTGAGCAATCGAGCACGGCCTGCCAGCGCCCGTCGTCCGGTGATTCCTGCATCTGGAGGCCCAACGGCATCTCAAACCAGTCGTTGTCCCCGACGTTCTCCCCTTTGATCATCAAGGGACCGAGGATCATAGGCTCGAAGGTCTGGTAGATGGTGCCGGGAGGCTGCTCCCACATCCCTACTCGGGTACAGAGCCACATGACTTCTTCCTCTTTCTGTTGAACAACGATAGACCGCGTGCAGTATCGAACCGCTTCTCCGTCCAATCACCCAGCAAGCGAGAGATCGTGGCCCGCTCTCCCTCCCGCTTGGTGTCGTGCATGATGATCATCTCGGCGATCTCCGCAGCCGCCTGCACAGGGAAGAAGCGGGCGCAACTTTCGTGCAGCATCGTCTCGTCCCAGGCCTCGGGGGCGTCGACGAAGACCAGGTCGACGGTCATCTTTACCGGAAGCAGCTTGACCTCCCTATAGAGATCCACGCGGTAGACCTTGCCGGCCCTATCCAGCTCGGGGAAGCAGGCGATCGTGGGCTCGTGCGTCTCCAAGCCGGCATAGAACTTCAGCGTCCGGAACAGATGCGTCGACACACCCATCCCGAACTCCACGACGGACTCGATCGCCAGCTCGCGGACGAGCCTGGCGATGATCCCAAACTCCTCTTCGTCGATCGTACGGCCATCAAACGGGCTCATCCATCAGCTCCACCATGGCATCGAGATGCTTGCGGGCCCGATCCTGCTCCAGCTTGCGGACCGCCAGCATCTTGGTGTGCAGCTCCAAAGCCTGGTTGACGATGTTGGCGTTGGGCTTGACGACGATCTCCGGGATGCCGGCCCGCTTGAAATAGGCGGCCGGCTTGGCAGCCGTGCCTCCCCTGGCGGAGACGACGAAGGGCACCCCAACGGCCATCGCCATGATGGACATGTGAAGGCTCTCGGTGATCACCGCCTTGGCGCACTTCATGATCCCCATCATCATCTCCGGGGACCGCGTCTGGTTGCGCAGCGGCTTGCCCAGCCAGCCCTTCTTCATCCAGGGCCGCGTGTCCAGGGGCAAGAGCGGCTCCTTGATCTTGCCGTGGGCCCACTCCGCTTCGCAGTCCACGACCACGAAGCCCTGGAGCGGCAGATCCTTCATCACCTCGCCGCCGGGACAGCGCCGCAGGTAGGTGACGTTGGGCACCTCCAACAACACGGCCGGGCAGGGAACGAGGTGGATCTCCTTGTCCTTGGGCAGCGAGGGGGCGAGGAAGTCGCGGCTGACATGGTCACGCACGGAGACATACTTCCAGTCCCCGACGAAGCCGTAGTCTCCCCTGCCGCCCACGCCCACGGCGTTGAGGAAGTGGCCGCCGCGGACCTGGAAGGGCCTTAGGACGTGGCTCCACATGCCGCTGGTGATGTTCGACAGCAGGTAGCCGCCTCCCACCACGCAGGGCCGGCTTCCAGTGGAGATGCTGCGGCACATTACGGGGACGCCGCGGATGGAAAGCTGCTGGGCCGTGGCCTGCATCAGGGCGATGTCGCCCACCGAGTCGTGCCACAGGCCAACGGTCAAGAGTTCGACGCAACGCTTAGTCTTCTTCATACCACGATCAGTTCCAATTCGGGTTCCGGTTTTCCTTGCTCCTTGCAGAGACGCTTGGCCTCGTCGATCAGCCACTTGACGTCGGCGGCCGTCGCTCCTCCGAGATTGTTGATCCAGTTGGGGTTGGTCTCCGACCAGCAGGCGCCGCCCCGGTTCATCCCCTTGACGCCCTTGGGAGGGTCGTAGCTCGTGTGAATGAACACGCTGCCGGCGTTGGGACAGCCCTGGCCGCAGGCCCGGATGAACTTGGCAGCGCTCTTCTGGGAGGAGACGATCGTCGACTCAGCAGCCTTGCGGTCCATCGCCGGCAAGGTGAAGTAGCTCCGCAGCACCAGCAGGTCGGGACGGCCGCGGAAGATGCTCGTGCGGTAGCCGAACTGGCACTGCTCCTTGGTGAGCGTTACCGTCTTGGCTTTCTCGCGGTTGAAGACCTCCACGCGGACCAGGTACTTGGCGATGTCCTTGCCCTCCGTGGGGCCGAAACCGGCGTTCATCACCACGCTGCCACCCATCGTCCCCGGCACGTGGGCGATCTGGAACACGCCGGCCAGGTTGCGCAGGGCCGCCTGGCGGAGGAAGCTGGCGTACATCAGCCCCGGCCAGGCCACGGCGAGCTTGTTTTCCATGTGGAAGTGGCTGAGATCCTTGGTGAGGATCACCAGCCCGGGCCAGCCTTCGTCGGGGAAGAGGATGTTGCTGCCGCCGCCCAGCATGAGGACGGGGTCGTCGCGGTCGTCGGCCCGCAAGCAGGCCTTCTTCAGCGACTCCAGGTTGTTGGGGCGGAGGACATGACGCAGGGGGCCGCCGATCTTCAGCGTGCTCAGCTCCTTGCCGGGGACGTTCTCCTTGGCGAAGCCGAGGTTGGCATAGGGGCTGGTCATCGTGGCGGCTCGGATTCTCTTGGCCTTCTGGTAGTGGGGCTTGGCGCCCTGGGTCATCTCCCGGCGAGGCTCCTTGGGCAGTTTCCGCGTCGTGCGGTTGGCCCAGTGCGTCACCAGGCTCAGCGGCACCAGGGCATGCTTCACGTCGGCCGCCTGGAGCTGGTCGACGTACATCACGTCCGAGTACCAGTAGGGCACATCTTCCCACAAACCGCCCAGCTCACGCCAGAGCGACCTCTCCATCATCACGCACCAGCCGGACATCTCCTGGCGGATCGCATAGCCGTAGGCCGGCTCCTTCTGGCCGCGGAACTTCTTCTGCTCGGCGTGCCGGGGACAGCGGGGAGAGACGCTGCGGATCTTGTACTTCTGCATTGTCTGGATCAGCCGTTCCGCCCAGTGCGGGTGGAATCGCAGGTCGTTGTTGGCGTGCACCACGTAGGGTGCATCGCCGAAGTGGGTGCCGAAGTTCAGCACGCGGTTGTAGTTGAACTGCCCGTCCGAAGGCACCCAGAAGACCGTGCGGTCGGCTCCCTCGTACTCCTTCTCCCCGTCCTCGTGGGTCTCGACCACGGTGATGTTGAAGATGAGCTTGTCGGACGACTTTCGGCAGCTCGCGATGGCGCCCTGCGTGAACTTGCGGAGATGCGGCAGCTTGCCGCAGGAGATGATGACGATGTCGACGTCGGCGCTCATTGCTTCCCCTGTATATGATCTCGCCAAGCGGCGGTGGAGTTTGTGTGAGGGAACGGCTCCTCGATGACGGGTTTGTCCAGGAACCGGCAGAGCCGGGGGAAGGCATCCTCCTCGCTCACGTTCAGCACCAGCAGGTCCTCGCGAAAACGAAAATACTCCCGGACGCTCTCGCAGTGGCGCTCATAGTAGCGGATGCACGTCTCCCGGTTGTAGAGATCGTCGTCCGGTACGTCCCGGAGAATCTTCACCGTGCGGTACAACCAGCCACCGGCAAAAGCTTTCAAGTCGTCCGCCGTGGGCGTTCGTTTGCCGTCCGCAGTGAGGACGGAGTGGAAGCCCACCAGCGACTTGTACCACTGCGCGGAGCAGTCCCTTACCGTGAGAATGAACTTACTCGATGGGAACGCCTGGTCCAACACCACATAGGTGAAGGGGTGGCTGAAAGGGGCGTCGTGAAAGGCCTCGGCCGTGCGGCAGTGCTCCAGCAGCGGACCCCAGCGCCGCACGGCCCAGTCTTGGATGAGGGCGTAGCGTTTGGCCTGGCCGGCCACGTTGTAGCCCAGCCGCTTCAAGGCCAGCGAGAGGGACAAGCTGCCCGTGCGGCCGGCTCCAACGCAGAATACCTTCATTAGCTTCCTCACAACGTGAACTCGTCGTCGGCCGTCTCCTCGATCCGCTGCTTCATGAAAGCGATCTGGGGTTCGCGGAACTGGTCGGCGTGGGCGTTCAGCGCCGTCTCACGGATGTCCCGCTCCGTGTAGCTGCCTCCGACCCAGCCTGCCGACTCGATGATCGCCCTCGCGTTCCAGTCGTGGACTTCCTGCCTGGTCATCCGCCGCATCAGCGCCCGGCGGATCTCCTTCCGCTCCTTGGCCAGCTCCCGCATCCACTTGCGATAGTAGTACAGGAGAAAGCCGGCCAGCCAGTTGGCCCCGGCCTTCAAGGCCCACTGCGCCAACCACTTGAACAGCGCTGCCATCATCGTACTGCCCTCCTTGGAGCTACGACTTTCAGTGGCCCTCACAGTTTCCACACTTGTACCACGGACCGTCGTCGAAGCGAATCCCAGTGTCACGCATCCTGTGCCAGCACATGGGGCAGCGCTTGAGCATGCGATACAGCACCCAGTATTGCAGGAAGATGGCCACGCGGCAGTAGAGCGGGATGACGACCTTCCGCCAGACGGCTTTGAGGATGATGATGGCGAGCGCCGCCAGCATCGCCAGCCCGAAGAGGCCGACGCAGACGCAGACGATCCACAGGATGGCGGTGAAGATCCAGTGCACGGGTTTCTCCGGACGTTAAAGAGCGCCCGCAAGGCGAGAGTTCAACTCGCTTCAGGACGGTTGGTTCCAACCGTCCCCAGATAGCGACCTGCCCGAGCGGCGCAGCATCATACTACCAAGGAAATGCCGCCCGAGCTACCTCGTTACGCCACTCCCGCCAGTTCGTCCTGGAGAGCCGCCGTGGCGTTCGGGTTGATGTTGTGAGGCCGAACCTGTCCCGTGCGCTCCAGCATCCGCTGAAGCTCGTCGGGTCCCGTCCGGAGCATACTGGCCGTCTGCTGCTCGGGGCTGGGCATCGCCGCCTGGGCTTGAGGTTGTGCCGCTGCCGCGGGATCGGCGGGAGGCGGGGGAGCACCTTGACCTGCCGGAGCACCCTGGCCGCCGAAGCCTCCCATCATAGGCAGCAGGCCGCCGGCCATCGCCAGACCGCCCACGCCCGCCATCGTGCCGGAGCCAGTCAGGGCACCGCCGAGCAGCGCACCTCCGCCGAGAACCAGCAAGGCCTTCTGCATCAGGTTCATCGAGCTGGGGTCGGCATTGAAGAAGCCGAGGATCTTGTCGAAGATCCCCTCCATGCCGCCGAGGACGTTGCCGATCTGCCCCATCGAGTCGGCCTGGGCGAGGATCGCTTGCAGCTCCTCGGGCGTCTTCCCGGTGAGCTGCTTGATCATGGCGGGGGCTTGCTGCTGGAACTGCATGGTCATCTCGTCGCCGATCTGGGCACGGAGATTGTCCATCGTGGCTCCGGCAAAGGCCGTTCCACCGGCCAGGGCCATGGAGCCGCCCAACGTACGCCGGCCCCACTTCGAGGCAGCGCTCTCGGGACGTATCATCCGCTCCCCGTGACGCATCAGGCCCTTGCCCATGCGGCCACCGGTGAGATTGCTCATGCCACGACCCAGACCGCGTGCCCCACGGCCCCAAGCACCCTGAGCGCCCTGCGGCAGGAGCCTGGGGATAGCGAAGTCGTCGATGCCGCTGAGGACTTTGGGAGCGGCCGTTCCCATCATGCGACGACCCCACGGCGTGCTCAGGCCGCCGGCTCCCCAGGCCGCAGCCTGGCGAAGTCGGCCGCCGGTGTCGATGCCCATGGCGCCGAGCCCCGTGTCGGCAACTTCACCGCCGATCGAGGCGATACCGGCACGGGTGACGGGACGACCGTACCAGCTCCTGACGGCCCGGTTCTTGCCGAGAAGGGCACCGAGACCGAAGCCCCGAGCCGCGCCTCCCCAACTGAAGATCGTGGGCTCGCCGGTGACAGGATCGCGTTGATTGAGCAAAGCAGGCTCGGCAAAACCCTGGGCTACTCCCGTCGCCGTGCCGTGGCCCAGCCGGCTGCCGATCTGCCCCTTGACGGCTCGGGGAAGAGCGAGCTTGCCTCCCTGGGTGGCGGCGGGCAAGCCGGCCCTGGTGGCCATCTGCGTGCCCCTGCGCGCACCCTGGCGAGCAGCCTGCCGGGCGGCGAACTCGGCGCTGTAGGGCACCATGGCCCGCGAGGCGGAGTAGGGAGTGACCTTCGTGGTAACGACCTTGGCCGCCTGCGGAGCGGCCTTCCCGGCCTGCCTGGCTCCCTCCTGCATCACCTTGGGAGCGAGCTTGCGGGCGCCCCACTGGAGCCCCCGGTTGAGCAGACCGCGGGCCTTCCCGAAGAAGGCACACTTCTCAAAACCGCTTTTGAGATCCTCCTCCACGAGCTTGCCGAACCTCTCGATGGCTGCGTCCATGGCCTGCTTGACCTGGCCCTCGTCCATGCCCTTGGCCAGGCAACAGCCGAAGAAGCCGCGAGCGAAAGGCGAGAGATCCTCTCCCAGCTTGGGCATCCCGGGGATGCCGCGAGCCTGGCCCATAGTGGCCGGCGGACGCCGGGGACGAAATCCACCCACGGACGGCGGCTTAGGCGGCCTCTGTCCACCGGGGGCCTGGGAGCCGATGATCGCGGGCGGACCCGCGTCGAGATTGCGGGAGAAACCTCCCATGCTGGGAAGCTGTGCCGGCTTGCCGATCCGGGCGGCAGCCTGGCTGGCCTGCTGCCTCGCCTGGTCGAGAAACTGCTGGCCGCCACCACTCATCTTGGAGCGGTAGTAGTCGGCCATGCCCGTGTCTCCCCGGGCCAACGCAGCCTCGTACTTCTGCTGCGGAGTAGTGCGCAACTGCTGCGCACGCTCGGAGGAAAACCGAGTCGCCCGCTGCTGCGGCGTCTCGTAGTTCTTGGCGTAGTAGGCAGCCGCTTCCCGGGGCGACATCTGCGTCCGCCCGGAGGCAAAATTCCGCTGGTACCTGGCCTGGAAATCAGGCGGCAGGGCCTCGAAAGCGATGGCGTCCTTCTCCATCTCCTTGCCTCCGTTCGATGCGTCCTTGAGGAAGGAGTCGGCCTTCATCTGGCGCACGGCCTTCTCCTCTCCCCGGTGCTTGCCGGTCAGCGGCGAGGGCTGCGAACGCAGCTTGCTGCCGCCCTTGAAATACTTGTGCAACGAGCCCCAGGCGTCCTGGCCCTGGGCGTAGTCATCGCTCTTGTGGGCGAACGTCAGGCCGCTCGAATCCCCCGTCGCGGAGAGCCGGGGAGCCGTGTTGTCCTGTGCCGCTGACTTGGTGATCGGCTTTCCTTGGGCGTCAACAGTAGGCTTGGTCGTCCCCGCGTCGGCAGTCGGCTTGCCGCCGGAGAGCTTCTGCAACAACAGCGTCAACGCCAACGAAAGCCCGCCGCCGATGCCCCCACCAATCCAACGACCCCGACGCGGCAGACGCTTGAACATCTGCCGCAGCTTGCCGTTGCGGGTGAAGTTATTCAGCAGGCGACTCTCCTGGTGCCGGCCACGATCGTAGCTAGTGTTCGCGGCCCTATTCGCCAGATTCCGCCAGCGTTGGGTGTGTTTTTCGGCGAGCATCGTGCCCACTTTGTTGCCGGCCAACGCGCCCCCGCCGACGTTCATTGCCGTCAGCGCAGCTATCCCCTTCGGGTCTAGCGAGGGGGGAGCAGCCGTGTTGTCCTGCGCTGCTAGTTTTTCGTGCTCCTTGCCCGCGGCCGTGCGGGTTCCAGAGAGGGGGAAGCCGCCCAGACGGGGGAGAGCGGCAAGGATCTCCGCGTCAGACGCGAACTTGGGCAAGCCAGGAAGACTAGACCCGTCAGCCCGGCCCCGGGGTAGTGTAGTGGACGAGCCAACTGGTGCTCCACTACGCCCGGGGCCAGGCCTTCCGGTGAGAACGGCGCTGGGAGAGACCGGTCTCGACGGGCCCGACGTGTGACTGCCTCTATTTTCCTCTGAGACGCCCTGTGCCTGCTTCTCGCAGCCGCCCAGCTTGGCAAAGGCTTGCTGGACACCCTGCGCGTCTGCCTTCACAGGGCCCTGTGGGGCGACCTGAGCGGCAGGATTAGGAGGAGCCTTACCTGGTGCCATGCCGGGGACAGCTCCCCAGCTAAACCCTCCCATGGGGAACCGGCCGCTGAAGCTGCCGGCGTTCTGAAACATCCGACCCCAAGGGGGCATCCCTCCGAGCCCAAGACCCATTCCCTGAGTCATAGCATCCTCCTTGATGTCCACGACGTTGCACAGTACCGGGGGACCTGGTTCTGTGCACGTTCCTGACGCACGACAACACCGCGGATGTTACCGTGCAGCCGGGATGTTACGAGATGACCGGAAGAGGTGTTATGCGCGGTTGCGCATGTGCTTTCTTTTAGTCATCAGCCGTGGCTTTATCCTACCCGGCCGGGGCCTTCCGGGGCAAGCGATCTTCCAGGCAGGGTTTGCAGATATAGCCGCACCAGGTGAACCAGCGATAGGCGGGCCTGGTCTTGCACGTCTCGCACTTGGGATCTTGGCGCTTCTGTGCCGTGCGCTTGCGGTTATGTCCGGGGAATCCCGTGCTCATGCTTCGCTCGCATTGACGTGGTTGACGATGTCCCTGAGGTACATCAGCACCCCGTCCTCCGTAGCCGCCCACGTCTCTCCGGCCGGGAGCAAGCCCACGCACTCGCCCAGGGTCTCGATCACCTGGGACTTGAAGTCGGGCTCCTCTTCCTTCATGCAGGCCTCGCAGTAGCCGTGCTCGCAGGGGAGCTGCGACTCCGCCTGGCAGGCGCAGTGCACGGTGTAGTATTCGAGGTCGGCCTCGTCCGTCATCGCCCCGCAGCCGCTGCACGGTATTCCACAACTCATGACTGTTCTCCTCGGTAGTGACCTACTGTTTCGGGTAGTCTTTGCTGTTGAGCCCCGCCATCTTCTCGGCGTCAGTTCGCGAGATACCGGAGAGGATGAACAAATCTCGTTTATGCCGGGGAGACATCTTGGACGCATGGCGGTACCCCAGCGCCCTAAAGATGTCGTGGCGGGTGTAATCCACCGTGCGATGCTGGAAATTTAGATGCCCTCCTAGCTGCTTCTTGGTGCGGAAGCTCTTGCCGCAGAACTCGCAGATTTGGCCGCGCTTGTCCTCGATGATGAAGTCGGCGCCGTGAGCAGCCCAGCATTTGTTCTCGCTGGCCAACAGGGCGATCAACATGCCGATCGCCTCGTGTGGAGTATAGCCGATTCCAACCGGAGGACAGCCGGGGAGGTCGGAGTCAGCCACTATTCCCCGGCTGTCTTTCGTAATGCGGATAATCATTACAGGAGATGAGGCTTCGGTCCGATCTTGGGCGGGTCGCTGGGCCTCGGTGCCAGCGGCTCGGGGTTATCGCCGAAGTGCCTCCTTGTTTCCGGCACGGGATAGGTGCTGGGATCGTCGAGATCCACCTTGGCCTCTTCCCAGGCGGAGAGGTCCTTGTTGTTGTCGGCGTAGGCCTTGACCCTGGCCTCTTCCGCGGCTCTCTCCCGGTGGTCCTGGTAGAGCCGCCGATTCCTGGCCTGGCGGACCAGGTTGTCGTAGACGAACCCACTGGGGATCGTACGGAAGAACTGGTGGATGTTGTCGGGGTCGTAGTCGTTCGTCCACACCGGGGGCCGATGACACATCATGTGGACGTTCTCGGCGATCGCCATCCTCGCCGACTCCGGGACCTCGACGTCCTTGCCGTCGTTGTCTCCGAAGGAGTCGATCCTGCACGCCGGGGTCTCCGCCTGGATGCCGATCTGCGTGAGGATGGGCCGGTCCAGGACGAAAGCCATCGTCTTCTTCATGGGAAGATGCGCCAGGCTGTGACGCAGCCCGGCGTCGTGGACCTGGTTGACCGAGGGGACGTCGTGGTAGGAGATCCCCATGATCATCTTCTCGGTGTGCGTGATGTTCCCGAAGGTCTCGTAGAACTTGTGCGCGTTGGACGCGGTGCCCACGACACGAGCGATCGAGATCTCCAGCGGCATCTGATGAAGTTGCGCAGGGCTGATGGGAAAGCGCATCGACAGCCCCTCGCAGAGCAAGAGGTTGCTGCTGCCGACGATTCCCAAGGCGATGTTCCGGGGCACGTTGAACGTGCAGTAGGAAACCATCTCCTGCTGGATCGCCGTGAGCTTGTCGAGGTTCTTCAGCTCCGCCTCGATCGTGTCGAGATCAATCGGCGGAGAGGAAGTCGTCGTCTCCGTCGCCTCGGCCGTCCAGGGGACCAGGGCGGCTGCCAGGCTCCCCATCGCCGTCTGGAGGAAGCTGCGGCGGGTCGGGTTTGAGGGCATTGTTGTTCCCCTTCTGTCTGGACCGACGAGGCGGAACGCGGCCCGCCGGTTTCTTCTGAACAGTAGAACTCTCCTGTGGAGTAGAACTTGCCTTGGGAACGGGGTCAAGATCAGGAACAACGAGTTTCAGGGGTTGCTTCTCCGGCTTGGCCTCCTCGACGGCCTCCCAGAGCCGGCCGTGGCAGAAGATCCTGCCGCGCATCACGGGCACCTGCTCCACCTGGAAGCGGTTCTCCCAGTTGTGAGCGATCGTGAAGCCCTGCTGCCAGTTCGGCTTGCCCACGATGTACTCGGGGTCGAGCCGGCAGAGGCAGCCGTTCTCGTACCAGACCTTCTGCCCGGCGTGATCGGTCTGGTAGTGAGCGCCCAGCCGGTGCGTGTGGCCGCAGATGCCGGAGAGCTGCCGCTTCTCCATCATGGCCCTGGCCGTGTAGCCGCTGTGCTTGCGGCAGAGATCGCCGTGCTCCACGAGGAAGCTGCGGTAGTGGTCGAGATGCCCGTTGTACTCGATATGCTCGATGTGCAGCTCTTCGAGGTTGAGCAGCTCCTTGATGTCCAGGCAGCGGAGCGACTCGATCTCGTCGTGCTGCCAGAGGTAGCGGGTGAGCCGTTTCTCGTGGTTGCCCTCGCGGAAGAACATCTCCGCGTGAGGACAGATGTCACGGATCTCCGTGAACAGGTCGACGCACTCGTCCAGCTCGATCTGGAGCGTTCCGATGCGTGCCGGATCGCGGTCGAACCGCGAGAGAGGATAGAAGTCGACGACGTCGCCGATCAGGTAGATCCGCTGCGGCTGGAACCATTTGAGAAACTCCACCAGCAGCTTGACGGCGACGTGGTCGTGAAAGGGTACGTGGATGTCTCCAATGAAGATTGATCTGTAGACCGTAGGTACGGTGACTCGGACGGATTTCATCGGCACTCCCTTGCCATACCGGGGCGAAGCTAAGCCCCTCGCCGGCCGGTCCGGCGGAGGGCCTCACCACGATGTAAGGACCTGAGCCGGATGAAACTCAGGAGTTTTGCTTCATCCAGTTAGTGGCCTCCTTGGGTTTTCCACTGAAAGACTTCTTCTTGTTGTGCTTGCAGCTCGGCCAGGTCGCCTGCTTGACGAACTGGTCGACTGCCTGCTTGATCTGGGCTCTCGGGATGCCCGCCCGCTGGCAGAGAGCGAAGTAGCGATCACAGGCCGCCTTGGCCTGCGTGGCAGCCTGAGGCTGTTTCTTCATCGTCGCCGAGCGATGCTTGCCGAGGATCAACGGCAGGAGGATGCCGAGCGCGGCACCGATGCCCTTGCCCCACTTGCCGCCAATACGTCCACCTTGCAGGCCGGCGGCCAGCCGCTTTGCTCTGAGCGACTTGACCGTGTTCTTGCCAACCGCTCTACGGTTTTGCACGAACTCCTCGGCAAGATTCTTCGTCCTGGAGCCGCCAGGCATCACGCGGTGGGGACTCCGACTTACCCCCTGGTATGTCTCACCGGTGCCGCGGGCGAACGGGTGGTAGTTCCCTTCGCCGGGCTGGACCCTGGTGTTCCCGAACGCCCGCTGCGTGTTCCACCACGGACCCGTGGCTTTGGAGAACTCGCCAACCGACTTCTCCTTGGCGCCCCGGACCTTTTTGAGCATCTCTCGGAAACCACCCGAGGCCTCACTCTTCGCCGTTGAAGCTCCGACCTGCTTACCGAGCCCTTCTCCGAGCCGGGCGCCACCGTAGCCCGCCGCCCCGGTAGCCGCCACGTCGGTGGGCGTGAGATCCTTGAACGCCTCCTTGACGAAATGGGCCATGGCCTGCTTACACAGGCGCCCGGACAGGATGGTTCGCCGCTCGGCAGCCATCTTGGGGAACGCCCGGTGCATCGCCGTGGAGATCGACTCTCCGGCGGCCAGGCGGGAGCGGACCGCGTTGAAGCTCTTGGCCAGAGCCGGGCTGGCGTCGTCGGCCATCTTGATGAGGTGGCGATCGAGAATCACGGCGGCGTTGTGCTGCTTGATGTCGGACGCCCGCTTGAGCAGGTGGTCCTTGCCTTCCTTCTCCTCGTCCCGGCCCCGCCGGCCACGCAACAGCCGATAGAGTCCGTAGCCGATGCCACCGCCTGCCAGGCCCAGCAACGACGCCTTGCCCGGGTTGGCCATGATCCACTGGAGTACGCCTCCGCCGCCGCCCGCCGGCTTGGCAGCAGGCGCAGGAGCCGCCTGAGCGGGTGCTGCGGGCTTGGCCGTGATGCCTTGCCCCGTGGGAGGCTTGGAGGTCGTGCCGCGACTGGCGTCCTGGTTGCCGCTGAGCGCGGCTGCACCGCCAAGTCCGGCTCCCAAGGCTCCGGCCCCGAGGCCGATCTTGCCCCAAGGCAATCCCTTCTTGGCCGTCGCTGCCGCCTGGGGAACCAAGGCCCTGCTGGCTCGTCCGGCCAGCGCACTGGTAGCTTTGGGGATCATTGCCCCGGCGGCGGCTTCCTTGGCCAATCCTGCAATCGCGTCCATGGCTTTCGCCTCCTTGCGCTTTTTCTTCTTGTCGGGGATCTCGTCGAAGTCCGTGGCGTGGGACCATTCCGTGCAGTCCCAACTACCGGCCTCTCCCCGAGCTTTCAGGGCGTAACATTTCCTCTGCTGAGCTTTGGATTCAAAGGGCATGAGCGGCCTCCGTGCCGACCTGGGGAAGATCCTCCTCGCCGAACACTCGTTCGAGAAGGTACTTGGTGTCGCCCGGCATGACATCCTTGTAGCGGGCCATGTACTCCTCCGCGTAGCCCCGCAAGTGCCTAAGCTCCGTAGCGTAGATGGGCTTGGCGTTGGGGCTGCCCAGTGTCAGGCGGAATCTCCCGGAACCCAACCGGGCACCACCCGACCCAGGGATTATCATAACCTCTTGGCCGATCGCGAGGAAGAACAATCCATTTGCAGTATGGATGCAGTGCTTGGCCTCCATCCACTCGTGCTTTGCCTCGCCGGTCTCGAAGAGCCGCTCGTAAGCTGGCTTGTCGGCATACTCCGTGGCCCGTTCGGCCAAGATCCCGTCAATCGCGCTGAGCCGGGATACGAGGCCCCGGATCAGGCAGCGGAGATCTGGATCGTCCGAGAGCTGGCTGTGCAAGCTGACCAGGCGTTCGGCCAACTGCTGAGTCTCACGGCGTGAAAGGAAGTTCGTAGGTAGCAGCTTGGTCGACATGGCTCACCTCCTTGTGCTCCAATGTCCAAGCGCATTGTGCCGCCGCCCGGAGACGACGGTCAATCCCAGCCGCCGGAAGGCTTGCCGGGGTCACCCTCCTGCTGCTCCAACCGGGCCCGCCGGTTGGCGATCATCTCCTTCACCTGGGGCGGGATGATCGGCCGGAACAAACCCTGCAAGAGCCGCTGCACGTTGAGGCACGGGTCCCGGGAAGCCTCGTTGAGCTTCACGTGGTTCTCGTGCTTGATTTCCTTGCCGGGCGGGATGATCGCCGCCCCGTTGAGGATCATCACGATCAACCCCATCAGCTCCTCGTAGGCCTGGTCGGGCGCCGAGGTCGACTGGTGGTAGAGCCCGTCGAGGCCCATGTCGCGGATCATCTCCATCAGCCCGTGGGCGTTGCTCTGCACCAGCGTGCAGGCCGTACCGTCCGTGAACTTGCCGCCCATGCTTGACAGCTCCGAAGGCACGAACGAGGAGAGGGGACAGACCTGGCCGTCCTTGTACTTCAGGATCACGGCCAGATGAATCGAGTCTAGCTCGTGCGCCGGCTCGCCACGATGCTTCAGGCAGATCTGGTACCAGACGCCGGCAAGCTGGTTGATGCCGTCCTGCTGGTGGATCTTGTCGTAGAAGAAGTTCCAGGTCTCGTCGTGGTCGACGCCGGCCATCTCGCAGTGGGCCAGCTCGCCCTCCAGCCCCATGGTGGTCAGCATCTGCTGGAGCCACATCACGAAGTCTTGGATAGGCACCTTGGCTCTGTCGTCCAGCGAGACGTCGTTCTGCTCGCAGAAGACGTTGAAGAAATGTCCGCAGAGAATGAGCATCTGCTCCGTCTGGCGGATTACAGGATCGGTATTGGGATCGGGAGGCATGGCTAGAACTTGATCGGTAAGTGGCAAGCGAAAAGGTGAGTGCCGAAGGTGAAGCCCTGGTTCTTGTGGGCGAACTCCTCCTGTGCGGCAACGACTTCGTCCATCTTCTCCAGGTAGTGGGCCTCGGGGAAACCCTCGTCCTGGAGCGTGAAGACTTCCTTGAAATAGCGCATCAACAGATGCTTGAGATCGCTCCGGCTGTAGCCGACGCGGTACGGCTTCTTGCCGCGATGCCCAGTGACGGGGCGGAGATTCCAACTCGACAGGAAAAACCAGCCCCCCTTGTCGAGGGCCTCCGTGACCTGTTCGAGGAACAGCTCGCGGTGCTTGAGCTTCTCCAGCAGGTCGAAGGCGATGATCAGTTGAGGAGCCATGTTGTGGAGGATCTCGGCCCACCCCATGTCGAAATCGACACGTTTGAAGCTGTTCCGGGAAGGCTGGTGGTATTCACCTCGGGCATAGGCCAGGGCGGCCGTGTCCCCGTCGAAGCCCTGCACGAAAGCCTTGGTGTCCTCGATGAGAATCCGACTACCGTAGCCGCTGTCGCAGCCAAAGTCGTAGACCAGCTCGACCTCCTGCCGCTTGACGTGGCACCAAGCCCACCAGTAGTCGACCAGGGCCGTAGCCGCGGTCAGGTCGTTGACCTTGATCGCCTCCTCGGGCTGTAGTGTGTCAGGAACCCACACGTCGTTTCGTTCGTCGGTCATCGTGCGTCGAGAATCTCCCGGCTGCTAAACGCCTCCAAGCCCCTCAGCAGTCGTTTACCTTCGCTGGTCAGCCATGACCCGCTGACACTTCCACCGTGCCCCACGAGGTTGACGTGGCCCAGCCAGTGCCAGACCCACCAGTACCAGGGATTGTCGTAGCCTCCGAGCTTCTCGTCAATGTCACAGGTGAGCATCGCCCACTGGTCACGCTCTCCCTGGGCCTCCTGTCGCTTGAGCACGAGCTGCAACAGCTCACGAAGCCCATCCAAGGCCAGCTCGGGACGACCGCAGTTGCGGAAGCCGACCTGGTCGTAGAGGAACCGTTGAACCTCAAAAGCGGTTTTGAAGTCTTCAACCATTCTTCGTCTTCTCCGCCATCTTATCCGCGATATGCTTGAGCGCCCCGGGAATCAAGACTTGTCTGAGTTTCGCGAACGGATCAGGCGTAATCCGGTTGGCTCCCAGGATCTCGTCGGGCCGCTCGGGGTCCATTACGGCGCCGAACAGCTCGCCTGTCATGGGATCGCGGAGAATAACCGGCTCTTTTGTCATCGTCGACCTGTCCCCCGATGCTTCGCTCGAATCCGGGCCGCGGCCAGGTGAACCTCCTTCTGATCGTCGGGAAGTGCATCCCAGTCGTCCTTCCGCCACTTGATGATCCCACGTACGCTCTGCACCCACATGGCAGCATTGATTAGTAGGAAGCCCCACTGCATGGTCACGAAGATGTAGTACAACCAGAAACACTGATTGAACAAGGTCAGCAGCCAGCCCTCCCATCGCTTTCGCAGGGTGAGTTCGAGGGCAATGATCGTGATTATGCCGAGGACCCAATCCATCAGTGCATCTCTATTCCACCTCCGTCCGTGACGCCGCTGATCCCGGGCTGCGAGCGACCGTGCGTCACCTCCACGGCGCCGCTGTTCTGCATCGAGCCGCGGAAGTCTTCAACCACACCCGGGGAGACGGCGAACCGCTTGTGGTTGGAGAGCTGCACCCCGTAGTTCATGTCGATGGGGAAGACATTCACGGGGCGGTTGGTTCTCAGGTAGGCCTCAAAGAAAGCGAGCAGGGGTTTCGCTTTCTGGACGGTCTTCTGGGCATCGAGGGGCTCCTGCCCCTGTTCCGCCCGGTCCTTGTTGGCCTGCCCCATGTACGCTAGGTACTCGGCAACCAGGAACTGAAGCAGGTTCGGCATCCCGCCCTGGCTGTGAGTCTCCGGGTTGAACAGCGGATCTCCCCCGGCCTCGCCTTGCAGCCCCGAGAAGTTCGGCTGCTGTTGGCTTGTGGAACTTAGGGGCGGGATCGGGCGGCGGGGGGTTCCTTCGGTACTCATCGTGAAGCTCCTTGTCAACGGTCTGGGAGCAACGCAGGGTGTCGAGCGTGGCTTCCAGGACCTGAACCTGGCCGTAACCGGGGAAGCGGAGCAACTGGCCCCGGCCGAGCGCCATGGAAATGGGCAGCTCGATGGGGCCGTAGATCTCCTCGTCGACGATCAAGACCTTCTTCTTCGTCGTAGGCTCGGTCAAACGCTGGATCAGGTAGCGTTGGATGCCTTCCCAGTTGAAATTGACCGGAACCTTCACATGCGTCTTTCTAAACCGCGTCGTCGATGCCCAGGAAGCTGGCCATCTTGGACGGGGAATCGTGCTTGTTGAGGCCGGCCTCGCGAGCCAGGGCCGTCAAGCGTTTCACCGGGGGCTGAAGGCCACCAATCATGGAGTAGACCGAAATGCCGTCGCCGCTGCCTTCGTAGAGGCCGCGGTGCAGGACGGGGTCCTCCTTGCTCTTGGTGCCCAGGGTACGACGGAGCTGCGAGAACCCCGCGTTGAAATACTCCAAGTCAAACGTGTTCAGGGCGGCATCGTTGGCCACGAACAGACAGGCACCCACGTGCCCCGTCCGCAAGTCGACCTCCGCCAACACGTTGTTGGTAAGCTCTTCACGAATCGCCTGAGCGATGTCGGCCGGGCTGTCGATCGAATCGACCGTGCCCACCGGGGCCGCCCCCATCACCACGATGCCGCTGTCGAGGATCTGAGCGAACTCGGAGCGATCGAAGGTCATCTGGGCCTGCCGCGCTTCGCAGAGGCGGTTGAAGAGGTGGAGATACTGGCTCACCATGTCATTGGCCGTGCCGTAGAGCTTGGCCATGGGCGGCCGGTAGACGCTCTGGATGCGAGCGTTGTCGATCACGATCAAGGGGCTAGTGCCCATCTTCAGCAAAGCCTGGAAGGCCTGCACGGCGTTGCGGGCCACCTGCTGTCCCTCGGCCATCGTGGGCAGGGAGATGATGGCTCCTACCCGAGGAGGCAATCCCTTGTCCTCCATATACTGGCGGGCGATCTGCACGACCTGCGGCCCCATGCCGGAGCCCGAGCCGCCGCCCAGTCCGATGCAGACCAGGCCGTAGTCGAAGGTGTTGCCCCAGGCCCGGGTCAGCAGCTCCCAGATCTCCTCCTCGCGGCCGTCCACCTGCTCGGCAGCGAAACGGGCGTCCTTGCGGGCGCCGCCCACGTCGAAGCTGTGCTTCTGCATGGCGTCGGGCAGGCCGTCGAAGTCGGCCTCAGTAGTGTTGAGGGCAGCCGTCCGGCGGTAGCCCAGCTCGTAGAAGCTGTTGGACATCCGGCCGCCGCCCTGGCCGACTCCAACGAAGGAGAGACCGAACGCCACGTCGTAGTCGAAGTCGTCCTCAACGTACGGGATGGTCTTGGAGGCCTGGCGGCGGGCCGCCGGCACCCAGCGAGACGCGACGTCTCCGGGGTCATCCGCTTTCTTCGCCGGAGGCTCCGCCGGCTTGGGCGGCTTCGGAGGCTTGGGCGGCTCGGGAGCGATCGGCGGGACCGGTGCCATGGGTTTGCTGGCTGCGGCCAACGACTTCTTCATGGCGGCATCGGGCGCGGGCTTCTTGGGTTTCTGTCTAGGCTTGGGTCCGAACTCGCCGGAGGAGCCAGGGACGGAACTCATCGGACTTTCCTTCCGTAGCGATGCGGCGGTTGAACATTCCCGGTGGAGCGCCGCAACTCCTCCTGGGATTCTTTCTCGTCCTTCTTCTTCTTCCGCACCTTGATGGTGCGAGAGTGGGACGTGGTTCGCTTAGGGGGAACCAAGACCGGCGAGCGATACGCCGCCGCCTTGATCGCCATCTCCGTGATCCTGTCCTTGTTGATCATGTCGACCTCCTTGTCGAAAATCGTAAGCTCAATGGTAGCAACGCCTGAGTTCTCAGTCGACCTCAAATTGCCCCGCCCAGAACCGCTCGAAGGCTGCTTTCCGCAGCTCCAACCCCCACTGCTTCGTGCGGCAGAGAGCCAGTTGCTCGCGGGTAGCCCGCAACAAGGCATCGACGGTCGGACCCAACGTGGGGATCGCAACGGGGGACCAAGGTACCGAGATGCTGTGCTCGCAAGGGATCAGCATCCCGTGGTGACCCGGGCAGACCAGGTCGGACCACGGTGGCACGTCGTAGGCGATCACCGGGGCTCCGCAGGCCAGGGAGCGTCCCAGCATGAGCCCGAACCCCGCTCTCACGTCCGTGACGAAAGTCCAATCGTGGCGATGAAGCCACTGGAGCTGAACCGTCAACGGCGAACGGATGATCGAGATGAATCGTTTGGGCCAGTTACGAGCCATGTCCACGATCATCTTGCGGCCACGCTTGTCCCACAACCGATCCGAGTCGATCATCACGTCAACGTCGGAGCGCCGCATGAGCAGCTCCTTGAGCACGTTGAGAATGAACAGACCGCCGGCGTTGATCGCGTCAGGACCCATCGGCACGTAGAACTTGATGCGGTCCTCCTCGACCGTTCCGGAGCGGCAGACAGGCTCTACGCCGGCATCCCAGCTACACCAGGCCAATCCAGGCGCCAGTTCCGGGGAGGTCGCCACCAGGGCGTCCATCGACTGCCGGGAAGGAAGCACGACAGTATCGAACAGACCGGCAGCCCGCACGGCCTCCGTCAAGGGAACCAGGCGATGCGGCGGGATCGCCAGCAAGTGTTTCGTGGCCTTGTACTGAGGGGTGTCACGGGAAAACGACACGGCGTAGGTCGAGGAGTCCGAGTCCGCCTTGGCCCGGACGCGGTCGTCCCAGAAGGGATGGACGTCCTTCTCGACCGGCCCGAGAGCATTGAGCTTGAGATCCAGGCCCCTTGCAAGGCAGAAATCGGCCAGCCGCAGCGCTGCGGCCGTGATCTCGCCCCGCCGGTACGGTGTGAAGATGCTAACGCTTGACATTTCGACGCATGTGCCTGTGGTGCTGGAAGTTGAAGAACGGGGAATCCTCCCTGTGGCCGGGAATGGTCCCGTAGGGGATGCCCAGTCTCCAGTGTACAAAGTTGAAGCTCAGTTGGTCCCGTCGACTGCCCGTGCTGATCTCGTGCCACCACGCCTCGCAGAACCTCGTCGCCAGCTTGTCATGGCGGCGGATGACACACGCCGTTTCCACCATCCCGTTGTTTCTAGGATACAGTTGCTCCCGATAGCGGGCCATCTGGCTGCGAATAACTTCGGGATCGTCCTTCTCCCGCTGCACGCAGGCCTTGGCCTCCTCGTAGACGCACCTCCGCAGGGGGTGGCGGAAGGTGGCGATGGAGACCTTCTCGGTTGCCTTGGTGGCCAACCGCCGCGGATGAATAGTGTCCTTGAACTGTTGCGAGCCGTCGATCCAGATGGAGATCTCCGTATCCTCGGGCAGGACCAGATCGGGGTTGATCTTGTGGAAGCGGGCGCTGCGGGTGGGATCTTCATGCTTCCACGCCAGCTCCTGGAACTGCCAGCCTCTGGCCTTGGCCATCTCCCAGATGTGGCCCTCGGGGACGTTGTCCACGAAGAAGATGTACCGCACCTGCGGATCGTTGACGGCTTGGGCTTCGAGCGGCCAGACGAGGTCGTCGTAGCGGCCCGTGACGCAGGTGTAGACGGTGATCATTTCTTCCGGAACCAGCGACCCTGGGTATGTTTCTTCCCGCGAGTCACGGCCCGGTAGTGGAAGATGAAGGAGGAAGGAACGACTACGCTCTTCCAGCCCTTCCTGTGCCACCGACCCTGCAACTCGTCCTCGTTGAGCGTCATCAACGGCGTGGGATTGCGCTTCCCTTTGCTGTTGAAGTCGTTGCGGGGCCGATAGTAGTGATCGGCGTCGAACTTGCCGGCCTCCCAGGTTCGCATCCTCGCGAACTGGAAGAAGCCATTGACTTTGGCCTCGATCAACGTCCCCGCGTGTTCTCCTCGCAGGTACTCCGCCACCTGCTTCAGATAGTTGGGGTCGTCCTTGACCTCGTAGCTTGGATGGTACCGCCAGACCTCGGCAAGCCCCTGGGCCGTAATTCCCGGGGCGTTGGAGACCGGACCCGCCAAGTGGTAGCCGTGCTCCAAGGCCAGCATCAACCCTTCGTACCACCGGGGCGTGAAGAGCACGTCGTTGTTGCCGGCGATTGCGTAGTCGGCCTTCAGCTCGCTGGCCTTCTTCAACCCCAGATTCCAGGAGCGAGTCAGGCCGCCCCAGTTCTTGAAGCGAAGCACCTCGCACTGCTGACCTGGGAACATCGGGGTGTCGGCCAGCTTCTTGGCTAGTGCCTGTGTCCAGCCGGTACTGGCATCATCGACCACGATCGCCAGCCCGTCTTTCGTGTGCTGGAAGAAAGAGTGAAGGCAAGCCATCGTGTAAGCGTGGAGTTCTGTCTCCTTGTACGTGGGACAGACGAAGGCAATCCGCACGGCCATGGGGCCACCTGTTTCGGGTCTACGCGGCAGCCATTCCACCACCGCCGAACTGTTGTTGTTGTAGCATCGCGCCGCCCTGCGTCCGCATCTGTTGACGCATGGCGTTCATCTTCTCCTTCACCAGCGAGTGAAGCGGTTCGTTGTACTGCTTCAGCCGCCGGAGTTCCGAGTCCTTGATGCCCTCGGGCAAGCCCAACAGCTCGTTGGCGAGCTGGTCGGCCGTGGTCATCAAGTCCTCTGGCGTGACCGGGACGTTTGGCCCCATCGTCTGGAGGTAGGTCGTAACCGGCGTGCCTCCAGCACCCATCGCGGAAGCAGCGTCGGGGCCAGGAGCGCCACCACCGGCAGGAGCGCCACCAGCGCCGACAGCGCCGCCCATCGGGGCAGCCGCTCCGCCTCCAGCAGCAGGCGCCCCACCAGGCCCCATCTGTCCCTTGGCGATCTCCTGGGCAAAACCGGCCTGCTCCATCTCCTCCTGCATCCGAGACTGGATCTCTTGCTGCTTCCGGGCCTCTTCCGCCAGGAGTTTCTGCTCGGCCTCCCAATCGAAGCCGATGGCCTTGAGTCCGCTGTGGCCGGAAAGCTGCTGGCCCATCATCAACTGGAGAGCAGCCATCTGCTTTTCCATGTCGTCGGCGATGGTGACCTTCTTCAGCTTGGCCTCTACCACCTCCCAGCTCATGATCTGGCTGACCTGATCGACGAGCCACTGGAGGAACTTGTTCACGTCATGCACAAGATGATGCCACGTAGCCTCGAACAAACGCAAGGCCACCGGCGCAGTTTGGAGCTGCAAGGAGCCCTTGTACAGCTCGATCGGCGTGCCGGCGTCGTTGAGCAGCGTCTCCATGCCCTGGTCGAGCAGGTCGCGAGGCGCAAGCTGGTTGGCATCGCCTCCGAGCATCTGGTACTGGACGGGGAACGGCAAGACCTGCCAGGTGGCCGGGTCCCGCCGCCGCTTCCGCAGCATGCTCTTCACCTGGGCCGCAAAGTCGCCGCCGTGGAACGACTGCAACAGGTCCTGGTTGGGCATGGCGCCGCCACCACCACCGCCGCCGGCACCGGGGCGAGGCATAGGCGTGATCAGCCGGAAGGGGATCACGTAGTCCAGGGCGATCGCTTCGTTGTAGCGGCGGAGCACCTGGACGTAGTAGATCTGCCGGAAGTTCGAGAGGATACGAGGCAAGCCCCAACCCCGAACCTTCATGCCGCCCAGGGTGGGCTCCTTCATGTGGTAGATGACTTCCGGGTTGAACCGGAACATCCGGTCGTACTTGATGGCCTTGAGGACCTGCTCGCCGGCCCGTTCCAGGTGGAACAGGTTGCCGTCCTTGATGAGCTTCTTGTAATCCTCGGGGATGCGCCACAGGTAGGCCGTCTCGTCGGTATAGGGGTCGTGGAGGACCTCGATCTCGTGCGGGTTCCACCGCTTGATGCGGATCTTCTTCTCCTCGTCGTCCGGCTTGTCGACGACCTTCCAGGGCCCGCGCCAGCCCGTCTTGGGGTTGGTGGCGATGAACTGGAAGTTGCTCCACTCGAACCTGAACTTGGAGTTCCGATAGACCTCCCGGAGCGGATACATGTCGCCGCTGTCGGGAGCACGGAGGAACCGCTTGAAGGGCACCAGGACACTGGCGAACGCATTGCCGTAGCACATCCGGTCGCGCAGCAGGTTCTGGATCGTTGTCAGACCGTCGACGGTGTCGCGGAGGAAGTCCTGGAACTTCTCCTTCTCCTCGTCGCTGACGTCCCCGGAGATCTCGATCTCCGTGAGAAAGTAGGAGATGACCCGCTCCATGGCCATCCGGTACGTCCCGAACACGCTGTAGATATACTCACACCAGTGCAAGACGTTGCGAAACTGGTCCGGCATCGCCAGCGAGGCGACGTCGTCGAACGGATTCGGGAAGGCCTCGGAGCTGAGCCCCCCTACGCCGCTGAAGTTCCCATACGGGGAGCGGATTCCCTGAAGCGCCATCGCGTGTCCTCCTTGACCGGAGCGAGAGAACTAACTAGCCACGGTTCTCCCGCGTCCGCCGGGCGACCGCGTCGATGGCTTCGTTGACGGGATGCTGCTGCATCCGATCGGCCGCTTGCTTGGTAAGAGGCTGGCCGTCTTCCTGGCGGCAAGCCTCCGCCTCCTCGGGCAAAACGTCGGGCGTGCCCGCATGTACGTCGCCTCGTTTTTCCATGGGCATGGCTTAATCCTCGTCGTCTTCGTCCTCGTCCTCGATGTTGACCTCCTGGTCGTGATGCTTCACGAGCACCACGATGTCCAAAACGCCCACGGTGAAGTGCAGGCCCATCGAGGAGCAAAGGTAGCGAGCAGTCTGCTTGCCTTTCCCCCTCCTGGGCAACGTCACCACGAGCGGCTTGTCGCCGAGGTCGGGCGGGAGGTACTGGTTTCCATCCTCGTACCGGGTGTCGTAGACCAGCGCAAGGCAATCTGCGCCATCCGACACGGCATGGTATCGAGCTGACATTGTACCACTGCCGGGGATCTCGAACAAAACCGATTTCTTGGCCTTCTTAGGCAAAGGGCCCGTAATGAAGGGCATCTCCAGCGTCTCGAAGCCGACAATCACCCCGTGCTGGGTCTCCTGGTGAGCGGCGACTTCCATCTCCCGGAGCGTTTGAGCGGGCTCGAAATCCTCCTCGTCGTCTTCCCGCTGCATGGGCTGCGGAGCAGGCATGGGGGAAGTAGGCTGCATAGCCGGACGCATCGCTTGCGTGGCCCTGGGGTCGCCCCTCCGGGACTGCAACGGCGTGGGGCTGGCCGTCGTCGGCTGGGTGTGCGTTACCGGCGGGACGGCCGGCTGGGGCTGCTGTCCGGCCATCGTGTTGACAAGCTGGCCCACCACATTGGTGAGCTGATTCAGCCCGGCCAGCACCTGCTGGTTGTTGTCGGGAGCGGGAGGCAGCGGCGCCACGGGAGGCTGCTGCTGGACCTGCTGCATGGGCCAGGCGGCCGGCTGGGGAGCCGGCTGGGGAGCCGGGGCCGGGGCCACAGGCTGAACCGGCTGGGGCGGTGCCTGCTGGGGCGGTGCCTGCTGGGGCGGTGCCTGCTGGGGCGGTGCCTGCTGGGGCGGTGCCTGCTGC
>Ga0180438_10001750_pt1 | contig 37685 bp, 29 predicted proteins | sample SS_ome_12_FD_132455 | JGI IMG/M metagenome (GOLD analysis project Ga0180438, IMG submission 132455) | Hypersaline lake sediment archaeal communities from the Salton Sea, California, USA - SS_3_D_2 metaG | ecosystem: Environmental > Aquatic > Non-marine Saline and Alkaline > Hypersaline >... | reverse complement strand
TAGAGGAACGAAAGGTAACTTCTAAACAGGTGTAGGTACACGCCATTTTTTTGCAATCCCTGAAAACAAAGATCATATGCGCCTATACAAGAATCTGTTTACCTACCCTTGACAAACGCCAGTTCAAGGGAAAAAATCGGAACAAAGGAATAGATTATGCTGCTAGCAAAAATGAATGATGAATGTTGAAAAGAACTAGCCGGATAAGTCTAAAAGAGCTCTGTAAAATAGTTTATAAAAGTGTGTATAAGCTGCTTTCATCATTCATTGTTTATCTTTAAGTTTCCGATTCTTGATACTCGGAGGGGAGTTGATGAAATTTATCTTTGAAACATTTTGTGAAATAGGTTCGACTGGCAAATCCCACCTCGAATGCAACTTCAGTTATCGACCCGGATTTGCTTTTGAGTAATTGAGCCGCCCGTTTGAGTCGGTATGACTTGATAAATTCAGTGGGAGATTTGCCGCTTAAGGCATGGATTTTCCTGTATATGGTGGCCCGGCTCATATAGAGTTTATTTCCCAGGTCTTCCACATTAAAATCCGGGTCTGATATATTCTTGTTTATCACAGTTTGTAAATCTTTAATAAACTCTTTATCAATGGTTGAAACCGATATTTCAACCGGCTGCAGCGTCATCTCCCGGTCCAAATTCATCTGTAATTGGCTGCGCAGGTCGATCAGATTTTTTATCCGGGCGCACAATATTTTTGTATTAAAAGGCTTTGTAATATAATCGTCCGCCCCGGTTTCCAGGCCCTCTATAATATTTTCCTCCGACGCTTTGGCAGTCAAAAGAACAATCGGAATATGGCTTGTCTTAACATCTTTTTTTAATGTGCGGCACAATTCATACCCATCAGCCTTGGGCATCATAATATCGCTGATGATGAGATCAGGGATGATCTCTTCGGCTTTTTTTATCCCCTCCAGCCCGTTAGCAGCTTCCACCACAGTGTAAAGCGGTTCAAGAGCACTCCTGATATAGGTCCGGACATCGGCACTATCTTCGACAACCAGGATGATGTTTTTTTCCTGCGCTTCCGAATCAATATCTTTCTCTTCAATGCTTCCCTCTTCAGCCCCGGCATCATCTTCCTCTTTTTCAGTTTCAGCCATATAAAGTGCAGGGATTTCATCGGGTCTCACCTTATCAAAAAAGGATTCGGCACCAGAATCATCGATAATTTCATCGGGTTTCAGATGCTCTTTGCCCATGGGAAGGCGGAGGATGAATTCCGTACCGCTCTCCTTGCCTTCGCTGCTTCGGACATGGATTTCACCATGATGGAGAGAGACCAATTCCTTTGTTAATGCAAGCCCGATGCCTGAACCTTTATGTTTGCGTTCATGGGAAAGCGAGACATCCACCTGGTAAAAGTGGTCAAATATATGTACCTTTTGACTATCCGGGATTCCAATCCCTGTGTCGGATACTGATATGTCCACTGAACCGGCAGGGAAATGATCGTCCACTGCGGCGTTTTTTGTTACGGTAATGGTAATTCTCCCGCCCGGAGGGGTAAACTTAACCGCGTTTGATAGAAGATTACAGAGTACTTTTTCCAGTTTTTCCGGGTCAAAGTAAAGGGTAATATTTTCATCCTCTGAGTGAAATCGTAAATCCAGCTCGTTTTGATCGGCCAATATTTCAAAGGAAGCTAAAATACCTTTTAAAAAGGGAATCATATTTTGGTGGGAGCATTCCAATTTCATTTTACCACTGTCAATTTTCGAGAGGTCCAGCAATTGGTTGATTAAATTTAATAATCGCTGTGAATTACGAAGCATTAGCTTCAATTTTTTCTCTTGTTCCCTCTCACTTTCAGCGGCACGGGGTTGGGAGATCATTTGCTCCAGGGGACCCTTGATCAATGTAAGGGGGGTGCGGAATTCATGGGAGATGTTGGCAAAAAAGCGAGATTTGATCTTATCCATCTCTTTCAATTGTTCATTTTTCTCTTCGATCTCCTTTGTCCTTTCTTTAACGATTTGCTCAAGCCTTCGTTTTTCCTGCTCCAGTTTCCATGACCGCCATTTGACAATAAAGAATACCATAAAAAAAGCAGCGATTGCATATATTGAAAAGGCCCACCAGGTTTTGTACCAGGGAGGCAAAACTTTAAATTTAAAAACAGCTTCTTTGCTTATATTCCCATAAACACTCTTCGCTCGAACCCGGAACGTATGTGACCCGGAATCGAGATTTGTGTAATCCTTCCGGGTTTCCTTTGTCCAGGTGGACCACTCTTTGTCATATCCTTGCAGGAGATATTGATACTCTGTCGCTGATTCATCCTCAAAAAAAGGGGCGGCAAACTCAAAACGGAGGTTTCTATCCTTATAGTCAATAATAGGAAAAAGGCTTTTAGAGTCATTTTCTGTTTTATAACCGTCAAAAGCCAGGTTTCCATTGATCACTACCTTTCGAATAAGTGTAGAGAAATCATAATCGTAATTCTTTTTTATTGTTGTATCGTAACGTATAAGGCCGTCATTGCCTGCGAACCAGATAGTATTTCCATCAGGATCAGGATAGATGGCGTTAACCTGGGCCGGGGGAATTCTAAGAAAGGGTTTTTTACTTAAGACATAGGAACCATCGGCCTGGGGAATTGCCTGGATATTTCTTTTTTTAGAATGGATCCAGATATTTTTATTTTTGTCTTCTGCCAGGCGAAAAACATTATTTGATCCGTTCGCAAATTCACTCCCTAATGTATCGTCAGGGATAAAAATCTTATTTTTTTCATCAAACCGATATATTCCTTTATCTGTAGCAAACATGACATGCCCTGCTATCCAAAAAACATGGACCTCTCCAGGGGGCAGTCCATGTGAGGTATCATACGAATAGTGGCTCACAATGTGATTTTTAATTGTTTTATTATCTTGAAAATCTACTTTTAAAATTCCTTTTGTTAAGGTGCCTAACCATAAATTTCCTTTATTATCTTCAACGATGGTTCTTATTTCTTGAGTTATATTTTCAAATTTATACACCTCTGTCCATTGGCTTTTTTCGTTTTCCCGGTATAAAGAAACTAATCCCTGTCGAGTTCCAATCCAGATACGGTTCGGCTCCGTTATAGACCGCAGTAAAGCATAAGAATAGTTTTCAATAACAAGCCGTTTGATATTATTTTTTACCTGGAAAATGCCATTGGATGATGCTGCCAAAAGAGAGTCACCGATTGAGAGTATGTGGTAGCACATACCGGACATTCCCGGAACACGACGGAATTTCCCGCGGGATGTAAGCAAATATAATCCACTGCTTGTTCCTGTATATAAATCGTTATTATGCCTCGTAACCGATAGGACTAATCCCGGTAAATTTGACCCTTCATCGTAAATAGAAATCGGAGACGCATGTTCAATTTTCGATATCCCATCATTCAGACCCAGCCACAAATTCCCCTGGAAATCTTCAAAAACATATCTTACATTATCATCTTGCAGGCCGGAGTCTTTGTTAAAAATTTGTTCTAAGTTTCCATTAGAATCGATTATTACGAGACCTCCCAGTCGTGTTGCCAGTGCAAAATCGCCGGATGATAGTCGGATACCATGGTATAGTTGTTTCTTCTTCAAGTAATCATCCACCTCGGTAGGAAAAGGCGTGGATGTTTTGCCGTCATAAATGTAAAATCCGTTTGATCGGGTTCCAACCAGCAGTTTTTTGCTATCGTATGGAGCTATCATATATACCTTTACTGTTGCAAATGTTTCACCTCCCGGAACCAATTCTAAAGAATCGTTTACCATATGCATAAGCCCAACTTCTTTCTGGTGGACAAATAATTTCCCTTCACACGTAAAGGAAGCATTAAATGTATAATCAGACTCCCATACGTTTATTTGTTTTTGTTTGGAGTTCCAGCGAAACAGGAATTTTGAGGTCCTGAAATATATCCCCTCTTCTGTTGAATGTGCCTTCCAAACATTTGAAAAGTTTTTTTTATTATCATCCAAATGGTCCAGCAGGGACACATATTGTAAAGCCCCTTTTGAATCCGAGGCTAAAAATCCGATTTCATTTTTTCCGCCAATATAAACGGTTCCGTTATCGTCTATTGCCAGAGAGCGTGCCGACCAGTTAGGTACATCAATTGCCCGCCAGGAAACCCCGTCAAATTCTATCAAACCGCCGTTGTTTCCGACATAAATGATTCCGCGTTTGTCCTGTAGGATAGACCAATTCTGGGGATGATTGTCATAGTCTTTGGGGCTGTAATTCCTGAAATATTTTAAGCTACTATTTTGACAATATAGGTTTTGGTGGAGCCAAAAAGTCACCCCAAAAAATAGGAACGTAAATAAAAAGAATATTCTTTTAAAGTTAAAAAAAATCTTTAAACGCATTGCGCTTACTATTGTAATTATTACAAAGTGATGTCTTTTTTCTCCTTGTTGTTTCGTTAAATTATTCTTCATCACCGATTGTTACATTATCGGGAAATGCGATTTCTTTCGGTATATCAATTGTTAATCCCAAGATTGAGGGGTTGTAAATTTCTAAAGATAAAATTTTATCTTTTACATATGAACGTACTGTTCCAGTGAGTGTTAACAAAAGGTTTTCAACATTCTTGACAAAATATTTATCTATAAGACCTGCAGCACCAGTCACTACCAAAGATATTTTTTCTACTGATGCACTTGAAAAAGTAATATTTTGACCATGGCTTATTAAATTCTTTTGTTGTCCGCTAGGGTACTCAGTAATGATAATTTTTACATTTGACGTATTTTTGAATGCGTGTGCTACTTTAAGTTCACCCATTTTTTACCTCCTGTATTTTATATTAATTATAATTTAATAGCAAAACATAAAACGCAGCCCACAGCCGTTCCCGTTGGAATTTTCCTTAAAAATTGCTCTCTCATTTCTTTTGTCCTTTGTTTCAATGGCTCCTCTTTTCAGAGATATCGTTTTTTAAAGATAAAAAATAGCATATTCAAAAGAAAAATTCAAGGAAAATAAAAAAAATCCAGCAATTCTAATTTTGGCATTTTAAGAACGGGCAAATTTGAAATGAGAAGAATCCCTTCACCTTATAAATGTTTCCAGGCACTGGGAGGAGAAAACAGTTTCTTATTCGTCTCAATAATTGTTTACTGATCCTGGCCGCTCACTTCTGCTTTAAATGCTTTTGCTGGAGAAAACTTTACCACTTTGGTTTCTTTTGTTTTAATTTTCTCTCCTGTTGCGGGATTTCTTGCTTCCCTGGGTTTTCTTTGCAAAACTTTGAAAGTCCCGAGTTTTGGGATCACGACTCTATCACCCTTTTGAAGCGCATCAGAAATTGATTCAACAAAATACTCCAGCATCTCTTCTACATCGGAGTTTCTTAATTTTGCCTTTTTTGCCATCTTTGAAATTAATTCCAATTTATTCATTCTCTAAAACCTACCATAAACTATAATATTAAAATATAAAGTAAAATCAAGAAAAAAGCAAGAAATAAAATGCAAAAAATTCACATAAATATTAATTGGTGAATTTGGACCGCAAAAAACACGACATTATACCACCATTTTGCGTGCCGGAATTCGCGTGTTTTTACCTTTAAACAATGGGTGACGTCCGACAATAAGTCACCTCCTGGGTGTGGGTGCTCTTTTATATAATACCCCTCTACCCCTTTACCTCTCTACCTCTCTATAAATATTTCCTTCCTGCATCAAAGGCCAGTTGATTCGCCGATTTAATAAAATCATCAGGGGAAACCGACATTAATGCAGAAAGCCAGATGTCTCGGGGAATTATATTAAAAGGAGCAATGGTGGATAATTGGCCCAAGACAACAACATTGGTGGTTTTCCCGGTTTTGTCTCCCAGGTCATGGGCGATTTTTGCTGCATCGATTTTTATCACCTCGCAACCATAGGTAGCCAATGCCATTTCTATTTCCTTAAGAGACGGATAATCTTCTATCTTTATATTGGCAGGTACCGCTTTAAACACATTGAGAAGGACTTTTCCACCCGGTTTTAACAAGTTAAGAAATCCCGGTCGCAGTACCTCACTGATTTCCATCACCACCAGAACATCGGCAGAATTGGGAGCCAGGGTAGGGGAGTAGACGTTTCCGCAGGAAAAAGTGGATATTACAGCACCGCCCAATTGCGCCATTCCATGGGTATCGCCTTTGACAATATGGGTCTCTGAATAGGGGGTTTGGAGTGCCACTTTGGAAAGGACTTTCCCGAAAAACAGGTTGCCTTGCCCACCGATACCTCTGACTGCCACTCTTAAAGACTCTGGCAGCAGATTCCTTTCTATGGTCACCTCTTTTACTTCCTCATTCCCTGGACGTTCCGGTAATGGTTCCTTGACTTTTTCCTCTTCTTCAATCCATTCAATGGCTTCAAAGGGGCACTGCTGCATACAAACCTGTGAGTTGGAGCCACAGTTTGAGCAAAAGCTCGTAAAATGGGGATTCTTGTGTTCATCCAGTTCAATCCCGGGACAGATTGCACAAAGGCCGCATTGTTTACACTTCTCACTGTTGATCCGGACCCTTCTTACTTTCTTCTCCCCTTCGGTTTCTTGTATGCATGGGCCTTCCAGTATCAGGGTTGTAAATTCGCCTTTTTCTGCCAATTTGAGTGCGTCGGTTAATGCATGTTCCACTTCTTTCAGGTTATAGGAATCCACAGTGATCGTGCGTCCTTTTTCCGCAGCCACTGCCTCTTTTAATACAAATTTATTGGGAACACCTTCCAGGTTGGTCTTTGAACTGGGAGCCGGTTGGCCACCGGTCATGGCAGTAACACGGTTATCCAGTATCACCTTCACACCTGGCGTATTTCTAAACACCGCATTCCGGGTGGCATCCAGTCCACTGTGACATTCACAAGAATCTCCAATAACACTGATGGTTTGATGGACCATATCGGGTCGTGACAGAACAAATCCCTGCCGCATGGAATCAGAACCTCCCATCCACGTAACAGTGTCAAGAGCATTTAAAAAATATAACAGCGTTGAACAACCAATATCACCGAAAGAGGCGTAGAGCTTCTTTTTTTTCTTTAACTTATCCACCACCAATCCAAAGGCCCTATAGGGACAGCCCGGACAGATGGATGGAGGCCGTTTCATAGGTTCTATATCAAGATCAAAGGTCTTCTTCTCTCTATTATCAGTTATTTCCATCTGGTTGGACAGGAATTGAAGCACAGCTTCTGGTGTCCAGTCGGTAATAACGTTGAGTTCATCCTTACCAATGACGTTTATGCCTTGCAGCCGGATCCGTTCTTCCAGGAATTTGCCTCCATCTTCAATGATAAATAGTTTACCTTTCACTTTTCCCGCAAATTTTTTTATCCTTTCTATTGGGAGGGGATTGGAGATAGCCGTAGAGAGGATGGAAGGGTTAAGCCCCACGGTGTTTAATGCCTCCCTGGTAATCATTTCCGCCTCACCATTGACAATCATTCCAAAGTCATCTGTACCAGGGGTAATACGAACCAGGTTTGAAAATTCTGCCCACTGCTGGATCCTGGGGATTCTTTCACCCGTTGCCTTATTGTAATTTTCCCGTGCAATTCCAGGCATCAGCATCCATTGATGGAGGGTTTCAGGAATTTTTTTAGGTTCAATATGTCGGGGTTCTTTTAAGGTGACCATTCCTTCGGAATGGGCCAGTATTCCCGATGCCAATATCACTACCGGTGTATTGAACTCCCTGCTGATATCGGCAGCCGTCCATGCGATTTCATACATTTCCTGGTGGTTGCGAGGTTCCAGGACCGGAAGCCTGGAAGAATAAAAAAAATACCGGGCATCAATCACATGCTGGGTACTGGAGGGCACATAGTCTGTAGCAGCGTAAATAACCAGTGCGCCTGCTTTTGCAGAATAGAAGGCAGCGGTGGATATGGCATCCCCGGCCTGGAACACGCCAGGTATTTTCATGGTAACCACTGCATCGTAACCCGCTGTGGAATGGCCCAGGGCAACCCCCACTGCCACCGCTTCATTTACCGACCACCCCACCTTCATTTTGTCCTGCATATGGGCCAGGGACCTATCGATTACTTCGGTGCTGGGGGTTCCAGGATATCCATCAGCCGCATGGTATCCGGCATGCACCACACCCAATGCAAAAGCTTCATTACCTTGCAGTATATATTTACTTCCTGCTCTAGACTCAACAATGCTTCTAAATTTTGACATTTATTTCTCCTGAATTATATATAATAAGATCATTTTTTTTCCTATAAAGGAAATGCTTTTGGTATAACATCTCCTTTTTTGTTACTTTATAACATAAAATTCAAAAATTTCAAGATATTAGAGAAAAGCTTGAAAAAAAATCTCCACTCAATCATGATGTCTATTTATGGCTGATTATGGGTAGGAATTCTAGCCATCCCCAACTGTTCCTGGCTATATTTCTTCCGCAAAGGAAAAGTGATTGGTATAATTGAAAATGAGGAAGACTTTTCAGACCATATTGACATTTTTGGGGCCCTAACCAATGACCAAGTGAGAAACACACCTTATAAATTTAAAGAAATCAAAAAAGTAAAAAATTTCCTTAAAATATTCAAAAAAAAATGGGTAATTATTGGCATAATAGGCATTTTAGTAATTACAGCCGTCATAATCGCTTTATTTGCTTATGGGGTTCTTCCATTTAAAACTAAGTGAAAAACCCGTTTTTCTAATTATATCAGTAAGAGGGAGACTTTAGAGTCCATAAGGTTCACATCATTCCATCGTCTCCCTTGATTAAAGATTCAATGGCATAAAAAGGGATTGTGCGGATTTTTTCAAAAATTGAGAAATTAAATCCTGCAACTTTAACACCCAATTCACTGTTTTTGGTTTCCATAAAAAGGCGTATACTTTTCATGGCGCCGGAACTGCTGCTTTTTACTTCCACCGGCAGGATTTTACTGCCGATGGATATCGCATAATCCACCTCGGCATTGCTGGATTTGGCTTCCCTGTGCCAGTAATATAACTCTGCTTTTTCTCTAAAATCTTGATAAGCAATAAATTCTAACCCTGTTAAAAGTTCTGCAATTGCACCATTGTTGACCTGGGAAATGTCCGGGTTGAGCAAAAGCGGTCGATGGTCAAGTTTAAGCAGCCGCTGCGCCAAACCTACATCAAAAAATAGCACCTTGAATTTCTTCGTATCAGACTTTGCTTTCAAGGGAATCCCATTGGAACCGGTGTGAAAAACCTTGTATACCAGACCCGCCATTTCCAGTAATTCCAATGCGTTGCCCAGTTCCCTGCTTTTGATATCCCGTGAAACATTTGAATATTTGAACTTATCTCCCAGTTGTAACGGCACGGAATCGAAAACCCGGTTAAGATATTTCACCTGGTATCTTTTGGCGTATTTGTGAAAATCACTTCGATAAGTTTCGATTAACTCGGTTTGAAGATTTCGACATCTCTCAAATTCACTATTCTCCAGGTATTCGGTGATAACCTCAGGCATTCCCCCTAAAAGCGTATAGTTCCTGGTTTCCTTGATAAGTTGATTGTGAATCGCCGCCGGAAGGGGACTAAATCGGTTTTCCATCAGCATGATCCGGAGATTATCTTTCCCAACAGCACTCAAGTATTCGGCAAACGACAGGGGGTATACATAATTTATACTAATCCTACCCACGGGAACGGAAAGATTTTGCAATTCAAATTCTAGTAGAGAACCGGCGGATATGACGTGCAGTTCAGGGAAATCTTCATGAAAATACCGTAACGACTGGATAGCCCTGGGACATATTTGTATTTCATCCAGGAAAAGAAGGGTCTTGCCGGGAGAAATTTTGACCCCGAAATAATTACCGATGTTTTTTGCTATTTGATGAGGGTCGAGATTGCCTTCAAAGAAACTGCTGAGTTCGGGTCTCTTTTCAAAGTTTATTTCAATCAACTGTTCAAAATCTTTCCCGATTTCTTTTGCCAGCCATGATTTTCCCACCTGCCTGGCTCCTTTCAGTAGAATGGGTTTATGTTTGGGACTGCCTTTCCAGTTTTTAAGGTGTGCTAATAAGTCTCGTTTCAATTTCATAAAAATTAATTACCATATTTATGGACAAAATACAAGGTTAATTTAAAGAAAAATGGACAAAAAGAAAGGTTGATATTTTTTGTAAATCTTCCCGCTAATCATTGACAACCTAACGGTTATCGTAAACCAGGCGATTTCGGTCAGTGCACCGACAAGCAGCCATTTTATAGGAGTGCCTTATGATGTCGCGGCCTCGCCCTGAGACGCATGAAAAAGATGAAGGGTGGAAGAGTGGAACTGGAGAAGATGGAACCACAGATTACACAGATTTTTTTTGCTTTTTTTTTTGTGTGTTTCGTGTGTTTCGTGGATCATCTATGATTGATTTTGCATTTTGTACTGAAAACACTTGACATTTACTTCTAGATAGAGCCTATCCGAAAAGGTCGGGTGAACACTTCAGTCACTTTTCACGGCCACCATCATAATTTCCACAAGGCCGTCGGCAGGGATACGGGATACTTCCAGTACTGCCCGGGCAGGAAAATCCTTTTTAAAATATTCCTTGTAAATCGCATTGAAGGTGGGGTAGTTGTTTAAATCTTTAACAAACACCTGGCACTGGACCACATCGTTCAATGAAAATCCTGCTGCAGCCAGTACGGCCTTCTGATTTTCAAGAGCCTGGCGCGCCTGTGCTTCGAATTCTTCTTCACCACTAGCACCAGCACCAGCAAATTTGCCGGTTTTCGGGTCGATTCCCAATTGTCCTGAGAGGTACAACATATTTCCCACACGAATGGCCTGGCTGTAGGGTCCAATGGCAGCCGGGGCATTGGGAGAAGAAATCACCTCCCGATCCATTGGTTTCTCCGTACAATTTACTACCAAAAATAAAGGAATGAGCAAAAATAAGTAGATCGTTTTTTTCATGGTATGATACCTCCTTTTTGGTTACTTTATAACATAAAATTTAAAAATTTCAAAGTATTTGAAAAAAGCGTAATTCTGTAATAAAATATAATTTAACTTGATAGAATTGATACAGAATGAAAAAGAAAATAGTTGCGTTGATTGTGATATTATTGATCCCCATCGCAGTAGATGCGGATACAGAAAAAAAAACCTTTGGACAAAGAGTTGCAGAACTGGAAAAGCGATTGGAAAATGTAACAGGGGAAAAAAAGGTCGATGTTTTAAATACCTTGAGTGCTCTATTTATTTATGAAGAATCTAGCCGGGCTTTAGAATATGGCAATCGGGCAGTGAATCTATCGGAAGAAATAAATTATCAATCAGGAAAGGCCTTTGCATTCATCCACATGGCATATGCTCATTGGGATTTGGGGGATAAAAGGAAACCCTTTGAATTGAGTCGTGACGCTTTAGAAGTATTTAAAAAATCAGGAAATAATAGTGGTATTTGGTTTTCCCTCCATGCAATCGCACATTTTCATCAAAAAAATGGTCATTTCGAGGAGGCACTAAAATACAACATTGAGTCTTTAAAAGTATGCGAGGAAGTGAAAGATAAAGATAAGATCGCTGAATCGGTATATACAATTGGGAATATCTACCTATGCATAGGCGATAATCAAAATGCATTAAAGTCCTATCAAAGGGCTTTAAAAGTTGGAGAAGAAGCAGGAAGAATACAACGAATGGTTTATTATATAAACAACATCGGGATTGTTTATATGGGAATGAACCAATATGATCTGGCATTGGAGAATTTTCAACAGGCATTAACACTCTTTATTGAACAAGGGGATATATATGGAATCAGTAATACTCTAAATAATATTGGTATCATATACCAGGAATCAGATAATTACGATTTATCGCTTGAATATCTTCGAGAAGCACTGGAAAAATTTGAAGAGGGCGGCAGCAAAGGAGGAATGTGCCGAGCGTTATTCCAGATAGGAAATAACTATTTTAAAATGAATAACTATGAAAAAGCAATATCTTATTACGATGAGGCTTTAAAAATATCCCGGGAGATTAATGACCAGTTAATGATTGAGAGTATTTATGAAAAATATTCAGAGGTTTATGCTGCCTCCGGGGATTATAAAAAATCCCTTACATTCTACAAACGATTTACAGAAATAAAAGACAGGTTGATAAATGAGAAAAAAAACAAACAAATTGCAGAGCTGCAGGAACGATATGAAGCTGAAAAGAGGGAAAAAGAAATCGAATTTTTAAAGAAAACCAATAAACTACAGCAATTTACCAGGAATGTTTTTATTGCCGGGTTTCTCCTGGTACTCATTTTGTTAGTATTCCTTTTTAAAAAGTATATGTATTTATTTACTTTTTGGAAAAAGCAAAAATACATCGGGCAATATCGATTGTTAGAACCCATTGGTTCCGGGGGGATGGGAAATGTTTTTAAAGCACATAATATTCGGGCCAAATCTTCAGTCGTGGCGATAAAAGTTTTAAAGGAAGAACTCTTTAAAGTTGAGGGTAATCGGAGGCGATTTATACAAGAGGGCGCCATCATTGATAAACTGAATCACCCGAATATTCTAAAAATTTTCGAAAGAGGGGTATATGAAGAAAAACTTTATTTTGCAATGGAGTTTATCGAAGGAATAACATTGGAAAAAAAGATTGAACAGGAAGGTCAAATCGATTTAAAAGCGTGTTTTTTTATAATGAGCCAGATAACGGATGCCCTGGCACTTATTCACAGCCAAAGTATTGTACATCGGGATTTAAAACCGGCCAATATTATGTTAACAAAAAAAAACGAAAATCCGAATTTCGTAAAGCTTTTGGATTTCGGCCTTTCTAAAATGAGATACCAGACAGGAGTCACCGAATCAGGATTCCTGGTGGGAACCATTAACTACATCGCACCGGAACAAATCGCTGATTTTAAATATTCTCCTGCCTCTGATATCTATTCCCTTGGCATTATTTTTTATGAGATGGTTATTGGACAGACGGTCTTTCCAGGGGATTCACTTGCGGCCGTTGTGGAGCATATCCTTGACGACACGCCTGTAGTACCGAAAAAAATCAGACCTGAAATCCCGGATGAATTAAATCAGTTAATTTTACAAATGATTTCAAAGCAAGATAGTCAGCGCCCTTCAGCGCAAATTGTACTGGATACACTTGGAGAATTATCCCTTTCTTATCCCCCCGGGAATTAAGGGATATTGTGATAAAGATTTTCTGTATTATCGTATTGCTTTAATCTTTATCACAATATCCACTTACACTTGCCTACTTTTTTTGTTCGTATTCTGCAAAAACGTGCAAAAAAACAAACGTTTTCGTCGTTCCTAATCTTGTCAGCCGGTCGCGCGGCATCTTAGGGTGGGGTCGCCGACCCCTTTTTGAGTATAGATGAGCCAGGCTATCTGAGTATTTTCGCTCAGCGATGACCGTCATCCTATTACCCACAAGTAGCAAAGACGGATACTTTTGGTTCAGTCAATATTGTCGAGCAAAAACAATCAGACATACATGAACCGCATGTATGCTCATCACCACCAACGATGGCCTTCATTTCATCCTGGTTGAGATCAGCAATGGTTAGCTTGTGCAAGGCTAACTTTTTTTCAACTCTTTTTGCCTTCATTTATCTTTCTCCTTTTCTTGAATTATCTTAGCCTGAAGAGTAACATCGTTCGACATAGTCAAACATAAAACAAATGCAATTTTGATACCAAATTTAATTTTATCCCAAAAACCCTGTCTGGTAAAGACATCGGAATTTTCATGAACCTCTTTTTTTTTTATAAATAAACCAATCGGTTTATTGGTTTCAATAGATCAGAAACATATCCACACATGGTCACCATCAACGAACCATATTCACCTATAAACTTTATAAACCCATAGGTTTATATCGATAAACCCATAGGTTTATAAATATATATATAAATTTCGTGGAATGGTTGATATTGAAAAAACCCACACTATTGATTATAATTTCTTAAGGAGATATTGATGATTGAAATAATAAAGAGCAAGATCTGGGAAATATTAAAGGAAAAAGAGGTATCCCTTGCCCTCGTGTTTGACAGGGAGGGTAGAATTCTCTGGCATAAGGGAAGAAAAATAATAGGGAACACCATTCAAGAGGGAGAGGGTTTTTCAAAAAGTTATATAAAAAGGAGCCTGGAGAGCGGAAAAGGGATTGATAGGGAGAATGTGGTAATCACATCATTGAAAGATTTTCTGCCAGAATCTGCATCCAGATTGCTCATTAAGTGCATCTTAATTTATCCCATAGATAAAGACTTATTCCTGTACGTTGACAGTGGAAAAAAAGAATCGTTTAGTACCAATGAACGTGATATGTTCGAGATGTTGGGTGATATGCTGGCAGAAGTGATCAACCAGATAAGGATACGTCAGGAAGATATCGGAGGAATTACAGGCAGCAGTGAAGCAATCGAAAAGATAAAAAAACTGGTTTTAAAATATTCACTGGTGGAAGAGCCTATTTTTTTAAAGGGAGAGACCGGGGTTGGGAAAAACCATATTGCAGAGCAGATTCATCGAAATTCCGGGCGGAAAGGAAAATTCGTCGTGGCTCATACGCCGAGTATTAATGAAAATCTCTTTGAAAGTGAAGTCTTTGGTCATAAAAAAGGCGCCTTTACCGATGCAAAATGTGATCAAAAAGGCCTTGTTGCCGAAGCTGATGAGGGGACACTCTTTTTTGATGAGATTTCGGAAATTCCTTTATCTTTTCAGGCGAAATTATTACGGTTTATTGAAACGAAAAAATACCGCATACTTGGCGAATCATCGGAGAAAAAAGCGGATGTACGGATTATTACGGCCACCAACCGGGATATGTTGAAAGCAATTGAAAATGGAGAGTTCCGGGAGGACCTGTATTTCAGGCTGCACGTACTGGAATTAGAAATTCCACCACTGCGGTACAGGAAAGAAGATATAAAAAAACTGGTTCTGGAGAACCAGGAATACCTGAAAGGAAAAGCATTGGGAACCGGTTTCTGGGATGTGGTTTTAAATTATAACTGGCCCGGGAATGTCAGGGAGTTGATTACGGTTTTAAAACGGGCAGGGATTATGCTCAATAGCCCGATTTCAGGTGAAGATATCCAGGCAATTATTGAACAGGGAATTTACAAAAAATCCTTTGCACATGAGATGGATAAAAGTATTCCAATCTGGGAAGAGATAAAATCAGGCAAAAGTTACTGGGATATTTTATGGCCGTTGTTTATTAAAAGAGACGTTGATAGGTATTTTGTCAAACAGGTATTGAAGAAAGCATACATTGCAAGCTCAAATAATTTCAAAAAAATGATTGCACTCTTAAATATAGATGAGAAAGATTATCAGAAATTTATGAGTTTAATGTATAAATATAAGATCGACCCACGGAATTAGCTTACAAGTTTATTAAATAAACCTATCGGTTTATCGCATAGTATGTTGAGTTGATTGTACTTTTATATTTATATTCATTTTCTTTATCGTATTAAATAAACCCATCGGTTTATTCTTAGAGAAAGAATACGTTCACAAAAATCTCAAAAGCTTTATCAGACAGGGCTTTTGGCACAATCTTGAATTTGGCAAGAGAATTGCATTTTATGTTTTTGGTTTGGTTGAGTTAAGTGGCTCGTCAGGCTTAAAAAAATTAAAAAAAGGAGTAAAAAATGAAAAAAAGACTCAAAAAAAAACTGGTTTTAAACAAAACAACGCTGGCAAACCTGAACATTGAGGAAATGAATGGCATCAATGGAGGAACTGGAGGAACCTTTACTTGTTATCCAGAAACGAGACGGCCGGAGTGTGGTACCATCGATAAGGCGTGCCCGGGAACAGTCGCGGCTACATGTAGCTGTGATACGTGGACAGATTGTTAATAATAAGGTTGATGATTTGTGGGCAACCGCAAAGGTTGCCCACTATTAAAAAAAAGGTGCCATCAAAAAGGTGCCTGGCAGCAAGAAGATTATTTCTGTTTAATTGAGTTAAGTAGCTCTTCAGACTTACAAACATCAAAAAAAGGAGGAAAAAATGAAAAAAAAGTTGAACAAAAAACTGATGTTGAACAAAAAAACCATTTCCAACCTGAATGATTTGGAAATGGGATTCGTAAAAGGTGGTAACCTATGGGAAACCTGGACAGAGCCGACATTCGATACCGATTGCGGTGGATCTGGCGGTACCGGCACAGGATTTCCCACCGATTCCTGTCCTACAGGTAACCCAATCTGCGGTTAATCTAAATTTCATTGGGGTGGGGAGTTGATTCTCCCACCCCAAGTTATAAAATTGGGTGCACCGCCTCCCTTTGTGGCAATATTTTTTTAATTAGACCCCTTTGCCGAGGGATTTATTTTAGATTTTAATTTCTCCACTTGCTGTTTAAATGTTTCATTCGCCGGCTCCAATTGAAGGGCTTTTTGAGCATCGATGAATGCTTTTTGCAGATCGCCCTTTAATTCCCAGGCTTCCCCACGATTGGAGTATGCCCAGCTGTATTTTGGGTCCAGGGTAATGGCTTTTGTTAAATCCGTTACTGCATTGTCATAGTGACCCTTCTTTATCCAGGCCCTTCCTCTATTGTTATAGGCCCAGGTATATCGGGGACTTATTTCGATGGCTTTGGTAAAATCGTTAACTGCGTTATTATAATCCCCTTTTTCAAGCAAGGCAATTCCCCTGTAATTATAAGCCACTGCATAATTCTTATTAAGCTGGATTGCTTTTGAAAAATCGTTAATGGCATTTTGATAATCCCCTTTATGTTTCCACGCCCAGCCTCTATTATTATAGGCCCAGGAGTATTCGGAGTTTATCCCGACAGCCATGGTGTAGTCCTGGATCGCTTTATCATATTCACCCTTATTGAACCAGGCATATCCACGTGATGCATAGGCAAAATCATACTGGGGGTCGATTTCGATAGCTTTGCTAAAGTCGTCGACAGCTTTATCATAATTTCTTTTATTCTTCCATAATTCTCCCCGTTTTATATAGGCTTTTTTATTTTTAGGGTTTAATTCAATGGATTTTGTAAAATCCGAGATTGCCTTTTCAAAATCATTTTTCCGTTCGTAACAAATCCCCCGGGTATAGTAGAAATAATGATCCCTGGAATTTAATTCAATGGCTTTATTAAGATCAGCCAGGGCTTTTTCAAATTCTTTTTTATCAAACCATACAGCGCCCCTATTTCCATACGCCAGTGAATAGCCTGGATTTATCTCGATGGCTTTGGAATAATCTTTAATTTCTTCATCCAGGTTGCCCTTTTTCGACCAGGCGTATCCCCGGTTTACATATGCCAATGCCAGTTTCGGATTTAATGAGATGGCTTTGGAATAATCCTTTATAGCCGTGTCATACTCCCCTTTATTACTGAATGCCCGGCCTCTGTTCCTGTAAGCGTCTGCACTGTCGGGATTCTTTTTGATAAACTCATTATAATAGTGAATGGCTTTATCCATATCCGAAAATTTATTGATCTCCATCAATGTTGATTCTTTGGGTTGTAAGGGTTTTTTTTCAACCCTAAAATTGGGGTTTTTTAACAAGAGATTTTCAACCTCAGTGGCTCCTTTCTTTTTTGCGTAATCATAGGGAGTCAGGTTCTTGTTATCCAATGCGTTAACATCCGCACCATTTTCGATTAATAAATTCACAATGGTAATATCTCCTGCTGTTGCTGCCAGATGGAGGGGGGTTTGCCCTTCATGGTTTTTTATGTTAACATCGGCTTTCGCCTTTATAAGGGTTTGAACTTTTGTCAGAGGGCCGTTCAAGGAGGCCACATGGAGGGAATTATATCCCGCTTTACTTAAAGCGTTTAATGCTTGAATCGCCTTTTCTTTCGTCTGCTGCAGCTCGTTGCTGTTCAACCAGGATGCATAGGAATCAAGAAGTTTATCAGCCTTCTTTATCCCATTAGCAGCGGCCAGGTAAAACCAGAAATAAGTCTTCCTTTCGCATTCGGAAAGGGTGATACCGGGCCAGGGTTTTTCTTTTGCCAGACCATAGCTGAGTCCAAGCATGAACATGGCCTGGTCAATGGGATAAAGGTCCACAGATTTTTCCAACCAGGAAACCGCTTGTTTATAATTTTTACCCACGCCCTGTCCCCAAAAATACATATGTCCGACCCAAAATGATGCTTCAGGGACTCCCTTTTCAGCCGCATTCCTGAAAAATGAAAACGCCTTGGAATAGTTTTTTTCAACTCCCCAGCCATTATAGTACATTTCCCCCAGTCCGAGCAGGGCTTTGCCGCCGCCCATATTGGCGCCTGTCTGGAACATACTCAAGGCCGACTTATATTCTTTTTGCTTCAAAAAGTTCACCCCCATGTAATAGTGGGCTTCAGCTTGTTGTTTTACAATGCTGTTGACCAGCTGCACATTTTTATCTTGCGAAGATAGATGTTTGGCAGCCTTACTTGAACTCCCGCCATGGTTCTTGAGAATCCAGGCGACTTGTTTGTTTCCCATGGGGGGAACCGTTTCTGCCAGATCAAGGGGCGTTTGGTTGAGTTTGTTTTTGGCGTTGATTTCAGCCCCTTTTTCGATCAATAATTTAGCTATTGCAGGTTTTCCAAGTGGAGACCTGGCCACCCAATGCAGGGGAGTGAGTCCGTTTTTGTCTGCTGCATTTACCCGGGCGCCTTTTGAAATCAATAGATTTACCAGAGATGTGCTTGCCAGACCTTCGGCTGCACGATGCAGCGATGTACAGCCCCAGTTGTCTATTTCATTGACATCAAAACCCCTGGAAAGTAAGAAATATACGACATCGATTTTGCCCCCGGCCGAAGCTGCATGCAAAAGCGTACCTTCAAAAGAACCGCCTTTGACATAAATATCTGCTCCCTTTGAAATGAATAATTGAATGATTTTTAAGTGACCGCCACTGGCAGCCAAATATAAAGGGGTTGCTTTGGCGTTATTTTTTTCATCGATAGTTGCTCCTTTTTCAATTAAAAATTCCACGATTTTTTCATGACCGTCATATGCAGCATAGTGAAGGGGAGTGCTGCCATATTTATCTTTACTGTCTAAAAGTGCCGGTTGTTTTTTTAAGATTGCTTTAACCTTTGCGATATCCCCTTTTTTTGCTGCTTTATGAATTTTTTCCCCAATTCCAATTTGGGTGAGAAGCACCAGTAGTATCCCTAAAAGGATCCACTTTTTAATACTCACCATATTCATTATTTACCTCCTGTGCAAAACGAAGATACTTTCTTAGATTAATTATAAAGCAATATTCATGCCAGGTCAATAAAATTCCCCAGGATTATTTATTATTAGAGCTCTTGAACGTTTCACATTTAATTATGAAATCTCACTCTCATACCCAGGTAGGTATCCGATTGTTAACGGGGGGTAGAAAACGTTGACAGCAAAGCATATCAGCAGTATACCCAGTCGGGTATTTATGATATCCTATGGGGTATTTTTCCCATTAAAGAAATATTGTTATCCGACAATCAGGGGCTGCTTTTTATTCTCTTTTCCATACGCCGGGGATCGGTTGGTTGCAATTGCTGCATGTGCCGTTGGATAGGTTTAAAATTTGTGTAAAATAGCCGCTCCGTTTAATTAAGACCGTATCACAGGCCGGGCATCGGGTATGGGCGAACCGGTCGCCCCCCACGTTACCAGCGTAAACGAATTTAAGGCCCATCGCCCTTCCCATATGAAGGACATCGTAAATAGAGCTCGTGGGCGTAGGAGGAACGTCCTGCAAACGATGATGCGGGAAAAATCGTGAAACATGCCAGGGAATATTCTCATCTACACTCAAAATAAAGGAAATGAGCTCCTTAATTTCCTTTTCATCCGTGTTTAAATCCGGGATCAGGAGCGTGGTTAACTCCACCCAGATACCCTGCGATTTCATTACCTTTATCGTATCCAGGACAGGGGCTAATTTGGCTTTGCATAATTCTTTATAAAAATCTTCAGAAAACGCCTTTAAGTCGATATTGGCACCATCCAACCAGGGGGAGATCATTTCAAACGCTTCCCGGCTCATGTACCCATTGGTGACCATTATGTTTTTTATACCCGCTTCCTTTGCCAGTTTGGCAGTCTCCAGCATCAGTTCAAAATAAATGGTGGGTTCCGAGTAGGTATAGGCGATGGATCCCGAGTCGTATCTTAACGCAGTCCTTACCAGCTCTTCCGGTGAAATCGCTTCCCCGTAAATCCCGGCTTCTGTTTCAACCACTGACAATGAATTATTCTGACAAAACCTGCACTTAAAGTTACACCCCATGGTGGCAACGGAATAAGAGATAGTAGCAGGCAGGAAATGGTAGAGAGGTTTCTTTTCAATAGGGTCGGCATGGGTGGCACAGACTTTGTCATAATTTAAAGAATAAAGCTCACCATTTATATTCTTTCGAACGCCGCATACTCCTACCCGGCCCTCTTTTAACCGGCAGTGGTGAGCACAGAGCTTACAGATAACAATATTGTCTTCCTTTTCATACAAAAGCGCTTGTTTCATCACCCTGTTGTATTTTATATGACATCCCGAAGTGTTTGTTCGATCATGTGGGGAGAGACCGCACCCACCATCTGCGTTTTAACACTGCCATTTTTAATAAACAATAATGTTGGCAGGCCCCTAACCAGATATCTAGAGGAAGTTCTGGGACAATCGTTCACATTCACTTTAAGAATTTTTACCTGGGCACGGTAATCCACAGCAATTTTTATTAAACTCGGTTCCAATTGTTTGCAGGGTGCGCAGGTGGGGGACCAAAAATCCACGATTATTGTTTTTTGATCATTCAGATGATTATCAAAATTCGTATCGTTGGCTAAAATTAATTCGCTCATTCTAAATTCTCCTCATTCATTCAGTTTCCCCTGAAAAATGGAAACTATATTCTATTATTTTTGATATTCAATTGTCAAGTAAAAAAATAATTTTTTTCTAAATCACACACAATATATAGTGGCTGCCGGTTATATAAGTCCTATTTGTAGGGTATTGAAAGGGATAGGAGGGAAAAGGTAAGGGATACGAGAATCTCTTGCAGGGGTTCGATTCATCGAAGCTGAAAAAAGGTAATTTTTTTTTTGAAATTTTCTAAAAAAAATGGCATAATTATCCTGTTAATATCCAGGAGAAAAGATATGAGTGAGCTGCCGCAAATACCAGGATACAGGATAATCCGAAAGCTTGGCCAGGGTGGGATGGCAGATGTATACCTTGGGGTTCAGGAAAAACTGGAAAGAGAGGTAGCGATAAAAGTATTAATCCCGTCTCTTTTCAGGGATCAACAGTTTTCACTGCGATTTATAAAAGAGGCGCAAACCGCTGCAAAGTTGATTCATCCTAACATAATAACCATCCATGATGTGGGCCAGGTGGGAGACAGCTATTACATTGTGATGGAATATCTGGAAGAAAGCCTTAATGACCGGATAAAGAGACTGAGGGCGCTGGAACCTGACGAAGCACTAAAAATTGTAAAGATGATCGCTGCGGCACTGGATTATGCACATAAAAAAAGATTTATTCACAGGGATATTAAACCCGATAATATTATGTTTCGACCAGACGGCACAGCCGTGCTGGTGGATTTTGGCATTGCACGGGCCATCGATTCCACTACCCACTTAACCCGTACCGGTATGAGTATTGGAACACCTCATTACATGAGCCCTGAACAGTGCAAGGGAGAAAAAATCGACGGACGCAGTGATATCTATTCGTTAGGGGTACAGCTATTTGAGTTACTGACCGGGAAAGTTCCCTATAAGGCTGAGAATACCGCAGGAATCATTCTCAAACATATCCAGGAACCGATTCCAAAATTACCAGCGCCATTGAGTCCTTATCAACCTTTAATCGACAAAATGATGGCCAAAGATAAGGAAGTGAGGGTGCAAAGTGGGTCGGAATTGATAAATTTCATCGATGGGTTGATAACAGCCCAGCAGACGTTCCCTACAATGCCTCTAACAAGTCCGGAAGTTGTAACACAAGAGCAGCCCACCATTGTGAGGCCTCACAAACCTTCGCCTTCAATGTCGGCGCAGTTCCGAAGGGAAAGAAAAAAGTGGCCGCTGATGGCTGGTTTGATTTTTGCTGTAGTCATTGCTCTTGGGGTGTCGATTTTTATCATCACTAAAAAACCCACTGATACTGAGGAAAAAAACACGGAAGCGGTCTCTTCCACCATCGAGAAAAAAGGTGAAAAAGAAACCGAAAAGGGGACCTCCCTGCCAGAGGAAACCGAGGATAAAGGTATCACTACAGAAGAAAAAAAGGCAGATGCCCCGGATATAAAAACCAAAACGGATGCCCGGAAACCCCCTGAAAAGAAGCCGGAGCCCATCAAAAAAGATCCCCAAATTTCCAGCCGCGATGCAGAGTACAAGACGTATCTCCAGCGAGCAAAGGACCTTTTTAAAGCAGGTGAATTCGACCGGGCACAGGAAAATCTTAATGAAGCAGAGAAGCGGAAAAAAACCCCTGAACTGCTGGAACTTAAAAAAACCATTGATCAAGCGAAGGCCCATCAACAACAACAGCAAGAACAGCAAAAACCTGTAAAAATCCCCCAAAAAGAGGTTAAACCGTCACCCATAAAAACAGCAACTTTACTGGATTTACCCCTGGAGTTACGAAAGAACTACAACTCCCAATTGCAGCGGATACAAATAACCCTTCCCCAAATACCCAAACCAAGATTTCAAGTGAAAGGACATATCGTTTTAAACCTGTTCATCGATGGTAGAGGAAGGCTCAGCATTCAAACGTTTAACGACCACATGTTAAACGTAATCCCGGCCAGATTAAAAATGCGTGTTCAAAGCATCATTAAAAATAAGTTGAATCGTATGTCCCTGATCCCACCCAAAGATAAAGCGGGTGAAACCGTACAGGTAACCAACTGGCGGGTCACTTTTAAAGTGGGGAAATTTTTCAATAAAATCATTTTAACGAAACAATAGTAAAAAGTAAAAAAGGAGGTAATGATATGTTTAATGTTAAACGACTGAGGCTCGTGAGCCTTATGACTTTGTTTTTTTTCATATTTTTCATTGGAACCGCGGATTTATCCCTTGCAAAGGCACAAGAAGAAGATGATGTTTTGACCAAGGCAAGAAGACTTTACCAGGAAGGCGATTATGAAGGTTCTATTAAACTGTTGAGCGATTTTATCGAAAAACTGAAAGCCATGGTGGAGCAAAAGAAGAATGTGGCAGAGGCCTTTTACCTTCTGGCAAAGATTTACTTCGAGGTGGGTGACGACACAAAAGTGGACGAGAATTTAGGGAAAGTCTTTGAAACCTACCCAACCTTTAAAAAAGAGGAGACGAATTTTGGTTTTAGAGACCGAGTAGAAAAGGCCAGGGAAAAATTTCTACAGGAAAAAGAGAAGGAAGCCAGGGAAAAGGAAAAAGAACTAAAAGAACTGGAAGAACCCGAACCTGAACCCGAACCCCGGATCATTGAACAGCCCACTGTCAAGAAAAAAAAGAAAAAATTCCCGGTGCTCCTGGTGGTGGGCGGTATTGTTGTGGTGGCTGTTCTGGCAATCCTCCTGCTGAAAAAGAAGAAAGAAGCTGATGTATACGATATCAGGGGAGCTTGGACGTTGAACGTGCAACTGGCAGGTGAAACGTTTATATTTGGCATGTCCTTCAGTGGTTCCCTAACCAGGGGCATCTTTACAGATGAAGATGGTGATAGGGGTACCTACACTGTGAGTGATAGGAACGTCAGTTTCAGTTATAATGATTATGATATTTCTTTTACCGGAAGATTTTCCACTATGGATAATATGAGCGGCTCCGTAGTGGTTAGTGGTGTCACCGGGTCCTGGAGTGCAACCAGAGGCATTTCCGGAGCAATGGCTGGATCATTAAGAAGTATAAAGGCAAAGAGTCAAAAAAACGCTTTTAAGTCTAAATAGATAGCCGCTCATTTTAGAACCTCATGAACGTGTCATTGGGTTATTTAAGGCTTGTCATTGGCCTTCGGCGTCATTGGTTCGCTTCGCTCACGTCAGGGAGACTTTTTAGATCTTGTCATTAGGAAATTAAAAAGATGAAAAACCTTTAAAGCACACAATGACAAGTACTTAAAAGTCTCAATGACAAGACTTAAAGCACTCAATGACAAGCCCTTAAAAAATCACCTTGACGCGAACGCAGTGAGCAAATACCAAATGCTCAAGTGAGCTACTGGAAGGCGTTGAACGATGCAGACGAACAGGTATTGTGTGGTTTGTATTTTAAACCAGGTGCTGAGGGTTGTGAATTATTTAGGACTGGATGAGGAAAAAAAAGACCTGATATTTCAAAAAGCCCTAAAAAAAGCAGCGGATATTCCATATGCAGAGATCACTTCTCCTGAATTCTCTGAAAAAATCTATGAAGTGGTAGAAGATATCTCCGGAGAGCCAGACCTCTATAAAACATTAAGGCGAGAACAAAATCGGATGGTAATGGATAAGATTGATATTTTCAGGGATAAAATAAAACATTCCCTCGATCCGCTGCTGACATCGGGTTACTATGCGCTGCTGGGAAATATTATCGATTATGGCGGTGTTCGAATTTTTGATCCAGATGAGATTTTTAAGCAAAGCGATACGATTAATATCACGGTGAATGATTACCCGGAATTCAAGAAGCGATTACATCAGGCCAGCCGGGTGTTGATTTTGGCAGATAATGCCGGGGAGGCGGTTTTTGATCGGCTCTTTATCGAGGAAATGAAACGATTTAATCCCCGATTAGAGGTTTATTACGGCGTACGCTCAAAACCGGCCATTAACGATGTGATAAAAGAAGATGCGGAATATATCGGTATAAACCGGGTGGCTCATATTGTGGAGACCGGCTCTACCTGTGCCGGGATCATTGTTTCCAGGTCTACCGACGCCTTTAAAAAAATCTATTATACCTCAGATATTATTATTTCTAAAGGGCAGGGCAATTTTGAAACCCTGGAAAAGGAACCAGAGAATATCCTCCTTATATTTAAGGTGAAATGCGATATTGTGGCGAAATATATAAACCTGGACTTAGGCTCCCTGGTATTTGCCTTTAAAAGGAGCCTGCTCATTAATTCTCAGTAAAATCTTTCCAGGAAATGGCATGAAGTAATTAAAGTGCCTAAAGTAGGAAGTGCCTAAAGTGCCTAAAGTTGTGGCGCGCCAGAGGCGCGGTACCTTTTTAGAGCTAAAAGGTATATGGCGCGGAGCGCCGCCTTAACTTTAGGCACTTTAGCTCACTTTAGGCACTTTTATTTCGGGCTCGACCGGTTGACGTAGTAGGAATTTATGAAGTAGGTACTTTATCTTTACGGGAAATAATGGTATACTCTTATTTCTTAAAGGAGCTTGAAGACCTATGAAGCGAAAGGAAGTTGTTTTAACAAAGGAAACACGGCAGAAAGAGTTTGTAAAAAAAGTGATGGATGCCATTTCACCGCACCTGAGCCTCAAATCTTCCGATAAAGTGGCTATCAAAATTGATCTTTCCGGTTCCCGGGAAATTTATGCCAATACCCATTACGAAACCGTGGAATCGTTGATATTTTATTTGAAAGATAATTTCGGAATATCGGATATTTCCGTTATAGAAGGCTCAGACGGTGCTTACCATGGCGGTAAAACCACGTGGGATATTTTTTATAAATTTCGTTATAAGGAAGTGGAATTAAATGGGGCCAGACTGGTCAACCTTGATGAGTTGCCTCACGATTATTTGATGGATGTAGATACCTTATCCGGTGTAAAGCAGGTATGCTATACCAAATGCGATGCAGATTATGTTATGACTGTGGTCCCCCCCAAAACGCATCATATATTTCCTGTCTGCCTCTCCATTTTCAATATCATTGGGTATGTGAAACCGGAAGACCGGGCATTGGTCATTGGTGCCATTAACGCGGATTTAAAAAAAACCAATTTTTCCGATACCGATCGGTTTGTTCAATTAATAGACAATGCCGCGAGAAATCTCGTCCGACTATTAAAAGAGCTCAAACCTTCAATGGCCCTTATTGACGGGCTTTATGGCATGGAAGGCAAAGGCCCTATCAAGGGAAGCCCGGTGTTTCACGGCTTTGCGGTTGCCTCTGAAGATGCGGTATTAGCTGATGCATTAACCACCTATCTCATGGGCTTTGAAGTGGACCAGGTCTCTTACCTCACCTATGCGTTTCAGGAAGGTCTGGGAAATAATCGGTGGCAAAATGTTATTGGTGTAGACCCCTCCCAGGTGAAATTCCCCTACCGACCCCATCCTCTTTTTCAAAAACAAAAATGTTGGAAAGATTTCTACCAGAAAAAAATGAACTCTGGAAAGCTGGATAATAAACCCTATAATGCCTATAGCTCAAATCGGTCAAGTAGTTTCAGTAAATCCAATGAGAACGGTAATCATTTTAATAGGGACAGAAATAGAACCAACAAATCGTAACAATTAATATTTAAAATTAAAATGGAAGAGATAATAAAGGAAAAAATTGAATTGCTGAAATCGGGTCAGTTGTCTGAAGCTGATTTCTTAGAATTTGTGAAACATTTTCCCTATAAGAATATGGGCGATATTAAACTGGATTTCCACCGGAGAATACGGCGTGGATTGCCTGAGGCAATATACGGCAGTGGGAAAAATGTGGATCAATTGGAAAAGATTATTGACGGGTTTCGCAAAATCGATGAAAACATATTAATCACCCGCATAGACGCTGACAAATTCGAGCAACTGAGCACCCGTTGTCCCGGACTTACTTACCATCCAAAAGCACGAGTGGTCACCTTTGACAGGAAGCCGGATGTAAAATTTAAGGGTTCATTACTGGTAATTTCAGCCGGTTCCTCAGATGAGGTAGTGGCAGAAGAGGCGTTTGTGTCAGCCCGGTATTTGGGGAACCGAGTAGAAAAAGAGTATGATGTGGGTATTGCCTGTTTGGCCAGGATATTGGATCTGAAGAGTCGATTAAATGAATACAGTGTGATTATTGTGGTGGCAGGAATGGAAGGGGCGCTCCCATCTGTTGTTGCGGGATTGACATCCACACCCATTATCGCAGTTCCCACCTCTGTCGGATATGGTTCTAATTTTAACGGAGTGGCTGCACTCTTATCCATGCTGAATTCTTGTTCTGGCGGACTCAGTGTGGTTAATATTGATAACGGTTTCGGAGCTGCTTACCAGGCATCGTTAATTAATCAAAAGATATCCATGGAGAGATCAGGTTAAGATTTAAGGTTGAGGTTAAGGAGAAAAACAGCTCTTTGAATATCGAATAACGAATGGCGAACGTCGAAGGATGGAAGAAGAATACCTTAAAGGCTATAATAATGTTTATTACTCCATATCAGCGACTGGTAAGTTTATTTTTAAAATATCATCAATCCTTTTATAAAGCGCTTCAAAATCGCTGTCATTAATAATATGATAGTCGGCAATCGCAATGGGTCCGGCTTTTTCTATATTTTTAATTTCGAAAAAATCCCTTTCATCCACTTCCGCTGGTGTAAGGGGTCTTATTTCCCGGGCACCAAGTCTTTGGTATCTAATCTTTTTTGTTGAATGTATTGATAGGATAAATAATTGGTTTTTAAATTTTTCCTTTAAATACACATATTCGGAAAAGCTATAGAGGCCGTCGATTATAACATTAGAACCGGCTGTTAAATAAGCATTTATATCATTGATTGCCATTTTGGCCACAACATGAAAGCCGTATTTATTGCGCAAATCTTCCCTTACTATTTTTTCATTCATACTGTTAATTTCCAGGTGACGTCTCTTTACCTCGTCTAATATATAGCCTCCAAAGTAAACAGGCTTAAACCCAAAGGTTTCCTTGATATATTTTGCTGCAGCGGATTTACCGGTTCCGCACAGACCAACGATTGCAACAATAATATTCTCCATTTTACACCTGTATTCCATATCCCCCATCAAGTGTTTTTACTTTTTAGGGCCATGATTGCGAAATTTTTTTTTGAGTTTTTGGTCCACAATGGCGGGAACCATGGATTTAATTTCGCCTCCCAGTTGATATACTTCCTTAACCAGCCTTGAACTTACAAAAGAGTAATTGATAGACGGAACCAGGAATATAGTTTCAATCTGGGGTTTAATCTGTCGGTTCATGAGAGCCATCTGAAACTCTATCTCAAAGTCAGATATTGCCCTTAATCCCCTGACTACAGTATGAATATTTTTCTTTTTCAGGTAATCGACAAGCAGTCCCTCGAAATAGTCAACCTCTATCCGATCGTTTTTTTCAAAGGTGTTTTCCATGATTTGCAATCGTTCTTCTAAGGTGAAAAGGTAAGTCTTGGAGGGGTTTATTAAAGTGGCAACAATGATTTTGTCAAAAATTTTTAGCCCCCGTTCGATGATGTCAATATGTCCATTGGTTAATGGGTCATAAGAACCCGGGTAAATTGCCGTTTTTTCTGTCATTTTTAACCTCGTTCTATGTAAATGTAGTCTATTAATAGAGTCATGATTTCGCCATTTTATTGATGGGTAATTATTGTCCGTATCGGTTTTTATCTTCAATGATGTCGTTTTTCTGCCAATCGTTCACCCATTCATCCACGGTAAAGACCATAAAGCCTTTATCTTTCGAAGAGGTGATTACACGGTTTAAACCTGCGTTTATAATCATTTTTTTGCAGATGTAGCAGGGAAAGGCACTTAGGATTTCACCGGTATCTCTTTGTTCTCCATAGATATACAGGTTTCCGCCCAGCAGGCTGACCCCCGCCCGTGCAGCGTTAATGATGGCGTTTTGTTCAGCGTGAACCGATCGGCACAGTTCATACTGTTGGCCTGATGGGATATTTAATTTTTTTCTCAGGCAGAAGTTGTGTTCAATAGAGCTTTTTGTTTTTCGTGGTGCTCCCACGTAGCCTGTGGCAATGATCTGGTCTTCTTTTACAATGATGGCACCAATTAGTACTTTTAGACAGGTAGAACGGGTGGAAACCACCCTGGCAATGTCTAAATAGTATAGATCTTTTTCAGGTCTTTTTATCATTTACATATATTACACTTTTGGCGACATAAATTCAAGTGCAGAATAAAATCCAAAGGGATCACTTAATTTTTTTAATTTGAATAGCCAAAAATATTAATTTTATTAATATTCAGATAAATAAAATCAATATTTTAGGCCGATATTTTTAATTTTTTTAATCTTCTATTAATATAAATACGGTGAGACTGCGGTACGTGTTGCGTGTTGCACGTTACGCGTTGCGAGGTAGAAAAGTTCTAAGGAAACTTTTCTGTGAAAACTGAGGCGGTGCATGACTTTATGACTTTGTTTCTCTATCTTTTCTTAGACGCTGTTTAGCATCTTTATATAACTTCGGAAGTGACGCGAATTTCAAATTATCAAATGGCGGTATATCATCGATCGTTACATACCACATACTTTAACCCCCCTAAATCTTTCAACTTTACCAGTAGCTCACCTTTTAACTGGAAACTGCCTCTTCTATAAACTCTTTTTCTTCTAATATTTTCCCGTATTTTGTTTTAATTAGTGGTAATTCTTTGGCTAATTTCGACTACAAAAATTTGGAAGCTCTGTCTTGATTTCAAACAACTCATTGACAAATTCACTATCTACAATGGCAGATGTTTCATTTGAGAAATAGTCTCTGCAACTGCTCCAGATATAGTTATTAAAATCTGCAACAATCCCTGCCCTAAAGACATCTCCTCCAGGTAATCCATGAATTGGGATTTATTTCTGCTACCGGGAAATATATCTTCGCCATTGTGCCTCGATTCATTCCGTGATGAAAAGCACCTTGATAAGTAATTCTTACACGTTTACACGTTTCATCGCTCCATCTTGACACCCAAAGTCATAAAGTCATGCACCGCCTCATTAACTCTTCTCCTATTTTTTCATTGCGTTTTTTGCCGCATATCCCCCTTTTCGCTACTGCTCTGGCAGAAAAACAAAGAAGAGAAGAAAAGTTTTAATTTTTTCCTAAAAAAAGTTGACATTTTCTTTCTGGTGTGATAATTTATAATTTCGAGAGCGGAATCGTTGAATAAGAGTAGATGTTGAAAGTTTCAATTGAAGCGGGCGTTGCAAGATAAGCAGTGGCTAAGTTGAAATGGACAAATCAAGTCAGCAGTTGCCAGGTCTGAATAACGAAGATTTTTCGCATTGAAAAAGCTCGTTAGAACAATTTTTTCAGAGTAATAAGAAAAAAAAATGAAAAGATTTGTAAAATAAGGGTTTTTGTGTTATGATCATAGCAATATATATATTATATATTGCCATGACTCAACTCAAAAAAGGAGGTATATAGTGAATCTTTCACAAATTAGAACAAAAATTGTTTCTCTTCAAAAAAAAAGAGAAGCTCTTGAATTAAAACTTATCCGATACCGATTCAAAATGGAACAAGGCTCCATAATTCAAAAATTTACCGCTTGCAGAAAAGGTAACTGTAAATGCACAAAAGGGCAATTACATGGACCATTCTTATATCTTAGCCAAAAAATCGCAGGGAAGTTGAAGCAACGATACGTAGGAAAAGAATCAGATCAAAAAACGGTTAAAAGAGTTAAAAATTATATGAGTTTTCAGGACACACTGGCTGAAATCAGGAAAATTAATAAAGAATTTGATTCTTTATTCAATCTTTATAGAGATGAACTTACCCTAAAAAAATGATTACACGTGACTTTAAAAAAGAACCAGATTATTTAATTGAAGTTTTAGCCAAAACAATAAATGGATTCTTTCCTGATATAGGAAAATGGGTTGGTAAAATCAAAGATCCCAGGATGATTAATAAAACAAAATACAATCTCTCTGTTTTATACTGGACTGGAATCTTTCTATTTCTCTTTAAACTGGAATCAACAAGGAATATAAACTACTGTCTGGGAAACGAGGAGAAATTCTTTGCTAATTTTTCAGCTCTATTTCCTATATTGGGGATTAGTCAATCTGAACTTGAAAAATTACCTGATCATCAAACACTAAAGTATTTACTGAAAAAACTATCTCCACATGAGTTAGAAAAAATACAGGTGAAAGCTGTAAAGCGTTTGATGAGGAAACGAGTTTTAGAAAAATTCAAGCTTTTCGGTGTATATTATCTGATTGCAGTTGATGGGACAAGAATGATAAAATTTAAAGAACGTCATTGTGAGAATTGCCTTTCAAAAAAAATCGGTGAGGATAAAGATGGGAATCCGGTTTATGAATATTATCATTATGTTTTAGCAGCAGACTTTGTAACTAAAAATAGATTATCCATTCCTATTCTCACAGAGTTTGTTGAGAATGAATCCCCTGGTGTAAGTAAGCAGGATTGTGAGTTAAAGGCGTTTTATCGCCTGGAAAAAAGATTAAAAGAATATTTTCCAAAAACGAAGTTATGTCTCTTGTTAGATGCTTTGTATGATGGGCAACCTACTTTTGATGTCCACAAAAAGAACAAATGGGAGTATATAATTAACTTCAAAGAAAAAACGATCCCTACTGTAACTGAAGAATACAAAGAATCTCTGAATTCAAAGGAAAATAAAAATAACCGGGCCACATTACATGTTAATAAAAAGATTAAACAAGAGTTTAACTGGGTAAATAATATTGAGTATCAGGGACATAAACTTCATATACTGGAATGTCTGGAAACAAAAATCGAAAAGGGCGAAGAGACAAAAAAGAAATTTGTCTGGATTAGTAGCTTTAAAGTTAGTGAGAATAATTACCATATAATTTCAAATGAAGGAGGACGATGCCGCTGGAAGATTGAAAATCAAAAAATTAATTGTCAAAAAAACGAAGGATATGAATTAGAACACGCTTATAGCAAAGACTATAATGCCATGAAATGTTTTTATTATTTACTGCAAATCGCTCATAATATAAATCAAATGATTGAAAAGGGCGATTTGATCGAAGATGTCATAAAAAAGTGTGGAAGTAAAAAAAACTTCTACAAAAAATTCTGGCATGCTTTTATTGGGTATGTTATCGATTGTCGTATTATTCAAGTTGTAATAAACTCGTCTTTCCAGATCAGGTTAGACTCATCATGAAAAAATAGAAAAAGGTCTATTCATTTCCTTCGTGAATCTCCCGTTTTGAAAATGCAAAACCTGCTTAAAAGGAAATGATGGGATTTACATTATATTTTATCAATAAATATTTCAAAAATCATAACAGAAAAATCTCAATTACATTATTCAGACCTGAGCAGTTGCAAAAGGGGTTGACTTTCTTTATCAAGGTGTGATATAAATATTCTTCCGGGAAAGATCGAAAATGTTTGGATGGTGGACATCTGCGTTAGCTGAGCGAAAAGGGGTAAGTTTAGGACCACAGGACGGAAGCATTCATGGAGTAATACCTTCGTGGATTTTCTGGTCAATGCCTGAGTTGAAGCCGTATTTTCTTACATTTTCGCAGGTACGCATTTCACTTAGTATGTATTGAAGAATGAAAAAACAAAGGGTAAAAAGAGCAATTAAAATTTGCACATTTGTACGCACCGCCCTTGTTTCCTTTAAATATAAAGAGGTATTACATGTCTGAAGAAATTTTTGATACTGATATCCAAAATACTTTATTGGAAATATTAGGAAAAATCAAAGAGGGAAAAGTTGCACTTTTCTTAGGCGCAGGAATTACCTGTTCCGTTGGTGGCCCCTCTGGAAGTGAACTATCTGAGAAAATCAAATCATTTTTTCCTAATATAGATCAAAATTTGACTGAGTTTATGGATATCTGTCAGGATGTTATCGAAACACCTCCATATAATCGAAACGAGTTGGAGGAATTTATAAGAGATATATTTAAAAAACTACAACCCGGTTTTTCCCATTCAGAGTTAGTTAAATACAATTGGGGTACTATTTTTACTACCAATTTTGATGATCTTGTGGAGTTGAGTTATCGACAATTTAATAATAGAAGGAGTTGCTACCGTATTAATACGGAAAAGTTCCAGGTAAATATTGCTGATAGGACTAAAATCTATCTTTTCAAGATTATGGGGTGTATGGAAGCTCTCGAAAAAAATTCCAGTTGTATGGTTCTCACCCGTTCTGATTATAATAAATCTATAATTACACGCCAGGAGTATTTCAATTTGTTGTCCGATTTTGTAAAAAATGGCACCATGCTATTTATTGGATATAGTTTTAAAGACCGAATTGTCCTGGAAATCATGGATGAGTTGAAACAAATATATGGAGAAGACCGACTACCATGGAGTTATGCTATTTTTAAAGATATTCAGTTGGATAAAAAAGAGGTATATAAATTTTCTAGCAGAAAAATTATTCCGATTAAAGGATCTGTTGACGATGTTTTAAAATTTTTTAAAGAGAACTATAATTTTGATCGCAGTAAGAGAAAACATATTAATATAAAGATAGATGGCCAAACCATAAATATCTCTGATGCAGAATTTCGTCAACTTAGCGAGCATTTTATTATTTTGAATGAATCAAAAATTAATGAAGATCCTGGAAATATGGATGATTTTTTTAAGGGAATAAATAATAGATTTAGTGTTTTTAAGGAAAAATGGGACTTTCAGAGAGATATCTACTATAAAAATGATTATAAGCGGGTGATCAATAATCGACCGTTAGAGGGGTGTATCAAGAGTCGGGTATTTAATGAACTCAGGAATTATAATGTAGAAGGAAATACTATTATAATCATAACAGGCATGGCTGGTATTGGCAAGACCGTATTGCTGAGACGGTTGGCTTATGATGTTTATACAAGTGGTATAGCACCGGTCATTTTTATAAAATCATCCAGAACGAATTTTGATTATCGATTACTATCCTCATTTATAGAGAAAATTAATTTTAAATTTAATGAAAAAATTCCCCTGGATAAGAAAGTAAATCCCATCAAGCCTTTGATTATTTTTGATGATGCGTCTGCGATGTTAAAGCATGTCAGCACCCTAAATAATTATCTTGCATCCCGTGGACGGTCAGCTTTGATTGTTGCAGCCTCAAGAAAAAATGAATGGGAAGCTCAGTTTAAAGACCATCTATTTAAAATACCGATGATGAATATATTTGAAGTAGAAGAAACACTTGATGCTGGAGAAAAAGAAGATATCATTAAGCACCTATTTGAATTGAAATACATCACATCCCGCGGGATTAGATGGGATGAAATGTTAGATAAAGAATTTGAAAATTCATTTTTTGCTACGATATATACGTTGGTGGACCCGGCTAAGCGAAGTTTAAATCAAATCATTAAAGATCAGTACCTGGAATTGGACGATTTTACTCAGAGACTATTTCGAAATATTTGTTTGTTTCATCAATTTAATGTTTCTATAAATATTGAACTTCTGGTAAGATCATTAGAAGTTACGTATGAAACATTTTACGAAATCGTAAAAAGAAGTGCCAATAAAGTGATTTTTGAAGAAATAGACGAAGATGGAAACATTCTATATCGCACCCATCATTCTATTATAGCTAGACGTACGATCGAGTTCTTTCAAGAGGATGCAGAAGCACAAAAAGAAGCGTTTATTGAAATTTTTGAGAAATGCAATTTCTCAAATATAAAAGAGAGGCTTATCTGTGAAAAGGTGCTAGTTGACTACATCGGACCTAAAAGTAAGATTGAACGATTTACCGCGACTCAGCAGAGAGATATTTTTAGTACTGTCTGCAATAAATATGAGATTCGTACAATACTCCATCATTGGGGTATTATTGAGAATGACGATAATAATTTCGAGATAGCTGAGAGACTTTTACGAAGAGCGTTAGAACTACCAAAAGACAGCTTTGATTCCTATCGGGGCGAATCTGATCAGAACATATTAACCACTATAGGAACCCTATATTCAAAGTATGGAATGTGGTATTTGAGAATGAATAAAGACACAGAAGCCAATGATTCCTTTTCAAAGGCAGAAAGATATTTTATGGATGCCCGGTCTGGTGAATTTCCCAATACTCACGCTTATCATGCCAATGCATTTATGAAATTTCAAATTGGCACAAGAGAAACTGATAAATATAAGAGAATGGTCAACTTCGCACAGGCAATCGAAATAATAGAAACAGCTAAAGATAATCTGAACCCAGAGGATCAGCAGATTATATATGAGCTGGAAAATAAGATATGGCTTGAAATGAATGAACAAAATGAACATATATCAGCCCATTATATTCAAGTATTGCGGGATCAATTCAACTCTCCCCAAGGGTATTACATATTTGCACAACATCTTTTGAGAAATTTAGATGGATACGGTGACGAAGAGGTGAAAAAAGAAAAATTAAAAAAAGCTTATAACTGTATTAATGAGGCATTACAATACTTCAGCAATGATGAAAGTTGTTTGTGTTTAAAGGCAAAAATATTAATTGAAATGAGCGTTCCTAATAAAAAAGAGTATTATGACGTTTTAAATAAATGGAAACTAGTCTCTACCCGGTTAAATGCTTGGCTTTTATATGAATTGGGACGTATTTCATTTATATTGGGGTATTATGATTTTTCACGCAACTATTTTAATGAGTTGCAGAGCGGAGTTGGTGTGGGGCATAAACTCAGAACTCGTCCTAGGTTTCCGATCAAGGATGAACACGACCAAAATGAATTTTTTGAGGGAAAAGTAACGGAATTACATGATAAATATACAGGAAAAATTGTATGCGAAACCCTCAGAAATTTGAGATATCCAATATTTTTCCGCCCATTAGCCTGTACTTTTACTGCAATGGAAGGTGATATGGTAAGATTTAATATTGCATTTAGCTATCTTGGAGCCTCGGCAGTAAATATTGAGAAGCTATAAGAATGTTCTCCCCCAAAAAAATGTAGATTTAGGTTTCGCAAAACTATGGGTTTAGGTTAACGCACCGATAAAAACCGACAGTACCATTGGGCAGTGCATACAAATGTGCAAATTTTTAAGCACTTTTTCTAATCCTCAGTTTTTTTTCATTTTCATACTTTGATATAAAGTACGCTGATTGACGACAATTAAAAGTCCCGTTTTTTCAAAAATAGTGGTGTGATCATTAGAAAAATTTTTTCCTATGTCAATATTGATTACGGTATATTTCTTTGACATTTTTGCCGTCCCCTATTTTCTATCTTGACGAGCGACAGCAAATATTTCGACATTTTCAGAAAGCGTTTAAGTGAATTGTATCTAACATAATTAAAAATCACTTTATCTTTTCCACTAACTTTCCATCTTTCCATATTTCTTCACCTAATAAGTTTCCATTTTTATCCCATTTTATCCATTTTCCTTCTTTTTTCCCATTTACATATAAACATTTCATTTCAATTTGGCCATTTTTATACCATTTAATAATCTTATTATGTAATGTTTGCTCGTCAATATTATATTCAGTTTTTTTTTGCCCATTTTCATAATACTCAATCCATCGGCCATGCATAACATCATTAAAATATTCACCTTCAGTATGGATTTTCCCACTTTTATACCACATCTTCCATTTTCCATATTTACTTTCACCTTTCAATTCATATTCCATAAATTTCTTACCACATTTATAATACTCTACAGCTTTACCGATACCGTCAATAACCCTAACTTTTTTAGATAGATTCCCATTCGGATACCATCCATCTATCCAGTAAGTATAATTGCCATTTTTAAAACTGAAATTTCCTTTGGCTTCCAATTCTCCATTTTCATACCATCTATTCATATCTCCATGTTTTTTACCATCTTTATAATTAGATATAACAGCAATTTTACCACTGCATTGATGATACTCAATGTTCTTACCATGAAGTTTCCCATTTTTTAACTCTGATTCAGCAAGGAGTTTCCCATTTGTAAAATAAATTTTTATCGTCCCGTTTTTTCCATTAGTATAGAATTCTTTTTCAGATATTTTTTTATTACCTAAAAAATATTCTGTTTTAATATCATCTTTTCCAGAAATGAAACTAATGTTGAAAATAATTATAATTATAACAATTAATATTCTCATTTTTCTTTCTCATTTTTCTTATTCAGGACAACAATCCTTCCATAAATCTTTATTACCCATACACCAATCCCCAAGTGCAGCTGTAGTCATAATAAAGTCATCTTTAGAATTTTTATAATACCATTTTGAAACCGTCTTACCACCAATTGTATAAACAGGAATGTCTAAATCACGGCTAATTTGTTGATCTGCTTTTGATGGATTATTTGGGTCTCCTGGAGGATGTGTATGGAACCATGCTTCAAAATGGAAACCTGAGTATCTGGAAAATTTGCTTGTATTTTTATACTTTGTCCCTTTCTGACCATATTGGACTATATAGAATTTATCTTGGACATTATGCTGAGTTACCATAAAACTTCGCTCAATTTTATCTGCGGGGTCCCTATTGGTTCGATACCAAATACAACACATGGCTTTTCTAACTTTTGATTCCTCAGTCAGTGATTTTAACCCAAAAGGATCAATAAAATAAACAGGATTGTTATTAACAAAGCTATACATATTAAATCCAACGTTGCACCCAATCGGATCCTCATTAATAAACCTGCCATTGACAGGATTGTAATATCGGTGATAGAAATAATACAAACCACTTTCCTGATCGTGATACTTGCTCTGAAAACCGAGATTTCCGGCTGATAAACCGGTTTGATTCACAATATTTCCAAAGACATCATATGTTCGGGTATCAAT
>Ga0180438_10001748_pt1 | contig 37713 bp, 32 predicted proteins | sample SS_ome_12_FD_132455 | JGI IMG/M metagenome (GOLD analysis project Ga0180438, IMG submission 132455) | Hypersaline lake sediment archaeal communities from the Salton Sea, California, USA - SS_3_D_2 metaG | ecosystem: Environmental > Aquatic > Non-marine Saline and Alkaline > Hypersaline >... | reverse complement strand
TTATCGCTGCCAGCCCTCGTCTCGAGGGCGGTCTTGGTAGTCGTGGGCAATAGTCGAGTTGTCCTGCAATACGCCCGCGAGACGGTGGCTCGGAGCGATGTTGTAGGAAGGCCCTCGAAGTGAGGTGACCCTATCCCTTCATGCCGGTCAGGGTGATGCCCCGGATGAACTGCTTCTGAGCCAGGAAAAAGACGAGGATGACCGGCAGCATGGTCACCAGGGAGGCGGCCATCAGGTAGCCCCAACGGACATCGTAGCTGCTACGGAAAAAGTTGAGTCCCAGCGAGATGGTGTACTTGGACTGGTCGTGGAGGTAGATAAGCGGGGCCAGGAAATCGTTCCAGGAAGCCTGGAAGGAGAAAATCGCCACCGTGGCAAGTGCCGGTTTGGATATGGGCAGGATGACGTGCCACAGGATTTGCAGGATATTTGCCCCGTCCACCCGGGCAGCATCCTCCAGTTCGGGAGGCAGCGTCAGGAAGAACTGCCGCAACAAAAAGATGAAGAACGGGCTGCCGAAAAAAGCGGGAACGATCAGCGGCTTGAAAGAGTTCACCCAGCCCAGCTTGTTGAACCCGACATAGATGGGCACCATGGTCACCGGGTAGGGCAGCATCATCGTCGCTAGCAGGATCACAAAGAGGACGTTCTTGCCCGGAGCCCGCAGCCGGGCAAAGGCGTAGGCCACCACCGTACACGAGAGGATATGCCCGATAATGGTCATCACTGCGATAAAGAGGGTGTTGAGGCCATAACGAGCAAAGGGCACGTAGGTCAGCGCCTCGGGATAGTTTGCCCAGCGCACCGGGTCGGGTAGCCAGCGGGGTGGAAATTCCAGGACCTGGTAGTCAGGCTTGAGGGAGGAAGAGATCATCCAGAACAGCGGCAGCAGGAATCCGATGGCCACGATCACGGCCAGCGTATAGGCGACGGCTCTGCCCAGCTTTTGCCGCACACGCTGCGAGTGCCAGGCGCGTTGTTGTGCATGGTGCCCTGTCGCACTGCTCATCGAGCTTCCCCCTCATAGTATACCCAACGGTCGGCGGACCGCACGATCACCAGCGTCAAGGCAAGGATGATCAGGAACAGGACCCAGGCCAGGGCTGAGGCGTAGCCCATATTAAAGTACTCAAACCCCTGGCGAAAGATGTACAGCACGTAGAACAGGGTGGAGTCCAGGGGGCCACCGTTGGTGGCCACAAAGGCGCTGGTAAAGGTCTGGAAGGTGCTGATGACGCTGAGCACCAGATTGAAAAAGATCGTGGGCGTTAGCATGGGCAGGGTGATCTTCCAGAACGATTGCCAGCGGTTGGCCCCGTCGATGGATGCCGCCTCGTACAGGTGTTGTGGTATGCCCTGTAGACTGGCCAGGTAGATGATCATCGCCCGACCCAATCCCCACAGGCTCATCATGAGCAGGGCGGGCAGGGCCCAATCGGGATCGGCCAGCCAACGCGGGCCCTCGATGCCCACGTAGGAGAGCAAGGTGTTGATCAATCCTACGTCGGGATGGAGGATCCACATCCACAGCACGACAAATGCCACGCCGGGCAGGACTGAGGGCAGGTAATAGATGGTACGAAAGAGGCCGATGCCGCGCAGCTTTTGGTTCATCAGCAGTGCCAGCACCAACCCCCCGGCGAGCTCCACCGGCACATAGACCAACGTGTAGATGGCTGTCACCTTGAGCGATTGCCAGAAGAGGGGATCGCGGGTGAACATCTTCTCATAGTTGTCCAGGCCCACGAACCTGGCAGGGCTGAGCAGGTCCCACTTTGTGAAGCTGATGACCAGCGAGGCCACCATCGGCCCCAGCACGAACAGCAGGAGCCCCAGCAGCCAGGGGGAGATAAGAAGGTAGAAGGTCAGCGCTTCGCGTCGTGCTAGGCTGCCCGTTCGTCTCAGGGTGCGACGGCGGAATGTAACGGCCATGTAAAGTGCTGCGGTGCAGCGCACCTGCCAGTGCGCTGCACCTATCCGTTCACGCTACGCTATTCGGACAGTTTTTCATCCAGGGCGGCCTGGGCTTCCTGGGCAGCGGTCTTCATGACCTCGGTCACGTCGGCCTCCGGGTCGATGAGCACCGTCTCCAAGGCCTTGCGCAGCGCCGGATCGGCCGTCTCGCCCCAATAGGGGGTAAAGACGTAGGCCCTCGGTGCCAGGTGATCCAGTTCGGCGATCCACACACCCTCGATGGGATCTTCGGTCAGGCCTGCCTCCTCGGCCACTGAAGCCACTGGCGGGATGGCCCAATCCTTCCATACCTCCGAGCCTTCCTCGCCGACATAGAACTTGAGGAAGCGCCAGGCTGCCTCAGGGTTCTCACTGCCGCTAAAGATGCCGAACCCCCCCCAGAAGAGGATGTTGGCTAGCTCCTCGCCAGCCGGCACGCCCACCACGCCGAGATCCACGTTGGGATTGTCCTTGTAGCCGGCCTGGGGCCAGCGTCCGAAGAGGCGCATGGCCGCCTTACCGTTGTCGAACTCGGCATTTCCGCCAGCCCACAGGTTGAAATCGGCCGGCGGTGGGGCTACCTGGTACACATTGTACAGGTCGGCAAAGAACTGCACCGCCTCGATGGACTCGGGCGAGTCCATGTAGCCCAGGAATTGAGTGCCGTCATCGCTGATGAGCTGACCACCGGCCGCGGCGATCCAGTACTCAAATCCGGTCGTCCAGTTGGCCGTCAGTTGGATGCCCCAGATGTCAGTATTGCCATCGTCGTCGGTGTCAAGCGTCAGGGCTTGAGCTTTTTCGAGAAGGTCTTCCCAGGTCCAGCCATCCTGGGGATACTCGACGCCGTACTCGTCAAAAATCGCTTTGTTGTAGTAGACGCCCAGCGGAGTAAAATCCTTGGCCAATAGCCACTGCTGTCCCTCCCATTGACCTGGCTCCAGGACGCCGGGGAGGTAGATGCTGGTGTCCAGTGGGTAGTCGCCAGTGATGAAATCATCCAGTGGAAGAAAAGCCCCCCTGCCCACGAACATGGGCACCGCGTCGTCGCCGACCTGCATGATGTCCGGAGCATCGCCGGCAGCTATCTGGGTCAGCAGGCGGGTGTAGTAGTCCCGCCCGGCGACCGCCTCGAGCTGCACCAGAATATCGGGGTTTGCTTCCTCGAAACGAGCGATGATTTCCTGGTGGGGGTTCAGGCCCTCACCGCTGTCACCGGTGCCGACCCGCAAGATCGTCTTGGCTCCTTCAGCAGGCGGCTCCTCAGGCTCTGGCGTGGCGGTGACCACTTTTTCTTCCACCACAACCTTGGTGACTTCCTTTTCGACTACCTCAGGAGTGCCCTCAACGATAACGGTTTCCCTGACCGTCTCCATGACCACCTCGGTAACAACCTTGGTGACCTCCTTTTCGATAACCATGGGTGTCGAAGTTGGGCCGCAGGCAGAGATCCACAGCGCAACCACTACCAGGATGGCGATCACAGAAGCAGACCTTTTCATTGTTCATCCTCCTATTTCAGTTTTCGTGAATCTGTTCGGGGTCGTCCTCGCAACATTTTTTACATAATCCAAAGATAGCAAAGTGGTCAAAGGTGGGGCAAAAGCCAAAATCCTGGCGGATGGCGCCGGCTACGGGCGCCAGGTACCCATGATCCAGGTCGGTGACCCGCCCGCATTCCTGGCAGATCAGGTGGTGATGGGGATGATCGGTCACGATCTCGTATTCCGCACAGCCCCGGCCCAGGTCGGTCTGGCTGACGACGTGCGCGTCCCGCAATCGCTCCAGGGTCCGGTATACCGTCGAAAGGTCTACATCCTTCTGGTACTGGGTCACCCGCTCGTGGAGTTGCTCAGCGCTGGCGTGGCCATCCAGTTCACAGAGTGCCTGCAGGATGGCCAACCGCTGCCGTGTCACACGGCAGCCACGCTGGCGAACCCGATCGATCAGGCCATTGAGATCGCGCATTGCCACTCCATTCGCAAACATTTGCGGGTGCATTATACTTGATATCGCCGAGAAGTCAAGCGAGTCCTCGCTCGCCTGGCTCCATCGCTATCCCAGGACATCCTTCAATGCGGCCTCAACGATCAGGTATCGGAACTGGAAGCCGAGGTCGAGGAGCCGCCTGGGCACCGCCCGCTGGCCATCTAGCAGCAGGGTCGCCATCTCACCAAACATCAGCCGCAGAGCAAGGCCGGGGATGGGCATGAATGCCGGCCGTCCCAGCACTCGGCCCAGTGCGCGGCTGACCTGGCCGTTGGTTGCAGGGTTGGGCGCAACCAGGTTGAACGGGCCGCTGGCCTCAGGGATCTCGATCAGGAAGCGGATGGCTGCTACCTCGTCAACCAGATGGATCCAGGGGAACCACTGCTGTCCACCGCCCAGGGGCCCACCCACATACAGGCGGAAGGGCTGCACCATGCGGGGCAATGCGCCATCTTTTGCATCGAGCACTACGCCGGTGCGGATGATGGCTCGCCGCACGCCCATGTCCTCTACAGGCAGCGTCGAGTCCTCCCACTGGACGGCGATCTGGGCCAGCCAGTCCCCACCCGGCTTGGCGGTTTCATCCAGCTCTTCTTTGCCCCGTGGGCCATAGTAGCCGATGCCTGAAGCCTGGATCACCACGCCTGGCTTCTGGCTGGCAAGCTCTGTGGCTTGGACCACGGCCTGACCGGCGTCAAGCCGGCTGTTGAGTATGCGCTGCTTGCGCTCGTCGGTCCAACGGCCGGCACCGATGTTCTCACCTGCCAGGTTGACGATGGCATCAGCGCCATCGGCCAGGTGCACCCACCCGTCGGCGGTTTGGGCATCCCAGCGTTCGGCGCGTACACCTGCGGGCAAACCGCTGGCTCGTTCCGGCGAGCGACTCAGAACAATGACTTGGTGGGCATCAGCAGCCAGGTCTGCAGACAGGGCGCGGCCGATCAGACCGGTGCCACCAGTAATCAGTACACGCATCAGAGCTCCCCCTCACTGTTTTCTTCTGGTGTCCCGGCCGGGGCGGAGTCAGTCAACCCCGGTCGAGGTGCCCTCATCCGCCACTTGCCTGGATAGCGACCAACCCCACCGCCCCTGGCCCCACGTGCGTGCCAATGACAGGGGTCACCTCGGCCGAGATGGGCGTTGCGGCGCTGGGAAAGAGGTAGTGTGCTTGTTGGTACAAGGCCTCCGCCTGCTCGGGCGCGTGGGTGTGGACCAGGTCCAACTGCTCCAGCGGGGCCAGTTCGCTGACCAGTTCGATCATCCGTTCGATCGTTCGTCTGCGCGTGCGCACGCGCTCTAAGCCTATCTCCCCGGCATGGACTGTGATCAGGGGTTTGAACCGCAGCAGGGAACCCATTCCCCATTGGAAGCGACTTAGGCGCCCGCTCCGCCGCAGAAACTCCAGGGTATCCAGGGCCGCAAAGGAATAGGTTCGCGCAGCCTGGTCTTCCAACAAGGCGACGATCTCGGCTGACGAGTGTCCCCGGGTCGCAGCAATGGCTGCTGTTAGGACCTGCCGGCCCGTGCCCAGTGTCAACTGGCCCGAGTCTAACACCGTCAGGGGTATGGCGTCAAACTCTTCCTGGGCCAGCCGGGCCGAATTGATCAGCGCAGTCAAAGCGGCCGAGATGTGGATGGAGAGGATCTCTGTGGCCCCTGCAGATGCCAGTTGTTCGTAAACCTGGTAGAATTGGCGCGGCCCTGGGACTGACGTCGTTGGATGGGTCTCGAAATGGGGCAGGCCCTCGTAGAACTCTTGCCGCGAGATCTCGATGCCATCCAGATAGCTCTTCTGGCCGATGTTGATATATAGGGGCACGATGGTGATGCCATGCTCGTCCACGATCTCTTTGGGCAGATCGCAACTACTGTCGCTTACGATTCGAACGGCCACAGCGCTCTCCTTCCGAACGCCCTGCTGTCGACCTCTCAACCGTATTGTACCATAACGTCGTGGTTTTGTCATGGAATGTTGATCGGGGATTGAGATGCAAAAAAACGCCCCTCCCACAGGCGTGTCTGTGAGAGGGGGATAGTGCCCGTTGGGGGCAGCAGGTTGCCAAGCCAACCTGCCCATGAGAGTGGCTAGCGGCCAGGCGTCGTGGCCTGTGTTGCGATCCTCCACTTTGCCGTGAGCCGGTGGCGGAGGTTGCTCACTTCCCTTCGCACGCGAGGGATGCGAAGCACCAGCAGCAGGGCGAGGAGGACCGCATAGCGCAGGGGTTCGCGGCCGTCCTTGACCAGCCAAAAAAAGTGCACGACGGCCAGGATACCCGCTGCGTATACCAGCCGATGCAACCGCTTCCAGGTCCGGCCCAGGCGCTTCTGCCAACCCCGCGTGGAGGTCATGGCCAGGGCCAACAGCACCAGGCCAGCGGCAAGGCCAACCAGGACGTAGCGTTGGTCAAACACGGCTTCCTTGAGCAACTCCAGATCGAACCGGTAGTCCAGGCCCGTGAAAGTTAAAAAGTGCAACCCGGCGTAGAGAAAGGCATAGAGCCCCAGCGCCCGGCGCACACGTATCACTCGCTTCCAGCCGGTGATGGTGTTGATGGGTGTGCAAGCCAGGGACAGCATGAGCAGGATCAACGCTCCTTTGCCCGTGATCGTCGTGATCTCCCGGATGGGGTCGACGAGGAACAGGCCCTGGGTGTACTGCCAGACCAGCCATGCCAGGGGCAGCAGGGCCCCAACGTGGACAATGATCCGCAACCAGTTTGCCCTCGCTCTTTCTAGTAGTACCATTCTTTCGAATCCAGCGGCTCGTAGAGATGGGCTACTTCTTCAGCGTAACCGTTGAAGAAGAGAGTCTTGATCCGCTTGCCCTCGCCGATGCTTCGCTCGGTGGCTTGGGACCACCGGGGGTGATCCACTTCGGGGTTCACGTTGGCGTAGAACCCGTACTCGTGGGGTGCGGCTGCCATCCACAGTGACACTGGCTGCTCTTCGACCAAGTCGATCTTGACGATCGATTTGATGCTCTTGAAACCGTACTTCCAGGGGACTACCAGGCGCACCGGTGCGCCACTCTGTGGCAGCAGCGGCTTGCCGTAGAGGCCGGTGGCCAGGATCGTCAGATCGTGCATGGCCTCGTCCACGCGCAACCCCTCGACGTATGGCCAGCTATAGAAGGCGCTCTTCTGGCCGGGCATCTGCTCCGGGTCGTAGAGCGTCTCAAAGCGCACATACTTGGCCTGGGACATCGGCTCAACCTCGTCCAGCAGTTTTGCCAGGGGGAAACCGATCCAGGGGATCACCATCGACCAGGCCTCAACACAGCGCAGCCGGTAGATACGCTCCTCCTGCGTGAACTTGTATAGATCGTCCAGGTCAAAGGTCCTGGGCTTGTGCACCAGTCCCCCTACCTCCACTGTCCAAGGTGAGGTCTTGAAGCCCTGTGATAGGCGGGCCACCCTTTCCTTGCTCGTTGTGAACTCGTAGAAGTTATTATAATTGGTGATCGCCTCGACAGACGTTAGCTCTTGTCCCAATTCGTCGGACGTGCCGGTCAGCGGCGGGAACACCCCCTGGGTAGGGGTGGCCGGCAGTGTGGGTGTGCCTGCCGCCGCTGCCATGTCCGTGACAGCAGGTGGTGTGGAAGTCGGGGTCGGACTGCCGCACGCGGCCGCGAGCAGCGAACCGGCCACCAAGGCCCCTGCCCCCACCATGAACCTGCGGCGGGACAGATAGATCTGCTCCGGTGTGATTTCCGATGACTTGATTTCAACCATGTCCTCTCCTTCTATAGACCTGTATCCGACCATTCCCTTATATTGTACAGTAGACGTGTAAAGAATCTACTACCCAGACCTTACGAAACAATTACAGAGCCTGCTTCCGGCCACCGGCAGGCTTCCCATCGAGCCTTCTACGTCTCGGCCGGCCGGCTTTGATGAACGAAAGCCTGTCCGATAAAGATATCCGGAGTGGAGGCACAAATCTGTAAGCTCCATGCCATAAATACAGGACTGGCAACCCTGTCCAGGGGATTGCCAGTCCTATCAGGAGGCACGGGTCTCCAACCTCCATGTCGAGCTTTACGGTTGTATGTCGGCCTTGTCGGGATAGACGATCGAGTCGCAGGTCTCCTGATTCTGCGAGGGATCGTAGGTGAACCCCTCTCTGGTCACATCCAGCACACATACCTGCCAGAGGCCAGCCTGCTTTGACCGTATCCAGAACTTGGCCCGTCCCTGGGCCTTCAGGATCGAGGACGCTGGGTTGGCAGAAGGAAGGAGAAGCAGGTGCCCTCTCCAGGCGCGCTCTTCGCCCCAATCTGGCCACCGTGGGCCTCCACGATCCCCTTGGCGATGGCCAATCCCAGCCCGGCCCCACCTGTGGCCCGGCTGCGCGACTTTTCACCACGGTAGAAACGTTCAAAGATATGGGGCAGATCTCCGGCGTCGATCCCCTCACCTGTGTCTTGGATCTCCACCGCTACATTCTCTGCCGTCCGATAGGCTCGAACCTGCACTGTACCCCCGGCCGGTGTGTGCCGCAGGGCATTACCCAGCAGGTTGGACAGCACCCGCCCGATCAGTTGCGCGTCCATGATCACCGGATCTACGCCCGGATCGACACTGCCCGCCAGCGTTACCCCCTGGCGGCCGGCCAACTCGGAGAAGCTCTCCATCGTGTCGGAGATCAGGTCAGAGATCGAGTTGGGCGATAGCTCCAAGGGCACGCCCCCGGCCTCCAACTGGGCCAGCTCGAACAGATCGTCGATGAGGAGCGATAGGGAGCGGATCTCCCGCTGGGCCGTGTGCAGATAGCGGTCCACCGTGCCGGGGTCTTCGACTACACCGTCGGCCAGCGCCTCGACGATGGCCTGGATCGAAGCCAGCGGCGTCCGCAGATCGTGACCAGCCCAGGCGATCAGATTACGGCGCAGTGTGTCCAACTCCCGTTGCTTCCGGTCCGCTGCCTCCAGTTGGGCAGCCATCTCGTTGAAGGTGTGGGCCAGACTGGCCATTTCGTCGTTGCCGGTGACCGGTACCCGTACACTGAGATCGCCCTGCGCGATCTCCAAGGCTGCCCCGTTCAACGTCACGATGCGGTCGGTGAGGGCCACCGACAGGAAATAGCCTACCGACATGGCGATGCCCGCAGCAAACAGCAACAGCACTGTGGCCAACAGCAGGTCGTGCTCACTGGCGAACATCAGCCGGGCTGTCACCCACACGTTCAGGAATGTCAGAACGCTGGCCAGGGCGTACCCACCCAAAAGCACCCAACTGATGCGCGGCGAGTGGTTGATCCAGCCCAGGCGATAGGCCCCGTAGCCTACGACGACCGAGATGGCTGCCGTGATGGCCAAAAAGAGGGCCATCAGCCCCAAATCCCTCACCGGGGGGTTCATCAGCAGGAAAAAGATGGCCAATGCCAGGGCCAAGGTCAGGGCTACACCACCCAGGAAGCGCAGGTGCGGCGCCAGCGAACGGCGCTTTTCCATCGTCGTGTTCATGCTCACCTCACGGTTCAAAGCGATAGCCAACACCCCATACTGTCTGGATATAGTGGGGATTGCCGGGATCGGTCTCAATTTTCTCCCGGAGACGGCGCACGTGCACCGTGACAGTGCTGGGATCGATGTACTCGGTCAGGCCCCACACGATGTCGAGGAGTTGGTCGCGGGTGAACACCTGCCGGGGGTGACGGGCCATTGTCCACAGCAGGTCGAACTCTTTGGCGGTGAGCGTCTTCTCTTCGCCGGCCACCTCCACCAGGCGGGTCTGAGGATCGATGCACAGTTCGCCGAAGGACAGAGGCCGTTCGCCGCTGTTAGGCGCCGAGGTGCGCGTGCGGCGCAGCACTGCCCGTACCCGGCTGACCAATTCCTGTGGGCTGAAGGGCTTGACCACGTAATCATCGGCACCCATCTCCAGCCCGGCGATGCGGTCCCGTTCCTCGCGGCGAGCTGTGAGCATGATGATCGGTGTGTCGCCACGCTCGCGCAGCCAGCGGGTGATCTCCAGGCCATCTACCTTGGGCAGCATCAGGTCCAGCACCACCAGGTCGGGCAATTGGCTGGACAACGTTTCCAGGGCCGTCTGTCCATCCTCCACGACCGTAACCTGGTAGCCCGCACGCCGGAGGTAAAGGTCCACCACCTCACGGATGCTGGGTTCGTCTTCCACAACCAGGATACTCGCTTGATTCATTCTACGTACTCCTATCTAACTTTCGGGTGCAATACACCCCGTCAACATTCCGATTCTAACTCGGAACCCTTACGAGTTGGATGTGGAATTCTTACAAAAGTCTTACAGGTTCCTGCCTCGGGCCTGGTTCAGACATTATAACGGATGTCCTTGAAAACCTCCAAATAGAGGTTGTCAGCATTTGGCTTTCAGCAGAGCCAGCAGACGCTGGCGATCAGAGGTTGACGGCTGCTTAAGGAACCTGTAAGGACTGGGCAAGTTCTGAGTAAGATGGTAGCTGTATGCTGCCCAACGATATTCCACAGCAATCCAGATAGGAGGATGACATGAAGCGAAAAGGCAGTTGGTTCGGTCTGTTACTGGTAGTGGCCTTGCTGGTCTCGGCCTGTGGCGCCGCCACATCCACCCCCGAAGCGGTGACGGACAATGACCAGAGTACAATGGAAACATCCGGCGCGGTGGCGGGCCAAGATGAAGCCTCGACCGCGATGGGTTCGGACGAGGAGATGTCGGATGATAAGGCCGGCACCGTTGAGGGTGATGCATCGATAGCACAAAATGATATGATGAAGGACGAAGCTGGTGCAGGTGAGGGTGAGGCATCGAGGGCTGGCGACGATGAGGTGATGGAGGGCGAGGCGGAACTCTCGGCCGGTGACGACATGGCCCAACTCAGCGACACGATGGAGAGCGAGGACCACAGCATGGGCGACGATGCTTCGACGGCCAGCGATGGCCATATGATGGAGGGCGAGGCCGAGACCTCCGACCATGGTGACATGGAGGATGATGCCATGGACAAAGAGGCGATGATGGACCTTCCCACCTGGTTCAGCGCTGAGCTTGTCGACGTCAGCAGTGGCGAAACCCTGACCGTCGCCGGCTTGAGAGACAAGGTGGTCCTGGTCGAAACCATGGCCATCTGGTGCTCCAACTGCCTGCGCCAGCAGCAGGAGGTGAAAATGCTCCACGAGATGCTGGGAGAGCGGGACGACCTGGTCACCTTGGTGCTTGACGTGGATCCCAATGAGGACGCCACCAATCTGAAAGACTATGCGGCCAAGCACGGCTTTACCTGGAACTATGTCGTAGCTCCGCGGGAGGTAGCACGCGAGATCGGACAGCTGTATGGCGATCAGTTTCTCAACCCGCCCTCCACGCCGATGCTCATCATTGACCCGTCTGGCGAAGTGCATCTCCTGCCCTTTGGCCGCAAGACTGCGGATGACCTTCAGGAGGCCCTGGTTCCTTTCCTCAATGAGGAAATGTAGCCTGCCCAAGTGAAGCAAGGCAGGAAAGGATCTATGGCCCTCATCCTGCCCTCTCCCTCTCCCAACACCTTGAGAGAAGGGGGAGGGCTCCAAGGAACCCTCACGGTATCCAAAAGGAGCAAGCGCATCATGGTCTTTGGTTCGATCTTGACATCTGTCTCGCTAGGGTTACTGTCGTCCACCAGCCCCTGCATCCTGCCGCTCTATCCCGGCTTTCTGGCCTATCTGAGCGGCGCGCAGGAGGCGACCGGAGGTCGGTGGGGGCGGTACTTTTTGGGGTTCTGTGTGCTGGCCGGGGTGCTTACCATGATGTTGGCCCTGGGGCTGTTCATCGCCCTTATCTCGGTATCGGTCGGCCAGGCGCTGGCGGTGGCCATCCCGGTCGCCGACCTGCTAATCATCAGCCTGGGCGTGATGCTTGTGCTGAACGTCAACCCCTTCAAACGGTTGCCCCAGATCCAGGTGCCGATCCTGTCCAATCCCTACGCCAATGCCTTTGTCTATGGACTGCTTTATGGTCCTATTGCCCTGCCCTGCTCCGGGCCGCTGGTGGTGGGTATCTTTACCCTGTCGCTGACCGCAGGGGAAGCGGTAAGCAAGTTGGGAGTCTTTCTCTGGTTTGGGCTGGGCTTTGGCCTGCCCCTGCTGGCACTCTCTTTCCTGTCAGGGGCGACGCAGCGGTGGATCACCCGCCAGTTTGCCCAACACGCCCGGACGATCAATCTGGGCGGAGGGCTGTTGCTGGTAGTCATCGGACTCTACGATCTATGGAGCAACTGGGAGCTGATCGGTACCTTCCTGGGATGAGCGGCAGGGGATGGATAGGTGCATGAAGAATTCTATTCTAACTGCTTGACAAGACGATAGGGTTGGGCTATAGTTCCTGTAGTAGCGCGGGACATCCAGGGGTCTCGCAACCCCGGAGGTCTAGGAGAGGAACATGCTTATGCCAGGCCCCAAGCAGCGCGAGCGGCCGTCGGTGACTGTGGATGTGGTCGTAGTGTCCGCCGTACAAGGGCATCACCAGGTGCTTTTGATCCGCCGGGGAAAGCCGCCCTTTGAGGGGTGCTGGGCTCTGCCGGGTGGCTTTGTCGAGCCCTACGAGCCGCTCAACGAGGCTGCCCGCCGCGAACTATTGGAAGAGACCGGAGCGGAGCCTGACTACCTGGAGCAACTGTACACCTTTGGCGATCCGGGTCGCGACCCGCGCGGCTGGACCGTCAGCGTGGCTTACCTGGCCTGGCTGTCCGGGGCAGAGCTCCAGGATTGGCGTCCACAGGCCGGTAGTGACGCTTCAGCGGTCGGTTGGTTTGACCTGTACAATCCCCCACCGCTGGCCTTTGACCATGACAGTATCCTGGCTGTCGCTGCCCGGCACCTGGCAGAGAAAGGTGATCTCTTCCAGCCTTGATCCCTAGCGCGGGAGTAACCACAGCGTCTTGCCGGTGCTCAGCTCCATCCGTTGGTAGCCGTTTGCCTCGGCGTAGTCGATGAAAGGACCCTCCGACCTGGATTCAAAGCCAGCCAGGATAGCATCCGGTGGACTTGTGCTCAACAGTCCGGGTAGTTCCGTCTCAGACACCAAGCCTAGGCGCCGGCGCTCGTCCTCTGGTACAAACGGCGCCACCCGCCAGGCAAAGACCCCCGTGGCAAACTCCTCGTAGATCCTCGTCCCGCCCTCCAGGGGGTAGAGGGGCGCCAGGGTCAGAACCCGGCCCTGGCCGACAAGATCGCCGATCTCCTGGCCGGCCTGGTGGGTCTCAATGACCAACCATTCCTGCGGCGAGAACAGGGTCGCTATCTCTTCGTATGCCTTGTAGCCGTAGGCTCCTGCCAGGAAGACCACGTGTACCAGCAGCACTAGCCCCCAGGTGACTTTCCATTGCCGCTCCTTCAAGTTTGCGACGCCGTACATGCAGCCGAGTACGAGGAAAGGGACCGGTGCGTAGAAATATTGGAAAAAGACCGGAGTCGGCGCAAAAGACCCTACCAGCAGGAAGGGGACCAGGAGCACGACCAAGGAGAGGGCCAGGTGGTAGGGCCCTCTCCTCCGAAAGAGGCTGGCGGCGTTCATGGTGAGGGCCAAAAAGACCCAGGACAGCAGGAGCAGCAGGTTTCCCGGTGCGCTGATGACATAACGAGCCAGGTACTTGAGCTTGCCCGCAAAGGTCATGGCGATGACACTGACGTCGCCTTCGACAAAACCCATCTCCTGGCGGTAGATGGTGTTATAGCGAGCGTACCCCAAGTTGCCAAAGAGAAAGGCCTGGGGGTCTAGCGCGAAAAGCACCAGCGCGGGCAACAAGCCCACCACTATCCCTAGCCCAAATGACAAAGGCAAGACCAGCAGCCGCTGTCGGCGCGTCCGGTCGGGGAGCAATAGGATGGTCAGTAGAAATGGTACGACGACCAGGGCGAAGGACAGGCGGGTGCCGACAGCCAGCCCGATGCACAGGCCGCTGGCAAACACCCAGCGCTTGCTACCGCGCTGCTGGACTCCGTGGATGTGAAAGGCAAAGGCCAGCAGGGTCAGCAGCACTGGCAGGTCGTGGTTCCAGGCCTTGCCGCTGGTATAGGCAAATAGAGGATTGGTCAAGAGGAACACCACGCTCCCTGCAGCGATGAGAAAACGAATCAGAACATGGCGCTCGCGGAACAATCCGAAGGCCAGGCAAAAGATGGTGCCCAGTGTGAGTGCCGCGCACAACGTGGAAAAGGCGCGCGCAGCGAGCAGCAGGCGGTCGGTGACGGTGAAGAGGGTGGCATAGACCAGGAGCAGGTTGGGCATATGAAAATAGGCATAGTCTCGGTAGGGGAGCAGGCCCTCTCGAGCCAGCAGCGCCGCGCTGGCGATGAACTGGTGCTCGTCGTGATCCAGCGGCTTCTGGACGTTGGTGCCGAAGAGCAAGGCCATGGCGCCGGCGAACAGCAGAGCCGTGAGCATGCCCAGGATCATCTTCTGGGCTGTGGTCAATGGTCTTGTCTGGGCTTGGGCTATCATCTCAAGTGCACGGCCTACCGGGAGGCCTGCCGCCCTGCGCTACGCCAGCCGCGCCCGCTGCTCCCGCTCGCTCAGTTTGCGCAGGATCCACTTGTTGATCTCGGCAGCTATCGAAGGCACGAGTATCAGCGGTAGCATGATTGCCCAGTCTTCCACGGTCAGGAAGGTGGTGCCAAAGACAGGATCTAGGAACGGCACATAGATGATAGCCAGCAGGATCGCGAGCGAAGAGAGCACCGCGTACTGCATCCACTTGTTGGTAAAGATGCCGATGGCCCACAGCGAGTAGCGTTCGGAGCGTGAGGTATAGGCCCGCAGCAGCTCAGAGATCGACAGGGTGGCAAAGGCCATGGTACGGGCATGCGCCTCGCCGGTCTCCAGTCCGATCTGGAAAGCCGCCAGCACGGCCAGTGTAATGGCTACCGTCTGCACGGCGATGCCGACGACCATGTCACGGTTGATGATCGGCTCGTTCACGGGCCGCGGCCTCTGGTCCATGATGTCGGGATCGCCCTTTTCCATGCCCAACGCCAGCGCGGGCAGTCCGTCGGTGATCAGATTCAGCACCAATAACTGGATCGGCACCAGGGGCAGCGGCCAGCCAGCGAGCATGGCCACCAGAAGGATGGTGATCTCGGCCATATTGCACGATAGGAGATAGTACACGAACTTGCGGATGTTGGCATAGATAACACGTCCCTGCTCGATGGCCGAGACGATGCTGGCATAGTTGTCGTCGGTCAGCACCATGTCGGCCGTTTCCTTGGTGACGTCGGTGCCGGTGATGCCCATGGCCACGCCAATGCTGGACCGTTTCAGGGCTGGGGCATCGTTGACGCCATCGCCGGTCATGGCTACCACGTGCCCCCGGGTCTTTAAGGCATCCACGATCCTGACCTTGTGCTGGGGCGAGACGCGGGCATAGACCGCCACATCCTCGACCATGTCCACGAACTCGTCGTCGTCCATCCGATCAAGCTCGGCACCGGTCAGCGCCCGGTCATCCTCCTGTAGCAGGCCGATCTCTTTGGCGATCGCCACGGCGGTGTTGGGATAGTCGCCGGTGATCATCACCGTTTCGATGCCAGCGTGGCGGGCCTTGCTGATAGCCGGCGCGACTTCGGGGCGGGCGGGGTCGATCATGCCCAACAGACCGATGAAGGTAAAGTCAGATTCCGAATCTCCGGGCTGGGGGTTGTCGGGTACCGCTTCCAGCGGGCGGAAGGCCACACCCAAAACACGCAGTGCATTGGCTGCCAGCGCCTCGTTCTCTTCCAAGATGTTGCGACGGCGCTCCTCTGTCAGGGGGCGCATCATGCCGTCCTCCAACACCTGGTTGCACAGGCCCAGAACGACGTCGGGGGCGCCTTTCATGTAGGCCACATAACCCCCGTAGCGGGGATCGGGGTGGAAGGTCGTCATCCGCTTACGGTCCGAATCAAAAGGGATCTCGGCCAGGCGCGGGTATTCCTGGCCCAATTGCTCCCGCCAGTAGTTCGCCTTGGCCGCGGCGACCACAAATGCTCCCTCTGTCGGGTCACCGGCAACGCGCCAGAAGGACGAGCCGTTTTCCGTGACCTGCTCCAGACGAGCATCGTTGCACAGCAGGCCAGCCCGCAACAGCAGCCGCATGCCCGGATAGCCTTGCAGGCCCACCTGGTCTCCACTGTCCTGGAAACCACCCTCGGGTCGGTAGCCCTCGCCGGTGATCGACAATAGGCTCCGATCTACGTACATCTGGACCGCCGTCATCTCGTTCTGAGTCAGAGTGCCGGTCTTGTCCGAGCAGATGGCGGTGGCCGAGCCCAGCGTCTCGACGGCAGGGAGCTTGCGGATCAGCGCGTGGCGCCGGACCATCTCCTGCATGCCCAACGCCAACGAGATAGTAACGACGGCTGGCAGGCCCTCGGGCACGGCGGCGATGGCCAGGCTTACGGCTACCATGAACATTTCGACCAGGGTGGGGATCGTCCCCGGCAAGCTGACGTAAGCTCGGACCCCCTCTGTGAAGAGGAGCGCCAATTGCGTGTCGCGCACGATGCCGATGACGCCCACCAGCGCACAGATCACCAGGGTGATTATGCCCAGTGTCCGGCCCAACTGGTCCAACTTGGCCTGCAGTGGGGTCTGCTCTTCCTCGTAGGATTGGATCATCTCGGCAATCTTGCCGATCTCGGTCTTCATCCCTGTGGCCACCACCAGTCCCTGGCCGCGCCCGTAGGTAATCACGGTACTCATAAAGGCCAGGTTGTGCCGGTCACCTATGGTGGCCTCGGCAGGCAGCACATCTCGGGCATCCTTCCCCACGGCCACGGACTCGCCGGTCAGCGATGCCTCCTCGATGCGCAGATTCACAGTCTCGAGGAGGCGCACATCGGCTGGGACGTAGTTGCCGGTCTCCAGGATGACGATGTCACCGGGTACCAGTTCGCTGGATGGCACGGTGACCATGTAACCGCCACGCAGTACGTGGGCGTTGGGGGCTGACATCTTTTTCAGGGCGGCCAGTGCCTGTTCGGCCCGTCCTTCTTGGATCACACCCAGGATGGCATTGAGGATGACGATGGTCATGATGGCGATGGCGTCGACGAACTCGGTGAACTGGCCAGTGCGGTTGTATTCGGCGACGCCGATGAGGGCCGAGACGACGGCAGCCACGATGAGGATGATCACCAGGAAGTTATTGAACTGGTCCAGCAGCATTCGCCAGAAGCTACGCGGGGGTGCTTCCTGCAACTCGTTGAGGCCAAACTTGGTCTGCCGTTGGCGAACCTCTTCCTCTGTCAACCCCTTTTCGAGGTTGCTGCCCAGGACTGCAACCGCCTCGGCTGCCGTCATCGCATGCCACGTATGCTCTTCCGTTGCCATGTTCTTCATAGAACTCCTGGTATGATGGTCAGAGCCTGTTGAGCAGGCCGGACCATTATACCAGCTTTTGTGAGATGGACCAATTTCGGGCGCAGGCACCGTTTTCTAGAGGAACTTTTGGGGTAGCGCATCGGCAAGTCGCGCAGATCCTGGACGAAAGGACAAGTCGTCTCCTTCGCAGGACTTGAACAAAGATCCTATGAGGTCACTATAGCGGTTTTTCGTAGATCCGGTAGGTTTTGTAGATCTTGCCGCCCAGCCGATCAATGATGCGGTTCATCATATCGTTGGACTCGAGGATCCACGACATCTCGCAATACTCGTAGCCCCTGGCAAAGGCGCCCCGCGCTGTCTCGACCATGAGCGCGGCCTCGATTCCCAGACCGCGATATTCAGGTATCACGCCCATGATCATCAGCCGCATAGTATCGATCGTGCGCTGGTGCCACAGGAGCTTGAGCACGGTCAGAGGGAAGCTCCAGTTATTGGGCTGGGGTCTGGCTTTGTGCAAGGCCTGATATACATCGGGGATGCCCAACGAGATACCGGCCGGTTTGCCATCCATCAGGGCCAAGTATATTATACTGGGATCGAGGAAGGGCTTGAGCTCCTGGGCCAGGTGATCGATCTCGTGGTCGGTGAACGGCACAAACCCCCAGTTCTTTTCCCAGGCCCCATTGTAGACAGCCTTGGCGATCTCGACCTCACGATCAAACTGGCTCTTGTCGAAATTGCGCACGACCAGGTCTTCACACTCCAGTGCTCGCTCGGCCACCCTTACGAACTTGCGAGGCAGACGCTGGACATCGTAATCAAAGATGTTGGTCCGGATGATCCAGGCGTACAGATCCTGGGCTTTTTCAAAGCCAGCCTGCTCGATAAAGTCCTGGTAGTAACGGGGATTGTAGGTCATCATTGTCACCGGCGGCCGGTCAAAGCCGTCCACCAGCAGCCCGACCTCTTCATTCTGGGAGGGGTTCTCCGGCCCGCGGATGGCTTCCATGCCCCCTTCCCGTAGCCAGGCGGCAGCCGCGTCGAGCAAAGCCTGGGCCACGGCATAGTCCTCGATCACCTCAAAGAAGCCAAAGAAGCCAACTCTGTCCCCGTGGGTCTCGTTGTGCCGGTGGTTGATGTGCGCGCAGATGGTGCCGACCAGTTCCGCGCCACGCATGGCGAGGAAAAGCTGCTGGTCGGCGTGCTCCCAGAAAGGGTGCTTTTTCGGATCGCTCAGGGCAATCCGGTCCGCGTAGATGGGAGGGACCCAGTTGGGATCGTTTTCGTAGATGGTCCACAGGAACTCGGCGAACTCCCCCCGCTGATCCTGTGTTGTGACCGGGACAATGCGAACATGGGATGCTGCCATCAGCGATCTCCTCCAGGTAAACTGGCCCGAATACAAGCCTCTCGGGACGGGACGGACTCTAACATTATACTCGAAAAACCAGGGCAGAGCAAACGGGCAGTCAAGGCGATGGTCTGTGGCTAGTGGACCGGCTTTGATCCCATTTGCACATATGCAGGAAATCAGGTATAATCTCTATAGTCCCTGCCCAACCCATCGCCGGAGGGAAGACACAGGGGCGGCTCCGGTTCATGTCTTCCTGGGTCGGCACATTGGAGGTGAAAAAGGGAATCCAATCCATCCTCGCGGCCTGCGCGGCCCAGGCCGGCTGCCTACCCCGCAGTGCGAAAGCTGCCGCACTCGTGTTTTTCCATTTCGGAGACGTTGGGGAGCGGTTTTGGCAATGAGCCCGTACCCGAGATGACCTGTATGACTACAGGGAGCGGGTGCGACCGAACAGTTCTGTCCCCTCCGTCTCGACCCTTTGCAAGGAGACAAAACGCACAATGGCAAGCATTACTTACGAGCATGTTTGGAAGCGCTTCGGCGATGTCGTGGCCGTGGAGGACCTCGACATCTTTATCGAGGACAAAGAATTTCTGGTCTTTGTCGGCCCCTCTGGCTGCGGCAAGTCCACCAGCTTGAGGATGCTGGCTGGCCTGGAAGAGATCTCTGAAGGTAACATCTTTATCGGCGACCGTTTGGTCAACGACGTGCCGCCCAAGGACCGGAACATCGCCATGGTGTTCCAGAGCTACGCACTGTACCCACACATGTCGGTCTATGACAACATGGCCTTCGGCCTGAAGTTGCGCAAGACCCCCAAGAACGAGATCCAGCGCCGGGTGCAGGAGGCGGGTGGCATCCTGGGCATCGAGAACCTGTTGGATCGCAAGCCCAAGCAGCTCTCCGGTGGCCAGCGTCAGCGCGTGGCCCTGGGCCGGGCCATCGTCCGCGAGCCGGCGGTGTTTCTCATGGATGAGCCGTTGTCGAACCTGGACGCCAAGCTGCGTGTCCAGACCCGCGCCGAGATCTCCAAGCTGCACCAGCGGCTGGAGACCACGTTCATCTATGTGACCCACGACCAGACCGAGGCCATGACGATGGGCAGCCGCATCTGTGTGCTCAGAGACGGGATCATGATGCAGATCGACTCGCCCCAGAACCTGTACGACAACCCGGACAATGTATTCGTGGCGGGCTTTATCGGCAGCCCGGCCATGAACTTCTTTGACGTGACGCTGGTGGAGCAGGATGGCGACCTGTACGTGGACGGCGGCAGCTTCCGCCTCAAGCTCCCGCCGGAGAAACTGGACGTGGCGCGCCCCTACGCCGGCAAAGAGGTGGTCTTTGGCGTCCGCCCGGAGGACGTCCACGACCGCGACTTTACACCACCCAATATCCGTGCCGAGCCCATGACCTCCACCGTGGACGTCACCGAGCTAATGGGCAACGAGATCTTTGTCTATCTGCTGACCGGCCAGAAACAGTATATCGCCCGGTTTGACCCCCGCACGCACGCTCGCGTCGGAAACAAGGTGGACGTCGTAGTCAATATGGACAACATCCACCTCTTTGACCGGGACACGGAGCAGGCGATTCGATAGCAAGCTACAATGCACAATCGACAATGCACAATTCTCACGCTGAGGATTGTGCATTGTTCTTTAGGAGTGAACCATGACCGACTTTGAAGTACTGAGAGCGCTACATGTACCGAGTGACACCAAGATCGTGCACTTGGTGCTGGACGGTCTTGGAGGGCTGCCCCGGGAGCTGGATGGTAAAACAGAGCTGGAAGCCGCGCCCACGCCCAACTTGGATGCCCTGGCGGCGCGGTCCCAACTGGGCCTGGCAGTGCCGGTCCGTCCCGGCATCACGCCTGGCAGCGGCCCGGCCCACCTGGGCTTGTTTGGCTACGATCCGGTCCAGTATGATGTGGGTCGCGGGGTGTTGTCGGCGCTGGGCATTGGGTTTGACCTCCAGCCAGGGGATGTGGCCGCCCGGGGTAATTTCTGCAGCATTGACGAGGATGGCCTGATTACCGACCGGCGCGCTGGCCGTATTCCGACCGAGTTTGGCGCCAAGATGGTGGCTCTGCTGCGCGAGATCCAGTTGCCCGGCATCCGGGCTTTTGTCGAGATCGTCAAGGAATACCGGTTTGTGCTGGTACTGCGTCCCACCGAGGGCCAGACGCTCCATGCCAACATCCACGACACCGACCCGCAGAAGACTGGTGTGCCTTCGCTGCCGGCGCGGGCTCAGGACGAGGCCTCGGAGCCGACGGCCCAGTTGGTGAACCAGTGGATCGCGGCTGCCCGGGTGATCCTCAAGGACCACCACCCTGCCAACTCGCTGAACCTGCGGGGCTTTGCCAAGGATCCCGGCTTTCCTAAGTTTCCAGAGATCTTTGGTCTCAAGGCCGGTGCGATCGCCACCTATCCCATGTACCGCGGCGTGGCCAGGTTGGTGGGCATGGATGTGCTGCCAGTGGCTGGTGAGACGGTGGAAGCCGAGGTCGATACCCTGAGGGCCCACTGGCCTGAATATGACTATTTCTTCTTCCACATCAAAAAGACCGACTCTGCTGGCGAAGACGGCGATTTCGAGCGCAAGGCGGAGGTGATCGCCCACGTGGATGAGGCCGTCGTGCCCGCGATCCTGGATCTGGACCCCGATGTGGTCATCGTCACCGGCGACCATTCGACGCCTTCGACCCTCAAGAGCCACTCCTGGCACCCGGTGCCCACGTTGCTGTGGAGCCGCTACTGCCTACCCGACGGGCATTCAGAGTTCGGGGAACGTGCTTGCGGGCGGGGCAGTCTGGGTGTCTTTCCCGCTAGCGACGAGTTGCCCCTGGCTCTGGGACACGCACTGCGGCTGACCAAGTATGGGGCCTAGGCGAGGCTGGACGACGCGCAGAGCCTACAATGCCTGATGCCTGAAGCTCTGTACTTGACAGTGGGCAAAGGTGCTTGACCGAGATCTTTGCGAAGCTCATGTCCGCTTCATCACCGAGATCGCCAAGCCGCTGAGGCTGGTCCAACTTTCAGGATTGGACCAGCCTTTTCTATTGTCGCTTGCCATCCCACTGGCCTTATGTTACAATGAGGCTGCTTAAGCGACGAGTCTTGGATCGTATGCCTATGCTAGACTATCAATTGCGACAACGGGATTATCTCTTGGAGATCAGCCGGGCGATGACCTCCCGGCTCGACCTGGAGTCACTGCTGGAACTGACCCTCAGGAGTGCGGTTGAGATCCTGCGCGGGCATGTGGGGCTTATCGTGCTGCAGGACCGCGACGGGGTGTTGCGCGTGCGGGCCAGCTATGGGCTGCCTGCCGGCATGCAGCGCTTCTTCCGGCCACTGTGGGCCGATCTGCCCGGGGTGCGCGAGCTGCAGGGTGCCCTCTCCCGCTGGACCATCCCTGATCTGCAGACCCGGCTGGGCATGGTGGCCGCAGCCGCCGGATTGGCCCTCAGCCAGGTGGTGGCCTTGCCGCTGGTCATCGAAGAAGAGTTGATCGGCGCTATCTATATCTTTCGCACACGGGGAAGGGCTTTTTCGGCGGACGATCGGACGCTGCTGGCTGCCTTTGCCGATCAAGCGGCCATTGCCGTGCGGAACGCCGAGCTCTACCAGCAAGTGAACGAGGAACGGGAAGCCCTGTCGGCCATCATCGACAACAGCGCCGAAGGGGTGCTGATCTCGGATGCCGAAGGGCATGTTCAAGTGTTCAACCGGGCGTTGACCCGCATGACCGGCTGGAACGCCGACGACGCCCTGGGGCGTCCTGTCGGCGAGGTTCTGGCCTTGCGGGATCGCCAGGGCCAACCATTGCCCCTGCCCCAAGCACCCCGCCAGCGCGCCTCTGCCTCTGAAGCGCGCCCCTACGTGGAGGGAGATGTGGTGCGCCGGGGGGGTCCACCCCTTACGGTAGGCGTGACGGCTACACCCCTCTACGACGGCCAGGGCCAGCTTGCCCGTGTCATTCTCAACGTGGTGGATATTACGCGCTTCCGCCAGGCCGAGGAGCTCAAATCCACCTTTGTCTCTGTGGTCTCCCACGAACTCAAGACACCAGTGGCGCTGATCAAGGGCTATGCTGAGACGCTGCGCCGCGAAGATGCCGACTGGGACAGGGGGACGATGGAGGAGAGCCTGGATGTCATTGCCGAAGAAGCTGACCATCTTACCAACCTCATCGATGACTTGCTGCAGGCCGGCCGCATCCAGGCTGGTGGTCTCCAATTGGAGCCGACTGATGTGCACCTGCCCCGCCTGGTTGAAAAAGTGGTAGACGGCTTTCGAACTCAGACCGACATCCACACCTTTGAGATGGACTTTCCCCCCGATTTCCCGCCGGTATGGGGTGATCCTGAGCGGCTGCGGGAGGTGCTGAGCAATCTGATCAACAACGCCGTCAAGTACTCGCCCGAGGGCGGCACGGTGTGGATTGGGGGCCGCACCGACCGCAGTGGGGCGACCGTCTATGTGGCCGACCAGGGCATTGGCATCCCGGCCGAGGAACAAGACCGGATCTTCGACCGGTTCCACCGGGTGGACTCGAGCCTCCGTCGCAGCACTGAGGGCACCGGCCTGGGGCTGTACCTGGTGAAAGCTGTTGTCGAGGCCCATGGAGGACGGGTGTGGGTCGAAAGCGCGCCAGGGCGGGGGTCGATCTTTATGTTTTCGTTGCCGAGGAAATGACGCTGGGTGGTGGACGGTCGATGGCGGCGTATGGAGGAACGGCAAGAGGGATGCGGGATTGTAGTCCGTCATTCGTCGTTCATGGCTGATCGCCGGTGAAAGCCCTCAACTGCGCTGGGGAGTACTACATATGGTGTCACCTACTGACAAGCTGATTCTGGTGGTAGACGACGAGTCACGTATGGTGCGGTTTGTGCGCATGAATCTGGAGCTGGAAGGTTTCCAGGTTGCCGAGGCAGGGAATGGGTTGGAGGCTCTGGAAAAGGTGCGTGACGAGCTACCCGACTTGGTTCTGCTGGATGTGATGATGCCAGTGATGGATGGCTTTGAGACGCTGGAGCGGCTGCGCGAGATTTCGACCGTGCCGGTCATCATGCTCACAGTCAAGGGTGACGAGGAGGACCGCATCCGGGGGCTGGAGCTGGGGGCCGATGATTACGTGACCAAGCCTTTCAGCCCCCGTGAGCTGGCCAGCCGCATCCGGGCGGTATTGCGCCGGGCGGAGATGCCCTCGCCCGTGGCCAAGACAGCGATCCACATCGACGATCGGCTGGAGGTGGACTTTCGGCAACGGGAAGTCATCGTGGATGGGGAGCGGGTGCGGCTACGGCCCACAGAGTACCGGCTGCTGTACCACCTGGTGAACAATGCCGGCTGGGTGATGACCCATGAAATGTTGCTGTCGAAGGTGTGGGGTTACGAATACCGTGACGAGACCGGACTGCTGCGGCTGTACATCACCTATCTGCGCAAAAAGATCGAATCTGATCCAAGCAACCCGCGGTACATTCTTACGGAGCGAGGAGTAGGGTACCGGTTTGTGGACTTTAGGCGAGAGGAAGAGGCATAAATAGGCGATTGGCCTGTCTCGATGGTGGGCCAGAAGCCAGAAGGTATCCTCAGGCGCAGCGCTTGCCAAAACAGTGGGGCGATGGTACAATGGGATAGCGTGTGGGCCGTTAGCTCAGTTTGGCAGAGCAGCTGCCTTTTAAGCAGCGGGTCGCAGGTTCGAATCCTGCACGGCTCATGGTCTGACCACCCTTCCGCACCGGAAGGGTGGTTTTTCACAGGGACAGATCCCCAAAGGCACTTTCACTCTGAAGCGACTAGTGGCCTTTCACAGAACCGATCTCGGCTTTTTCCCCGCTCCAGCCCAGTCCGTGACTGGGCGGTTTCTGCTGGTTCCAGCCAGTTCTGGCGCCAGTCACGGACTGGCGCCGAGCATCGCAAAAGGCCAGATCAGTGGTGTGAAACAGCACTAGGGGGGTGACTGTTCGGAGCTTGCTGAAGAGGCAATCGGCCACAACTGCTAGTAGTTGAACGGTCATTGCTGGCACTATCCCTCGTCGTACTGATCCAGTTTTACCAATCTCCGGACGATTACGCTGGGTGATGCTTGTTGCAGAGTTTAGAAATTTCTGCTATACTCTCGGATGGATTCACCTTTATGGGCGGTGGATTCATGTTCCTCTGGCCAACTTTTCCTTGCCCTCAACGATGGACCTTTCGGTCGTTTGGTGCACATAACAGATGCGAAGAGACGTGCGCGGGGTGCCAGATTGGCTCCAAAGTCTGAGTGAGAGATTCCAACTCTCCCGTCACAAGCCAGGGAAAACCGAGGATGCAAGTAACCGGCGATCAAAAGCAGCCTGGTGGGGCACGACTGTCGGTGCTGTGTGCTTTTCGCTGCTGAATGGTGCCCAAGATTGGGAGGGAGTCTATCGATCAGCTACTCTGATTGATTTCGCGACACATGTTGGGACTGCAAATCCCTTGTATGTCATGTTCTTGTTCTATCCTCTAGCCCTTTTGCCGTCAAGAGTGGGCGGTGCTGCACTTGTAGCGCTCTCCATGGTCTCCATTTGGTTGACCAGCAAACTCACCGATGCGAATCGTTGGCTAATATTGTTGAGCTACCCTGCCTTATGGATGATCAAGATGGGGCAGATTGATGCGCTCGTGATGTTGGGGGCAGCGCTGGGCTGGTGGGCGGTCAAGAATGGAAGGCCCTACTGGCAAGGAGCTGCAACGCTGCTCCTATGTCTCAAGCCACACATTGGAGCGCCCCTTGCCCTTGTGTACCTATGGTGGCAGCGGGATCTGAGGGCATTCGTCGTGAGTGGTGCAGTGGTTCTCGCATCCCTGCTCGCCTATGGAGTGTGGCCAGTTGTGTGGCTGCAGAAACTCATTGGATTCACTCAGGAGGCAGCGCAAGGGGGTGGGCATTTCATTCTTTCAGCCAACTATATTGGACTGTTTCCATATGGCCTCGTCTTCTTTCTCTTTCCCCTGTTGCCGATGTATCATAGGCAGGAGAGATCAACAGCCATTCTTGCTGCATCCATGTTAGCATCTCCCTATGCAGGCCCCTACAGCATTCTTGCTGCCATGGCGTTTCCCTTGCCACTCTGGGTTTACGGTCTTATTTCACTTCCGCTTCTGCCACATATCGGTTGGTGGGCGCTTGCCGGCCCCATATCGGTTGTCCTCTATCCGCTCGTCAACTATCTTTGGGCTAGGCTCACTGGCAAAGGCAGCATCGGAGCAGTAGTTTAGACACAGCCTGACAGGCCCGGAACCGTTATGCAACGGGGCTGTAGCTGCCAGTCTCCACTGGTGCGTATCTTTCAATGTCTGGCCGCGGACGATGACAAGGGGGTCATAGGTCACAGTGCAAGACTGGCGGGTTGTGTGACTGTATTCTGTGCCTAAAACTTCCCTCAGTATCTAATTACCCTTTTCCCTGAAAACCTGGTATAATCTGGCGACTCGTTGCATAGAAGACCGCGTGAGGCAGGTGCCTTTGGCATGCCTGCTGCGGAGGAGGGAACATGGAACAGGTACAGGCCGTCGCCCAGAAGATCTTGGACAACGTGGAAGAGGTCATCGTCGGCAAGCACCAGGCGGTCCAGCTCACGGTCATCGCCCTGCTGTGCGAGGGGCACCTGCTGATCGAGGATGTGCCCGGTACTGGAAAGACGATGTTGGCCAAGTCGCTCTCCAAGTCCTTGGGCTGCTCTTTCCGGCGCATTCAGTTCACACCCGATATGCTGCCAAGTGACGTGACGGGGGTCTCGGTATTCAACCAAAAGACCCGCGAGTTTGAGTTTCGCCCGGGGCCGGTCATGGCTCAGATCGTGCTCACCGACGAGATCAACCGCGCAACCCCCAAAACGCAATCAGCTCTTCTGGAAGCGATGGAGGAGCGGCAAGTGACTGTGGATGGTGTGACCTATCCCATGGAAATTCCATTCCTGGTCTTGGCTACCCAAAACCCCATCGAATACGAGGGAACTTTTCCTTTGCCCGAGGCTCAGCTCGACCGCTTCATGATGCGCGTCGGCCTAGGCTATCCGGGTACCGACGACGAAATCACGATGCTCGACCGTCAGCAACATACCCATCCCGTCACCCGCATCGATAAGGTGGTGTCGGCTGAGGATCTGATCGCGGCCCAACGAGCCATCAAGGACGTATACATCGACAATCTGATCAAAGAGTACATCGTAAAGTTGGTCAAGTCCAGCCGCAAACACCCGGATGTCTATCTGGGCGCGAGTCCTCGCGGCAGCATTGCCCTGTACAAGACGGCACAGGCCCGTGCTGCCATCCAGGGACGGGACTATGTCACGCCAGATGACGTCAAAGCCCTGGCCATGGTCACGCTGGCCCATAGATTGATCATCAGCCCATCGGCCCGTATAAAGAATGTAGACCCTCGGGCTGTGATCCAGGAAATCCTGGACAATACCCCGGTGCCTGGTGCGCGGGCGCGGCCCAGATAAGAAATAGCGCATGACCAGTTCCGAATCTGCCAGTCTATCCATCACCAAATCTGGTACCTTGGTGGACTGAATTCTAGTATCACGGAGTTGCATTGATGCCTCAAGCCGACCTGGTGTTGTTGCACGCGCCCAGCGTGTACGACTTTCGAAAGAAATCGATTCTGTATGGACCGGTGAGCGACCTGGTGCCCAGTACACCGGTATTTGAGATGTATCCGATCGGTCTGACGACCATCGCCGAGTACCTTGAACGTAACGGATTCCGGGTGCGCATTGTCAACCTGGCAGTGCGCATGCTCAATAGCGATCGCTTTGACGCGGAGAAACTGATTCGCGGCCTGCGTCCAGCAGCTTTTGGGATTGATCTCCACTGGATGCCGCATGCCCATGGCGCCATTGAAGTGGCCCAGCTCTGCAAGAAGCATCACCCCGATATTCCGATCATGTTCGGCGGCTTTTCGTCCACCTACTACCACGAGGAATTGGTCCGCCGGCCTGAGGTGGATTTTGTCGTGCGCGGAGATTCGACCGAGGAACCTGTATTGCAACTAATGCGCCATTTGACCAGCAGCCCTGACGCGCCACGGCTGGCCGAGATACCGAACCTTACCTGGCAGGGAGAGGATGGCACGGTTCATGCCAACGAACTGACCTACAGCCCGGACAGCCTGGATCACTTGCTGATCGACTATAGCTACGTGGTCAAGGCGGTGGCCCGATACCGTGACCTGGCCAGCTTTGTGCCTTTCAAGGGCTGGCTCGGGTACCCGATTACAGCGGCGCTTAGCGTGCGCGGCTGCACGCACAACTGTCGCACCTGTGGCGGTTCGGCGACTACGTTTGCAGCCCTGCACAAACGGCGCCGTCCAGCCTATCGCTCTCCCGAGGACCTGGCGCAGGACATTCTGAACATTGCCCGCTTTAGCCGCGGGCCAGCCTTTGTGCTGGGTGACATCCGGCAACCGGGCCAGGAGTACGCGGATCGCTTCTTGCGCGCTATCCACGGCTACCAAGGGCCGGTCATCTTGGAGCTGTTCGACAGTGCGGACCGCGAGTTCATTCAGCAGGTGGCGGCAGCTCTGCCAAACTGGACGCTGGAAGTCTCATTGGAAACTCATAGCGAGGAGGTGCGCGCTGCGTTTGGGCGGCCTTACAAGAACGGCCCGATCGAAGACACCATGCGCTACGCGTTGGAAGCTGGAGTGAAGCGGCTGGACGTCTTTTTCATGATCGGATTGCCCAAACAGGATTACCAATCGGTTATGGACACCGTGGACTATTGTGAATACCTGATGCGCGACCTCGATGGTGGTGCCAATCGGCGCCTTATCCCCTTTATCTCGCCGCTGGCACCGTTCTTGGACCCCGGCAGCCCGGTGTTCGAGAATCCAGAGCGCCATGGGTATCGCTTTTTCGCCCGCACCCTGGATGAACACCGCAATGCCCTCGTGCAGCCCAGTTGGAAATATGTACTTAACTATGAGACAGAGTGGATGAATCGCGATCAGATCGTGGACAGCACCTATGAGGCCGGGCTACGACTGAACCGGCTCAAAGCTCGGTACGGGCTGGTAGAAGCAACTCAGGCGGAACGCACCGAAGCGCGTATCCTCAAGGCGCGTCGTCTGATCGCCCAGATAGACGACATCATGTCGATCCAAGACGAGGGGCGGCGGGACAAGCTGCTCCGGGCCATCAAGCCACAAGTAGATGATGCCAACTTGTCTACAGTGTGCGACAAAACCGAGCTCAATGTACCCCTGACCGGCCTCAAGCTGAACGTGCCTCGGGCAGCGTGGTACTTTGTTGGGCAGGTGTTGAGACGCGCACGGCCCCAAAGCTCCGGCAAAGTGGTGACCAGTTGAATAATCTGAAACTGCCGGACTTTGTGGCTATTGGTCATGTCTGCCAGGATATTCTGCCTGACGGGGGTTTGAGGCTAGGTGGCTCCGTCTCCTATGCAGCGACCACTGCCCAGAGACTGGGCCGGCGTGTGGGAGTGATCACCAGCGCTGGCCCAGACCTCGACGTGGCCCAGGTTCTGCCCGGCACCGAGGTCCTGTGCTGGCAATCTGATGCTACGACCATGTTTGAGAATATCTATCTGAGTACTGGGCGAAAACAGATCTTGCACCAGCGCGCCGACGTGATCACGTGTGAACAGATCCCCACGGACTGGCGCACAGCTCCCATCGTGTATCTGGGTTCGATCGACCGAGAGATCGATGAAGAGGTGTTCCATTGCTTTTCTGACGAGGCGCTCATTGGTGTCATGCCCCAGGGATTCTTTCGTCGCTGGGACGAGCAAGGACAGGTGTATTTCACAGAATGGATGCCGTCAGAGGAGGTACTGAGACGTATTGACGTCTTGGTCATCAGTGAACTGGACGTGCCCGATCCCCAGGGCCTGGTGCGTGACTGGGGGCGGTTTGTTCGGATCATGGTCGTAACCCACGCCGAACGAGGAGCTTCTGCCTATGAGGGAGGCGAGTTGTGTCATTATCCGGCGCGGCCTGCCCAGGAAGTAGATCCAACAGGAGCGGGTGATGTGTTCACCGCAGCCTACCTGATCCGGTTGGCAGAGACGGGCGATCCCTGCCAGGCAGCATGGTTTGCCAATGGCGTGGCATCTTTTTCGGTCGAGGGACCGGGTCTCAGCGGTATCCCCAACCGGTCGCAGGCAGATGCCTATCTGGCTAATGCTTTGAGCGAGTCCTCTTGACCCCCCTGACTCCACAACGTCTCTTGACGCCAATTCCTTGCCAACAGGTGAGCTGTCTCGCTGGGCCTTGACCGGTTTTCGCGTTGTCGAGTGAGATACGCTGGTCGCTGCCACTATCGTAGCAGGGTCCAGATTGGCTCGCACCAGGGCCCAATCATCGTCGGTTGGGGCACCGCCTGAGCTCCTATATCTTGTGATGCCATATGGACAGACCACAATATCTTGTAGGAGAGTCTCTCTATCCCGCAAGTCATTTTCTCCGAGATGGTCTTGATGCGGCCAAAACAGAGCACTTGACAGACATAACTGTTCTGTTTGGTCTTTATGAAAAGTCGTGGTAGAATGGAACTGCTAGTTATTGACTATCACGCTGTTCGGGCGCCTGGTTGTGAGAGGATAGAGGGAGGAAAATGCGATGAGAGAGAAGATCCAGCAGTTCCTGGACTATATCGTTGTGGACAAAGGGTACTCGGAGAACACCCTCGCCGCGTATCGTAACGATTTGTCCCAGTTCGCTGAGTTTCTGGAGGGGCGTGTGACCGGTTGGGACGAGGTCACACGTGACATGATTGTAGATTACATCATGGTCATGAAGGCCGAACAGGAGTACGCCTCGTCCACGGTCGCCCGCAAGGTGGCCGCCATAAAGTCCTTCTTCCACTACCTGGTGAACCAGGGAGAGCTGGAAGATGATCCGACGGTGACCTTGGATTCGCCCAAGGTGCGCAAGCGATTGCCCAAGGCAATCTCGCCTGAGGACATGGAGCGCTTGTTGAAAGAACCGGCTCGGGAGCAGACTCCCAAGGCTCTGCGGGACAGAGCGCTGTTGGAGGTGCTATACGCCACCGGTCTGCGGGTGACCGAGTTGGTCTCGCTCAACGTGGATGATGTCAACCTGGCTTCCAGCACCGTGCGCGTGCTGCGCCCCAAGGATCATCGTGAGCGCCTGGTCCCGGTTCACAGGCGAGCCATCGAGCCGTTGCAGGAATATCTGGAACGGGGGCGGGTTCAACTGCTCCGTGATCCGAAGGAAACTGCTCTGTTTTTGAACCACCGGGGACAGAGGTTGACCCGCCAAGGCCTGTGGCTGATTGTTAAACACTATGTGCGTGAGGTTGGGATCCGTGAGGAGGTCACGCCTCACACGCTTCGTCACACCTTTGCGGCGCATCTTATTGAGCAGAAGGCAGACCTGGAGTATGTGCAGGAGCTTCTAGGGCATGCCAACATCTCAACCACGCAGGTCTATGCCCAGGTGGGCAAGGAAGCGACAGCCGGCGAGGGTTAGACACGTTTTTGCTTCACACCTGTCCCGGCAACGGTTGCGGGACAGGGTACTTGGCCTATAGTGGAGAGGGGTGGAATGGGCTACGTCGAAAAGATGATGGGCGATAGGGAACACATGGTATATCGCACACACCAGCACTACATCGTCCTGTTGGAAGAGATCCTTGTTTCCCTGTTGGTGTTTGTGGTGTTCCTGGCGGTGGGTCTGGCCATTCTCGTGCCGGAGGTCGGCGAGTCGGGCAACAGGATCCGGGGGATCATCGGCCTGATTGCCCTGGGGAGCCTGGTCATGCCCCTTTACCTGATCGTATCCGCTCTGCTGCGCGGCTTGCGGGGGCGCGAGCTGTTCTGGCGGATATGGTGGGCAGCCCTGGCCGGCATCCTGATCCTTGCCTTCGCCCTGATCATCTTGTTCGACCCCGGACGCAGGGTTGTGGGTTGGATTGCCATAGTTGTCGCCGTGATTCCCCTCTCCGAGGTCGTCCGCATCTTTTCTGACTGGCTCAACGAGCGGTATGTCATCACCAACCGGCGCGTCATGGAAGTACGGGGAATCATCAACAAACACGTCAGCGATTCGGCACTGGAAAAGGTCAATGACGTGCAACTGGAGCAGTCGGTCGTTGGACGCATTCTGGGATATGGCACCGTCCGGATCATCACTGGCTCCGACGTTGGGGTCAACATGTTCCGGCGCATCTCCAATCCGGTGCGATTCAAGCGGGAGATGCTGAATGCCAAGGAGCGGCTGCACGAGCCACTGGAGGTTGAGCTTGAAGAGGATTTTCCCATGGCGCAACCCCAGCCCGCGAAGCGGTCGGCAGGCAAACCGGGTGCCCCAGCCACTGAGGACATTCCCGACCTCCTGGTCGAACTTGACGAATTGCGCCAAAAAGGGATAATCTCTGAACAAGAGTTCCAGGCCAAAAAGAAGGAGTTGTTGGACCGACTGTAGGTTCTGCCTTCCATGGCCGGGGCTGAGTGGTCAATGGGGCAACGCCGGCCGTTATGCCCAGGCGGTATAGGTTGCATGATGGAACACTACTACACAAGAAAAGAGTATGAAGCGGCAGCCGACTATATCCGGCAGCACACCCGCCATCGGCCCAGGATCGGCCTGATCCTCGGCTCAGGGCTGAATCCCCTTGCCGGGGAAGTGGCATCGGCCGACGTGATTCCCTACGATGTGATCCCGAACTTTGCGGCGCCGACGGTGGAAGGTCACGTTGGGCGCCTGGTCCTGGGCAAGCTCGAAGGGCAGACGGTCATCGTCATGCAGGGCCGCGTACACTTTTACGAAGGCCATCCGATCCAACAAGTTGTGTTCCCTGTACGGGTCATGCAGGTCATGGGTATCGACACCCTGATCGTCACCAACGCGGCGGGAGGAATCAACCCCGCCTTCCTACCCGGCGAGCTGATGCTGATCACCGACCACATCAACTTGATGGGTATGACGGGGAACAACCCATTATTTGGCCCGAACGATCCGACACTTGGGCCTCGCTTCCCAGACATGTCGCAAGCCTACGATCCCGTGCTTCGGCGCATTGCCCGGGAGGTCGCGGACGAGGAGGGCTTGCCCCTGCAGGCAGGCGTCTATGCCGGATTGGCTGGACCGTCTTTCGAGACGCCGGCCGATATCCGCTTCCTGCGCATCATCGGGGCAGACGCAGTTGGTATGTCGACGGTGCCCGAGGTGACGGTCGCTCGCCATGGCGGCATCCGGGTGCTTGGGGTGTCTGGCATCAGCAACGTAGCTCAAGCGGAAGCGGTGGATGGTCAGGAGGCCAGCCACGAAGAGGTACTTGAGGCGGGACGGCAGATCGTACCGCGGTTGGTGACTTTGGTGTGCGGCGTGTTGGCCCGTATGGATGGTGGATAGGGCTCTGCAGAGCGTGCTGGTGAAGCTCAGAGGGAACGCCAAGACGTTCCCTACTTTTTTGAAAGTCTCGCCTGGCGTGGGGTAATTGGTACATGGAACGGGTCTTGGGGTTCATCGCGGAATATCAGTGGGGGATATACGCTGTACTAGGCCTCATTCTGATCTTTTACATACGTCGTGCCCTCGTAGCGCGCCGTGACGGGGCGCGTTCGATCTTTCGACTGGAACAGGAACAGGCCCGTGCCCGCTATGGCCGGAGCGCGACGATGGCTGCCATCGTCCTGCTCTGTATGGTCGCCGTGTTTGTTGCTAGCAATCCCCTGGTGCCCACCGCTGTGGAGACGACGCCAGAGCCGACGGCGACGGTGACCTCTGGTCCGCTCGCCGCGCCGACCCTGACGCCCACGCCGCCGCCGGCGACTATCACACCGACAGCAACCGCCACACAGCCACGCCCCACGCCTCCGGCCAGGCCTTCAGCCACGCCCGAGGTCGTGATTACCAACACGCCGGGGGTCAGGCCGGCTGCTTGCCCTGACCCCAATATCCGTATCCTGTCGCCTGGCATGAACCAGGTCGTGACGGGCAACTTTCCGATCCGTGGCACAGCCAACCTGGACAATTTCGAGTACTACAAGATCGAGATCGGACAGGGTCGGGATCCTGCGCAGTGGACTGTGGTCGGGCAGCTGCACTATAGTCCGGTGTCTGGCGGCGTGTTGGAAACCTTGAACAGCGGCGCCTATCCGCCCGGCACCTACACCCTTCGTCTGGTGGTGGTCGATCGAACCGGCAATTACCCGGCTCCCTGCTTGGTGACGATCACTGTCCAGCGCTAGTCACGAACTCAACCCCTGTGAGTCAAAACACGTCACTTGCTGAGACTGAACCGGGTGGGATCGCCCAGGCAGCGAGTGTCATTGCCCTCGGCAACGTCGCCAGCCGGGTGTTAGGCCTGATCCGCGAGCAGATCATCGCTTACTTTTTCGGCGCCAGCGGCCTGGTGAGTGCGTTTGGCATCGCCTCGCTGGTGCCCAAAACCATATACGAACTGCTCATCGGTGGAATGCTCAGCGCGGCGCTCGTGCCGGTTTTCAGCGAGGTGGCCGAGAAGGAGGGCCGTTCCGCGCTTTGGGCCCTGTTCAGCCGGGTGGCAAGCCTGGCCGCCCTGGCTCTGGCGGCTATTGTGCTGTTGCTGGAAGTCCTGGCTCCCCAGGTAGCCTGGCTGTTGGGCGGCGGCTTTGAGCCAGAGCTACAGGCTGCCCTGGCCAGCATGATCCGAATCATTGCCCCGGCTACCCTCTTTCTCGGTCTGTCCGGCGTGGTGACTGGCTTGCTCTACACCCTCAGGCGCTTCACGTATCCCGCATTTGGGGCGGCAGTCTTTAACCTGGGCATCATCATCACCGTGCCACTGATGTCCGGACGGCTCGACGCCTTTAGCTTGGCTGTGGGTGTGCTCCTTGGTTCGCTGCTGCAGCTCCTCATTCAGACCCCCGATCTGCGCGGTGTGCGCTTTCGCTTCTGTTTCGATCTATCCCATCCGGCCCTTCGGCGCATCCTGGTATTGTACCTGCCCATCGGCTTGGGCCTGCTCATCAGCAACGTTCAGATCGCCATCGACCGCCGTTTGGCCTCGTCCACTGGCCCGAGCAGTATTGCCTGGATGGACCGGGCCACGACATTGGTCCAGATGCCCCACGGGCTGGTGGCTGTGGCTATTTCGTTGGCCGTGCTGCCCACCATGTCGCGGCTCGTTGCCCACGGCGATCGCGAGGGATATCGCCAGACCCTAGGTCTGGGGTTGCGGATGGTATTGGTGTTGATCGTTCCTGCTGCGCTGGGACTGTTTGTGCTGGCTGAACCGCTCATCGCCCTGCTATTTGAGCATGGCAAGTTCACGGCCTACGATACCTATTGGACAGCGTTGGCATTGCGGTACTACCTGCTTGGGCTCGTCTTTGCCTCCATCGACTGGCCCCTGAACTATGCTTTCTACGCCCGGCAGGATACCCTCACCCCGGCGCTGGTCGGCGTGTTGAGTGTGGCCGTGTACCTGGGGGTGGCACTGGTCCTTATCGAGCCCTGGGGGATGCTTGGACTGGTGCTGGCTGACTCGGCCAAACATTTTGCGCATGCGATTACCATGTTGCTTCTCACCCGGCGGGGCATCGGTAGCCTGGAAGACCTGCGACTTGGCCAGACTGCAGGAAAGGCGCTGCTGGCCAGTGGGGTGATGGCCGGCCTCATGGTGTTGACGCTGAAGGGCGCAACAGAGCTAGTGGGCACTTCGGGGCTGGTGGCTGAACTGGTGGTTGTCGGTCTGACTGCTGGCATCGGGCTGTTTGTCTACTTGGGGGGCATATCTCTGTTGCGCGTTGAGGAGATCAGACGTTTGCGCGACCTGGTTCTGCAGCGATGGCAGCGGTCCAACCTTGACTAGTGTAGCACTGTAGGGTATAATAGCCTAGGTTTTATGGAAAGCGTAGAGTGAGGCAGGGGTCACATTGTCCTGGAGGTTGCGGGCTCTCCCCAGTTCGGTTATGGACAGGAGACCCGACCGGCATTTTGGGGAAACGCCGGTACGCAAGGGGAAGCCTGGTACGTCATGCCTGATCGGCGGGTGGTGGACGAGCTGACAATCGAAGAGTTGGAGCAGATCCTCATCGTCAAGCGACGGGAAGCGCGCGCTGAAAGGATGCGGCGTCTCCGGGAAATCGGCCGTCTGCCGACAGAGGCAGCGTTGCCCCACGAGGATCTTTCGCACATCAGCAGCGGTGATGGAAGCGCTGATGCAACGTTTGTGCGGGAGACCGGGCGAGGCCGTGCTTTTGACGTGGAACCTGTGCAGCGTGGCGTGCGGCTTGGCGCGCGGCCTGGTAGGCGCCGCAAGAAGCAGCAGGAGCATACCCAGCGCAGCCGGTGGGGAAAGCTCCGGGACCGCATGCTGCTTGTGTTGGAGATTGGCGCCCTGGTGGGTCTGGTGGCCATCTTGGCCGTCTCGTTGTTCAATCTCAGATCGCTCAACGACGAGTACGCTGAGGCGAAGCCGCTGCCCACGCCTTCGCCCACCCCACTGGCCGGAGGAGTTCTCCCAAGTGGGCATGAGCCTCCAGAAGAACCGGGAAGCGTGCCTGTGCACCTGCGCGATCTGGTGGAAGGGGCAGCCCCACCACCGGCGACGATCCCGACGCCTGGTCCGGAAGCGCCTACGCGTATCGTCATCCCCGCCATCGAGGTGGACGCCCTTGTCGTCGAGGGTGATTCGTGGGAGCAGCTAAAACTGGGTGTGGGCCATCACCTGAACACGGCGAATCCAGGTGAGCGGGGGAACATGGTGTTGTCGGCTCATAATGACATCTATGGCGAAATCTTTCGCCGTCTGCCCAGCCTGGAGTTGGGGGATGAGCTCGTGGTCTATGCCGGCGAGCAGCCCTATCGCTACGTGGTGACGGCCAAGCAGATCGTCGAACCGGCGGAAGTGGGCGTCTTGGCGCCGACGACCAAGCCGGTGGCTACATTGATCTCCTGTTACCCCTATATGGTGGACACCCACCGAATCGTGGTGGTCGCCGAGTTGCAGTGAGAGTCCTGCCTGCTCCGAAATAAAGGTCTTTGATTTGAAACCACGGATGGCAGTGACCCCCGGTATGGGCACACAAGCGGCATCTATCGAGAGAGGAAATACTGTAGGATGGCAAAAAAATCACGTCGAGCGCGCCGGACCTCGCAGGGACGCCAGTCGGTACGGGTAGCCGATCCGGTCCAACCGCTGGTTACAGAGGTCCCGGCCAAGGAAGTAGATTTCGCAGCAGAGTACTACTATGTCGTAGAAGACCTAAGGCGCATTGGCATCATTGCCATAGTGCTGTTAATGCTCTTGATCGCTTTGGCAATCCTGATCACCTGAGTATTCTTTGGCGGGCTGGCCGGCTCAGGCCAGTGCGATGTTGCTCGAGAAGCCGGCCTGTCATCTGCAGGTTGGCTCCTTCTGAAGGTCAAGGTCGGGTCGCGCCGGGTAGTTTGCGATGAGTTGGTAGTCCACTTCCAGCTTTGCCCAGGAATCTGACATGCAGATCTTGTGTTTTGGGCATCGTGGGTCTTGACAACGGATTTCTATTCTGGTATAATGTGACTGTAGTCAGGGACTTTAACTGACCAGGTTGTCAGCAACGAAATTCGTCGAACTACAGAGGCCAGCAGATTGAGTTTGTGGATCTGCTGGTCGCTTTGTCGGTAAGAAGTCAAGCATATCATCGGATTTGACATGGTCTGAGAGGTGTGGTAGACTTCCGGCTCGTTGCCCTGTCTTGGGGCAACAAGCAAGTTGACAACAACAGATCCTGGATTTGACAGTGGCTAGGGGGTATGGTAGAATTAGATCTTGCTGCCTGAGAAGAAGGCAACAGATTGGATAGCCACAAGCGATCCAAGATTTGACAAAAGGGTAAGGGCGTGGTACACTGCGCCGCCTTTTGGGAAGGAACCTTAACAACTGAAGAGTGGTAGGAAGGTGTACGTTTTGCTTTGGGTCCCCAAACTATGTTTGGGTTCAAACTCTGAATGAAAACTTACGGAGAGTTTGATCCTGGCTCAGGATGAACGCTGGCGGCGTGCCTAACACATGCAAGTCGAACGGGAACCCTTGGATTCGTCTGGGGGGGAGAGTGGCGAACGGGTGAGTAACACGTAGGTGACCTGCCCCAAAGTGGGGAATAACCACTGGAAACGGTGGCT
>Ga0180438_10001747_pt1 | contig 37715 bp, 27 predicted proteins | sample SS_ome_12_FD_132455 | JGI IMG/M metagenome (GOLD analysis project Ga0180438, IMG submission 132455) | Hypersaline lake sediment archaeal communities from the Salton Sea, California, USA - SS_3_D_2 metaG | ecosystem: Environmental > Aquatic > Non-marine Saline and Alkaline > Hypersaline >... | reverse complement strand
CCGGTGAGCGTGGTGTTGTGGCACGCGCAGCCGAAGAGCAAGGCCCGCATCGCCCCGTCCGGCCCGTCGACGCGCAACACCGGCACGGCGCTATCGGTGTTCCCCTCGCGGTTCGCCGCCATGCGAACACGGCGGTCGGTTAGCAGCCGGCGGTTCATCACGAAGCCGGCCTTGCCCACGCCGAACGAGAGCTCGGCCGGCTTCAGGTCGGCCAGCGCCGCGGCCGACAGCTCGACCAGCTCGCCTGCCAGGCGCTCGGCGTACTCGTGTACCCGCTTCGCGTCCTCCGCGGGCATCGAGTAGGTGGTGGCGCCGGCGATGCCGATCACCGGGCCGGTGTGGGTGTGGGAACAGCTCAAGAGGATTTGCGGGCGTGTTAGCCCGGTCTGCTTCGTGATCCGCGCGAAGATCATGTCGGCCACCGCGCGGTTGTAGCCGATCACGTCGGACGTGAGCAGCACGGCCCGGTGCCCGTCGGCGTCCTCGATCGCCATGGCCTCGGCGTAGAGATCCGCCAGCACGCCTTCGGACGGCTTGTTGCGCGAGGCGTAACCGGCCATGCGGATGGGCCCCTCCGGCGTGATCTTCGCGGCGGCCAGGCCCACGCGCCACTCGGCGCCGGCGGCCGGCAGGGCCGCAAAGACGCCGTTCGCGACCAACACGGCTGCTGCAAATCTCCGCAAAGCTCCCCGGAAGTAATCGAACATGGGCGTGGCTCCTGTCTTTCGTACTCTTGGTAGCCGCGGGCGGAAGCCCGCGGTCCGGCGGTGGCTTGCAGTCGCGTTGGAGCAGTGGGTGCTCGAATCCGCATATTCTAACCCGCGGCCCGGCCTGTGTATAATGCGGCTTGCGTCCCGCCCTGCCCTGCCCCACCCCCCGCCCCGTCGGCCCTCGATTCAAGGAGACCGCAAATGAAGGTCGCACGCCAACCCCTCGTCCCCGTTGCTTTCCTGGTGTGCTGCTCGTGGATTGCCGGTGCCGCTGCCCGGGCCGACGATTTCCAGGTCCCTCTTTCGGTCGAGGAATCGCTGGGCGTGGCCCGGCAGAGCGAGCCGATCTCCGGCGGCGTGCCCTTGCCCGCGGGCCGCTTCCACGCCGGCCAGCCGTTCTCGCTTGCCCGCGAGGACGGCACGGCGCTGCCTTGCCAGGTGAGCCCGCTGGTCGTGGAAACCGACGGCACGCTCCGCTGGGTGCTGGTCGACTTTCAGGACGACGTGGGCGCCGGGGCCATGCAGCCTTACGTGCTCCGGGCCGGCAACGCGACTGCCCGGCCGAGTGTGGCGCTGAAGATCGACGAGAGCGAGAAAGCCGTGACCGTCGATACGGGCAAGATCCGCTTCGTCGTCGACAAGACGCAGCCGTTCGGTCTGTTCCGCGAAGTGACGGCCGGCGCCAAGCAAGTCATCGCCGGCGGGGAGGTAAGCTACACGCAGCTTCACGGGCGCACCGGCTGGAACGACGGCTCAAAGTGGCAATCCAGAACGCTCCGCGCCGGACCGCCGCAGGAGGTCAAGCTGCACTACGCCGGGCCGCTGCGGGCCACGATCGAGGTGACCGGACCGTTCGCCGACGACCCGCTGGGGGCCCGATACCGGACCTTCATCACCGCCTGGGCCGGACAGGGCCGGGTGTGGGTGAAGCACAAGCTGGTCAACTCGAACCCGGAGCAGTACACGGCGATTCCCGTGGCCCGCTCGGCGATCGAGCTAGAGCTGGCCGGCGCCGCGCGCAACGTCCTCTTGGGTGCAGCGGAGCCGGTGGCCGCCGAATCCGGCAACGCTTGGCTGCACCAGGGCCTGTTTTTGCACCATACGTACCAGGACATCCCGGGCGCGGCCAAGGCCGGGAGCGGCTCGAAGGTGCTTTGGACGGGCGACGGCCCGGCCGACCGCCCGGCGGGCTGGATCGCGGCGGTCGGCGGCCCGAACGTGTTCGTCCTGGACCGGCTCTTCTCGACCAATCCGGCCCGGCGTTTGGCGATTGAAGGGGGCCGGCTGGTCCTCGAAGGGGTCGCCGAGCGTTTTCAAGGCCCCAAGGACCGGAAGTTCCGCCAGGACCGGCGCATCGGCGAGCCGTGGCAGTCGGAGGCGTTCTGGCTGTACGACTGCACGCACCATTCGTCGGAGTACCTGCTGGGTTTCTCGGCGCCCGACGGCGCCGCGCAGCTCGGCGCCCTGGCCGAAGCCGCGCGCAACCGCCTCCGGGCCCTGGCCCCGCCCGAGCACTACGCGGCGTGCGACGTGCTGGGCGTCGGGCGGTTCGGCACGCTTGCGGACGAAAGGGCAGCGTATGACAAATGGGGCTGGACCTTCACGCCCAAGCAGCTCCCCGACGACGCGGAGCCGCATCCCCAGGCCTTCGTCGCCTGGGAGGACAACCACTACGAGAGCGAGGCCGACAGCGTCGAGGGGCTGCTGCTGATGTATCTACGCACGGGGCAGCGGGGGTTTTTCGACCAGGCCGAGGCATGGGCCCGATACCATGCCAACCTCTAAGTCTGGCGCACCGACGGCTGGCAGTGGAAGGACGGGGCGATCTGGTTCCCTCAAGGCGGCCCTCAGGGCAACCGACCGGTGCGCAAGCCGTGGAACTTCGAGTGGGGCCCGAACTGGGGCGACCGCAAGCAGAGCCCCGACTGCGTTGACCTCTGGAGGGCGGCCCAGGCCAAGAGCTGCTACTGCCACTACTACGGCTCGGGCCTGGCCGACTACTTCTGTCTGACCGGCGATCCCGACGCACTCCAGGCCGCGCTGGATAACCTCGAGCCGAAGGACGATGAGTTCCGCCGGGCCCGGGAGCTGAAGCCCGGCGAGACGGGCATCAGCTCGATCCGCGGGTTCGGGCGGGGCTTCGAGGTCGTCATGCGCACGCTGATGGCCGACCCGCAGAACGAGTCGCTCCGCGACCTGGCCCGGTTCTGCGCCCGCGTGCTGTGGGAGAGCCCCACGCTCGACGAACGGGGTTTCCATCCCAGCAAGGTGGGCGGGGGCTACGGCGGCATGGACCCCAAGCACCTCTCGCCGCCGGTGAAGCAGTGGATGGACGAGCACGGCACTCGCTACACGGTCGAGGAGGGGAGCGTGGCCATGCTCTCCAGGGGCGATCGCACCTGGCCGGTGAAGTGCTTCGGCGGCACGTGGCAGCACTACTACGTTCACAACGGGGCCGACCTCTACGCCCGATACTTCGACGACGAGGACATGCGCGACTTCACCATCGCGTTCGCCCAGATGTCGGCCAGGTACATGCTCAGCCCCAAGTGCCACCAGACCTGGTACTACACCCAGTTCGACGTGCCGGACCTGGGCATGGTCTTCGACCCCTGGGCGTTCGAGCACACCGACACCCGGGACGGCGAGGGCTGCGTCCACTCGGGCTACTACACGCGGTTCTATCCCGATTGCTGCGCCAAGGGCTATTCGCTCACCGGGGAGGGGCACCTCTTGGAGCGGGGGCGTGAGTTCTGGTACTACGGCTCGAAACGGACCTACCGGAGCAAGGGCCTGGCGGGCGGGCCCAACGAGGTCTACCAGTTCGCCGGCCACCGCCCGCCCAAGGACGACTCGGTGCTGGAGACCGCCCGGCTGTTCTACGAGGCGGCCCATCCCCGCGACGACGCGGAGCCGCCTGCGGCGGTGAAGGACCTTGCGGTGAAGCCGCTGGGCGACGGCAAGGCCGAGGTGACGTTCACGGCCCCGGCGGACGCGGGCGGCGGGCAGGTGGCCCGCTACCAAGTCAAGGCCGCGACGCTGCCCATCGCGCCGTACGAGGAGTGGGAGTACGCCCGGGATTTCGGCAAGAAGCGCAATTGGTGGCGAGCCGTCAACCTCACCGGCGAACCGAAGCCGGGCCAGCCCGGCGCCAAGGAGCGGTTCGTGGTCTCCGGCGTGCCGGCCGGCGAGACGCTCCACTTCGCCGTGCGGAGCTTTGACGACAGCGATAACCGCAGCGCGATGAGCAACGTGGCGGTCATGAAGTGACGCGGTGCGCGCCGCTACACCGGCCACTGGCCTTGACAGGCCACCGCCGGGCATGCAGCATGGTGTACCACTGGATAAAGAAGAGCCGGCGTCGAGGAAGGAGATCCGTATGAGTCGATATGTACTGGCGGTGGTGGTGTTGGCGTTGGCATGTCCGGCGGCCGGGGCGGAAAACGCGAAGGCCGGGCCGTGCGCGCCGTTGCGCGAGGCCATGGCGGCCAACCCGCTGCTTGCCGAGCGGCCGATCCTGTTCGTCGTGCGCCAGCAGTACCGCCGCGACCACCACAACACGGCCACGATGTTCCAGACCGGGGAGATCAACACGGGGAGCTTCCAGGGCGGCGGGGCGCTGAAGACCTTCGACCCGGCCACCGGAAAGGTCGCCACGCTGCTGGAGCTTGCCGAGGGAGTGGCCCGCGACCCCGACGTGAGCTTCGACGGCACCAAGGTCCTCTTTTCGATGCGCCGGAACCGCGAGGACGATTACCACCTCTACGAGATCGGTTCCGACGGGGCCGGGTTGCGCCAGATCACCTTCGGCCCGGGCATCTCGGACATCGATCCGATCTATTTGCCCGACGGCCGGATCCTCTTCACCTCGACCCGCGAGCCGAAATACTGCATGTGCAACCGGCACATCATGGGCAACCTGTTCACGATGAACGCCGACGGGTCGAACGTCCAGCAGATCGGCCACAGCACGCTGCACGAGGGGCACGCCTCGCTGCTGCCCGACGGCCGCGTGATCTACGACCGCTGGGAGTACGTCGATCGCAACTTCGGCGACGCCCAGGGGGTTTGGGTCACCAACCCCGACGGCACGAACCACGCCATCTACTGGGGAAACAATACCAATTCACCCGGGGCCGTGCTCGATGCCCGGGCGATCCCCGGCACCGAGCTGTTCATCGGCAACTTCTCCTCGTGCCACGACCGGCCGTGGGGCGCCCTGGCCATCGTCGATCGCCGGCTGGGGCTCGACGGGCGCAAGCCGGTGGTGCAAACCTGGCCCGCCGACGCCGTCAACCTCGTCGAAAAGGGCAACTACGACACGTTCCGCAACATCAAGGTGAAGTATGAAGACCCCTATCCTCTCTCGGAAACGCACTTCCTCTGCTCGCGCATGACCGGGCGCGGCGAGGAGATGGGCATCTACCTGGTCGACACCTTCGGCAACCAGGTGCTGGTGCACTCCGAGGCGCCGGGCTGCTATGAACCCATGCCGCTTGCGGCCCGCCTCCGCCCGCCGGTCATCCCCTCGCGCATCGATCTTACGAAGAGCGAGGGGACGTTCTACGTCGAGAACGTCTACGTGGGCACGGGCATGGAGCGGGTCGAGCCGGGCACGGTGAAGTATCTCCGCGTGGTCGAGTCGCCCGAGAAGCGATTCTATACCGGCGCGAACTACAACGGCGGCACCGGCACCCAGGCACCCGGCATGGCCTGGGACGACTTTAACAACAAGCGGGTGCTGGGCACCGTGCCGGTCGAGCCCGACGGCAGCGCGTACTTCGCCGTGCCGGCCGACCGGTTCGTCTATTTCCAGCTTCTCGACGAAAAGGGGATGATGGTCCAGTCGATGCGCAGCGGCACCATCGTCCGGCCCGGCGAGACGGCCGGCTGCGTTGGCTGCCACGAGGAGCGCCGCTCGACCGCGCGCCTGGAATACTCCGGCGCCGCCTGGCAGCGCGGGGTGCGAAAGCTCCAGCCGTGGTACGGCCCCCCGCGCCTGTTCAGCTACACAGCCGAGGTGCAGCCCGCGCTCGACGAGCACTGCGTGAGCTGCCACGACTACGGGCAGGAAGCGGGCGAGAAGCTCAACCTGGCCGGCGACTTAAACCCGGTGTTCAACACGTCCTACACGGAGCTGCGAGGCAAGGGCTACGTGCGCGTGGTGGGGGCGGGCCCCTACCAGGTGCAGGCGCCGCTGAGCTGGGGCTCGCACGCCAGTCGGCTCACCAAGGTGCTGCTCGAAGGGCACGGCGACCCGGAAATCGACAAGAAGGTCCGGCTCGACCAACAGAGCTTCGACCGAATCGTCACCTGGATCGACATCAATGCCCCGTACTACCCGGAGTACGCCAGTGCGTACCGGAAGAACCGCTACGGGCGCTCGCCGCTGTCGGACGCGGAGCTGAAGCGTTTGGGGGGACTGACCGGCGTGAACCTCCACGACCGGAAGACTATCGACCAGGTCAGCTTTACGCGGCCCGAGATGAGCCCGTGCCTGGCCCGGATCGCCGACCGGGGCGGCCCCGCCTACCGGGAAGCTTTGGCCCTGATCCGCGAGGGCCAAGAGCGCCTGGCCGCCGTTCCCCGGGCCGACATGCCGGGCTTCCGGCTCGTCAGCGACGTGGAAATCGAGCAGGAGCAGAAGTACCAGGCCCAACTCGAGCAGGAGGCCCAGATGCGCGCGGCCATCGCCCGGGGGGAGCGGCGCCTGCCGGCCGGGACTGGCGGACAGTGAGCGGCCGTGGTAGACTGAGCAGTACGATGGCCTTCCAAGGCCGTCGCCGTCGCATCCAACCCCTCGACGGCCTTGGAAGGCCGTCGTACTACGTGTCCCAACGACAACCGCGATCCTTCCTGCTGGAGAGAGACCCATGACCAAGAAGGAAACTGACACGATGACCCGACGTTCGATGCTCACCGGCACGGCGGCAGCCGCAGCGGGGGTCGCCCTTTCGGGCGGCGCGGCCGGGGCGGACGAAACCGCCTGCTGCAAGACCGAAGTGAAGACCTATAAGAGCGCCGACTTCTACGACGCCGAGGGCAAGTTCCTCGAAGACAAGGCCCGCGAGGCATACTACGACATGTTCCGGCGGTTCGGCTACCCGATCTCGCAGAAGCTCAAGGACGAGATGTGGATCCTCGACTTCCACCTCGGCGACTTCGCCCGCGTGGGCCTGGCCGGCATCTTCTGGATCAACCGGCAGGACTACGGCTACTTCGGCCACGAGATCTACCTCTTGCCCGGGCAGATGATCCCCGAGCACTGCCACCTGGCCACCGACAAGGGCCCGGCCAAGATGGAGTCGTGGCAGCCGCGTCGGGGCATGATCTACACCTTTGGCGAAGGCGACTCGACGCCCGAGCTTTTGGACAAGATCCCGCCCAGCCAGCGGGACCTCGTCAAGTCGAAGCACTGCACGCCGCTTGGGATCGACGAGCTGGCCGACCTGAACCGGCTCACGGCCTGGCACTTCATGGTCGCGGGGCCCGAGGGCGCGCTGGTGACCGAGTACGGCACGTTCCACGACATGGACGGGCTGCGGCTCTCGAACCCCAAGGCCAAGGTGTAAACGGCCGTGGTTCGGCGCGGGATAGTACCGGGATCGGATAGTACCGGGACTCTGCCTCCGAGAAGAGGGGCATGGTGGTCATTGCTAACGTCAAGGCGTTCTTTCCACTGGTGGCGGCCGCGTGTTGTGCGATGGGCGCTCACCACAACACCGGCAGCGGACCGTTCGCACTCCTTTCGGCGGGTGTTGGCGCCGTGGTGTTCGACTTGATAGTGCTGCGGTTCTCGGCCGACAAACAGGATTGCTCACCGATCTGGATACACCCCCAGGCAGGCGGCCACATCTATTTCATACCGGTCTGGATCCTCGGCGCGGTCGCCATCGTGGTGGGCGCAGGGATGTGGCTCTTCGGGGGCTGAACGGGCAGACTGATTCACCGAAAGCAGAGTCTTTGACCATGGCCGACCTTTCGCTGTTTGACCTAACCGGCAAGAAGGCATTGGTGACCGGGGCCGCGGTGGGAATCGGGCGGGGCTGCGCCGTGGCGCTGGCCCGGGCCGGGGCCGACGTGGCGATCGTCGACCTCGACGCCCAAGCCGGCCCCAAAACCGCCGACGAGGTCCGCGCCTTGGGGCGCGACTCGCTCTTCGTCGCCTGCGACGTCACCAAGCGGGACCAGGTCCAGGAGATGGTCGGCCGCGTGGTCGAGCAGTTCGGGCGCCTCGACGTGGCCGTGAACAACGCGGGCATCGGCATCCTGGGAGCCGACGAGGAAGTGCCCCAGGAGGACTGGGACAAGGTGATCGCCGTGAACTTGACCGGCGTCTTCCTCTGCGCCCAGGCCGAGGCCCGGCAGATGATCCGGCAGACGCCCACGGAGGGCAAGATCATCAACATGGCCTCGATGTCGGCCACGATCTGCAACTGCAACGCCTCGTACAACGCCTCGAAGGCCGGGGTGGTGCAAATGACCCGGATGCTGGCCGCCGAGTGGGGCCGCTTCAACATCAACGTCAACTGCTTAAGCCCCAGCTACGTGCTCTCGCCCATGCACGCCTCGACGCCCGTGGTGGTCCGCGAGCGGATCCGCGAGCTGACCCCCTTAGGCCACGTGGAGCGGCCCGAGGACCTGCACGGGGCCGTGATCTTCCTGGCCTCGGCCGCGTCGAACTACGTGACCGGCCACGACCTGGTGGTCGACGGCGGCCATACATTGAACGCCTGGCTCGTGCCGCTTACGCGCGGCGTGCCGCCCCGCGTCGGGCCCGACGAGGAGACCGTCCAGCTCAAGCACGACCTCGACCTGCTCGGATACCCCTACGACGCCGACGGGATCAACCCCGACGTACACCCCGAGATCGCCGACGCCTTCAAGGCGGCGTTTGGGCTGTAGGCCCGACGCTCCGCGGCGGGCCATCCCGGGTTCGACCCCACGCTTCGCGGCGAACGCGGGTGGCACTCAACCGTCCTTGAAGCGTCTTGGTCCGTCGCGGAGCGTCGGACCTACAATCTAGCCACGAATCACAACCCATGCCCGACACCATCCTCGCCTACGACCTCGGCACCGGCGGCAACAAGGCCACGCTTTACGACGCGGGGGGCCGGCTGCTCTCTTCGGCGTTCGTGCCCTACGAGACCGAGTATCCGCAGGCCGGCTGGCACGAGCAGCGGCCCGAGGCGTGGTGGGATTCGGTCGTGCAGAGCACGCGCCGGCTGCTCGAAGACGGGGCGGCCGACCCGGCGAGCATCCGCTGCATCGGCATCTCGGGCCACAGCCTGGGGTGCGTGCCGCTCGACGCCGGGGGACGGCTCTTGCGCCAGGCCACGCCGATCTGGTCCGACAAGCGCCCGGCCGAGCAGGCGGCCCGGTTCTTCGAGCGGATCGACCCGGTCCGCTGGTACCGCCTCACGGGCAACGGCTTCCCCGCCCCGCACTACACGGTCTTCAAGATCCTCTGGTACCGCGACCACGAGCCGGAGATGTTCCGCCGCGCCGCCAAGGTGATCGGCACCAAGGACTACATCAACTTCCGACTCACGGGGCGCGTGGCCACCGACTATTCGTACGCGTCGGGCAGCGGCGTGTACGATCTTGCGGGCTGGGACTATGCCGACGAGCTGCTCGCGGCGGCCGACCTGGCGCGGGAGCTTCTGCCCGAGATCGTCCCCTCGACTGAAGTGCTCGGCGAGCTGACGCCCGAGGCCGCCGAAGCGTTGGGCCTGCCGCGGAACGTGCCGGTGGCCTGCGGCGGCGTGGACAACTCCTGCATGGCCCTGGGGGCGAAGAACATCGCCGAGGGCCGGGTCTACGCCTCGATCGGCTCGTCGATGTGGATCGCCGTCTCCTCGGCTCGCCCGCTGCTGGAAGACAAGGCCAAGCCCTACGTCTTCACCCACGTGATCCCCGGCATGTTCACCTCGGCCGTGGGGATGTTTTCCGCGGGCACGTCGCTCCGCTGGGTGCGGGACCGGCTTTGCGCCAATCTGGCCGAGCAGGCCCGGGCCGCAGGCCGCGATCCCTACGACCTGATGACCGAGCTGGCCGCCGGGTCGCCGCGCGGGGCAAAGCGGCTGCTCTTTTGTCCGCACTTAGCCGGCGGTTCGTCGCTCGAGGCCAGCCCGAACGTGCGCGGGGCCTTCCTGGGGATCGACCTGGGCCACACCGAGGCCGACGTCGTGCGCGCGGCGCTCGAGGGGATCGCTCTGAACGCCCGGCTGATGCTCGACGAGCTGCGGCGCCTGGGCGAGATCGGCAGCAAGATGGTCGCCGTGGGCGGCGGCAGCCAAAGCCCGTTGTGGCGGCAGATCTTCGCCGACGCGCTAGAGATCGACGTGCTCAAGACCAACGTGGGCCAGGAGGCCGGCTCGCTGGGCGCCGCGGCCGTGGCGGCCGTGGCCTGCGGGCTCTGGGACGGCTTCTCGCGCATCGACGAGGTCCACCAGCTCGAAGCGGTGGCCCGGCCCGACCCGGAGGGCGTCGAGGTCTACCGCCGCCTGCTGCCGGTCTTTCGCCGGGCGTGTGAGGACCAGGCCCGGCTGGGCGACGTGCTCAGCGAGCTGGCGATCTGAGCGGGGATCCCATCTTCCCGGGCGAGGGGGGCGCTTTCTCCCGGCTCGCCGTCGGGTGTTTTCAGCATCGCCCGCTTCGGTTACAATCCCGCCGTGCGGCCCATTCTCACGCTGTCGATACGTAGGGCGGTCTGTCGTTGGCGTCGGATAGATAGTCACGCAAACACGAACCAGGGAGAACGGTCATGCCAGACTTCGGATCGCCCTTCTCAGGGCTGGCCGCCGACCGGAAGCTCACCGACGAGGAGCTTGTCCGGGCCATCCGTTTCATGATCGCTGCGGAGTACGAAGCGATTCAGCTTTACATGCAGCTTGCCGAGTCGACGGACAACGCCCTGGCCGTCGAGGTGCTCAAGGACATCGCCGACGAAGAGCGGGTCCACGCCGGCGAGTTCCTCCGGCTGCTCCACGAGCTTGCTCCCGATGAAGAGAAGTTCTACGCAGAGGGGGCCGCGGAGGTCGAAGAGGAAATCGGCAAGTCGGACTGACCGCACGTTGCAGCGCGGCGCGAAGGGAGAGCGCAGTGAGCGATGCCGAGCAGCCGGGGCTTGCCGTAAAGAAGCGCCGCCAGATGCCCCTGTGGGCAGACGATTCGGCGGGCGAAGACCCCGATTACCTCTCTCGCCAGCTTATCACGTATATCGGCAACAAGCGCGCTCTGCTGGGCCACATCGGCACGGCGGTCGAACGCGTCAAGCGCCGGCTCGGTAAGGACCGGCTCCGGGTGTTCGACGCGTTCAGTGGGTCCGGCGTCGTCTCGCGGTTTTTCAAGGCCCACGCCTCGTTCTTGGTGAGCAACGATCTCGAGGAGTACGCCGCCCTCACGGCGCGCTGCTACCTGCGCAACCGCAGCACGGTGGACCTTGCAGCCCTCTCTCGGATCGTCGCAAAGCTGAACGCCCGGGTGACCACCGCCACGTTTCCGCCGGGGTTCATCGAAGAGCTGTATGCCCCGAAGGACGACGCACGGATCACCAAGGAGGACCGCGTCTTCTACACCCGCGACAACGCCCGGCGCCTGGACAACTACCGCCGGCTGATCGAGGCGGTCCCCGTTGATCTGAAGGACATGCTGCTCGGCCCGCTCTTGAGCAAGGCGTCGGTCCACGCCAACACGGCCGGGGTCTTCAAGGGCTTCTACAAGAACCGGCAGACCAAGATCGGCCAGTTCGGCGGCAGCGGTTCCGACGCACTGACTCGAATCCTCGGCCGGATCACGTTGGAGCCGCCCGTGCTGAGCCGCTTCGAGTGCGACTACGAAGTGCTCCAGGAGGACGCCAACCGGGCAGCCCCCCGTCACGGGCAACTCGATCTGGCCTACATCGACCCGCCCTACAATCAGCACCCCTACGGATCGAACTACTTCATGCTCAACCTGCTGGTGCGATACGAGCGCCCGGTGCAGATGAGCCGCGTCTCCGGGATACCCGCCGATTGGCGGCGCTCGGGGTACAACGTGCGCGGGAAGTCGCTGCCCCTGCTGGAGCAGCTTCTCCATGCGATCGACGCCCCGTTCCTCCTGATCTCGTTCAACAACGAGGGCTTCATCCCGCCGGACGAGATGCGGGCGATGCTCGAAGCCATCGGCTCCGTGGACGTGATCGAGACGCAGTACAACGCCTTCCGGGGAAGCCGGAACTTCGACAACCGGTCGATCCACGTCACCGAGCAATTGTTCCTGGTCGAGCGGCGGTAACTGCCGCTACCTAAGCCGCAGCTCGAACGGCATCCAGAACAGCGTCGGCTCGCTCAGCAGCCGGCGCAACAGGTGGCTGCGGCGCGCGGTCTCGGCCAGATCCGGGGCAAGCCGCTCCAGCTCGGCGGAGACCCGGGCGCTCACGTCCTCGCTGCCGAAGAGCTGCTCGAAGAGGGTCTTGGGCTTGGGCAGGATCAAGAGGTCGACCTCTTCGTCGGGCTTCAGTCCCGCCGCCTTCTTGGCCGCGGCGATGGCGTCCTCCAGCGTGCCCAGCTCGTCCACGAGCCCGTTCTCCAGCGCCGCCTTGCCGGTCCATATCCGGCCCTGGGCCAGGTTTTCCAACTCTTTGGGGCTCATCTTCCGGCCCTGGGCGGCCTTGCCCACGAACTGGCGGTAGATGTCGCGGAGCAGCTTCTGCATGGCCGCGCGCTCTTCGGGCGTGAAGGGGGCCTCGCTGGAAAACGCCCCGCTCAGCGCCCCGCGCGAGATCACCTCCGTGCTCAAACCGATCTTGTCGTACAGCCCGCCCAGCACGATCTTGCCGCCCACCACGCCGATCGAGCCGGTCACCGTGCCGGGCGCGGCCACGATGCGGTCGGCACCCATGGCGATGTAGTAGCCGCCGCTGGCCGCCACATCGGACATGCTGGCGATCACAGGCTTCTCGATCCGCACGGTCTCGCGCCAGATCAGGTCGCTGGCCACGGCCGATCCGCCCGGGCTGTCGATCCTGAGCACGATCGCCACCACGTCCTCGTGGTCGGCCGCCTGGCCGAGGGCTTTGACCAGCGTGGTCGAGCCCACGTACGACCCGCCGAACAGGTCGCTGGCGCTCTTGCCGGGCATGATCGGTCCCACGGCGTAGACCACGGCGATCTTCTTCTCGGCCTTGGCGGCCTTCTCGGGCTTGCCGCCGGTGAAGAGCTGCATGAGCTTCATCAAGCCGCCCAGCCCGGAGAAATCGGTGTCGATCTTCTTCTTGCCGTAGTCGGTCACCAGGTCGAGCTCGTCGGCGCCGAGCTCTTTGCGGAGCTGCTCCTCGAACTGGTCGGGATAGACGACGCGGTCGATCAGCCCCGCGGCCCGGGCAGCCGCGGCGGGAAAGAGCCCCTGGTCGATGAGCGTCTTGACCTGGTAATCCTTCATGCCGCGCCCCTCGGCGATCGCGCTGGCCAGGCCCTCGTAGGTCTGGTCGACCACCGCCTCGATACTCTCGCGCAAAGGGGGGCTCATTTCGGTTCGGGTGAAGGGCTCGGCCGCCCCCTTGTACTTGCCCATCTGGAGCATGTCGAATTGGATGCCCAGCTTCTCCAGCAGGCCCTTGTAAAAGGTCACCTCGGCGCGGACCCCCGGCACCAGGAGCATCCCGCCGGGCGGCATCACGATCTCGTCGCAGGCGGCGGCCAGGAGGTACTGCGAGCCGTCGCCCGAGGAAAGCTCGGCGTAGACCGGCTTGCCCGACTTGCGAAACCGGGCGATGGCCGCGCGCAGCTCGTGGATCTTGGCCCGGCCGATGGCAAGCGGCTCGATGCGCAGCCAGAGGGCGTCGACGTCGTCTTCCTTGGCGGCGGCGTCGATCCGCCCGATGATGCTCCGAAGCGACGGCAGTATCTCGGCGAACAGCCCGGGCGCGCCGGGGCCCTCAGGGTAATCGCCCCCTAGCGTCATCACGGCCACCGTGGCCTGTTTCGGCTTGGGTGCCGCCTTGGGCTGCGCCTTTTCTTTGGCGGGCTTGGCGGCCGGCTGCTTCTCGGCCGGCTTCTTCGCGGGGGCGGGCTTCGACTTCTCGGCCTCGGCCGCACTTAGAGCTGCTGCCGGGGGCAGAGACACCAGACATACCATCCAGATCACAATCCCAAGGCGTCGCATGGTTCGGGTCCTCAACGGGGGTTTCGGGAAACTGCACAAGGTTTGACGGCCCCTAAAGTGTAGTCCCCGCCCGGCGGCGTGTCTGCCCGGGGCGGGTAAGCCCTTCGGCCGGCCCGTCTGCGAGCGTCCGTGGCCGCACGCCGGAGAGGCTAAGGCGACGGGGCCGTAACATCGGAGGCCATGCTGCCCCCCCTGAGGGGCCTTTCGCGGCCCAATTCCGCGCCTTGCCCCTGTGGGTGTACATGCGTATAATTCATGGTGGGGACGAGCCGCGGAGGTACGCGCCCATGGAAGCCGTCACGTCCAGCCCGATGCACCAGCTTCGCTTGCCCCTGGGGCCCGACGCCCCGGCCCGGGCTGAGTCCCCCACTGCGCCGAGCAACGAGGACGTGGCCCGGGCATTGGCCGAAGTGGCCGAGTTGCTGGCCGCGCGCGGGGCCAACCCGTTCCGGGTGCGGGCCTATCGCAACGCGGCCGATTCGGTCCGGCGTCTGGCGCGCCCGCTGGCGGCGATTCTCGAGGCCGACGACCTGGCGGGGCTGGAACGCGTGCCGGGCATCGGGCGGTCGCTGGCCCGGTCGATCGAGCGCATGGTACGCACCGGGCGCCTGCCCGTGCTGGAGCGCCTGCAGAGTCAGAGCACGCCGGAGCGGCTCTTCGCCACGGTCCCCGACCTCGGCCCCCAGCTCGCCCGGCGGATTTGCGAGCAGCTCGGCATCTCGACCCTGGCCGAGCTGGAGCGGGCGGCCTGGGACGGGCGTCTGGGCGCGGTGCCGGGCATGGGGCCCAAGCGCCTCGGGGCCGTGCGCGAATCGCTGGCCGGGCGCCTGCGCGGGCGCTCGGGCCTGCGTCCTGCCCGCGCCCAGCCGAGCGATGCCCCCCCGGTCGCCGAGCTGTTGGATGTCGATCGGGAGTACCGGTTGCTGGCCGAGGCGAACCGTCTGCCGCGCATCGCCCCGCGGCGCTTCAACCCGACTGAGGAGGCGTGGCTCCCGGTCCTGCGCACGCGGCGTGGCGAGCGCCAGTACTCGGCGGCCTATTGCAACACGGCCCGGGCCCATGAACTGGGCACGCTCCGCGACTGGGTAGTAATCCTCGCCCGCCGCGCCGGCGCCCGCGGCCGCTTCACCGTGATCACCAGCAGCTACGGCCGGCTCGCGGGCCGGCGCATCGTGCTGGGACGCGAGGCGGAGTGCGCCGAGCACTACGGCGTGGCCAAGCGGCCGGCCAAGCCGAAGCCCCGCTGAGGCCGTCCGCAGGAAATCGTCCGCCCAACGCGCACGACGCGTTCCCAAGCTGGAGCTTGGGAACGAGCTGCAAGTGGGGGTTGGCAGCCCCTCAAAGGGCGGTTTCCCATTGCATTCCTCGGGGCCGTTTCATACAATAGACACGATTCGAGCTTTTCTTCACGGAGTCGGGCGGCAATGCGAATCGCCGTCGGGAGTGACCATCGGGGTGTGCGCCTGCGGGCCAAGCTGGTCGAGTTGCTCGGGCAGCTCGGCCAGGAGGTCGTGGACCTCGGCAAGGACCAACAGACCACGGTCGACTACCCCGACATGGCCGAGGCGGTGGCCCTTATGGTCAGCCGCCACGAGGTCGACCGGGGGATTCTGATCTCGGGGACCGGGCTGGGGATGTGCATCGTGGCCAACAAGCTGCCCGGAGTGCGCGCGGCCCCCTGCTACGACGAGCTGACGGCCGAGCTCAGCCGCCGGCACAACGATCTGAACGTGCTCTGCCTCTCGGGCGACATCACCGGCGAGATGCAGATGGACCGGGTAGTCGAGGTCTGGCTGAAGACCGACTTCGACGGGGGTCGCCACGCCCGACGCCTGGAAAAGGTCGCCGCCCTGGAGCGCAACGGGCGAGCGTGATGGCGGTCACGCCGACGCCTCCGCCCGGTCTTTGGCCCTGGTGTACGCCGGCGGGCCGAGGATTTCCTCGATCTCCATCTCGTCGAGGGTTTCTTCGCGCTTCAGGCCCTCGGCCAAGGCGTCGAGCTTGTCGCGGTGGGCCTTGAGCGTCTTCGCAGCCTTCTCGGCCGCCTCGCGGAGGATGCGCACGACCTCCTCGTCAATCACCCGGGCGGTGTGCTCGCTGAAGCGCCGCGGCTCGGCCATCTCCTTGCCCAGGAAGGGGTGGTCCTCGCCGTCGCGGAAGGCCACGGGCCCGAGGCGCTCGCTCATGCCCCAGTGGGTGACCATGTGGCGGGCCAGCTCGGTGGCCTTTTTCAGGTCGTCCTCGGCCCCGGCCGAGTATTCGTCGAAGACCAGCTTGTCGGCCGCGCGCCCACCCAGCACCATCAGAAGCTGCGTGCGCAGCCGGCTCTCGCCGATGTGGAAGCGGTCTTCCTCGGGCAGGATCTGGGTGGCCCCCAGGGCACGCCCGCGGGGGATGATCGACACCTTGTGGACCGGGTCGGAGTTGGGGGTGAGCCAGGCCAGCAGGGCGTGGCCCGCCTCGTGGTAGGCGGTCATCGACTTCTCCTCGTCGGTGAGCACCTCCTCGCGCTTCGAGCCCATTAGGACCTTGTCGCGGGCGTACTCGAAGTCGGCCATGCTGACCTTTTCCTGGTTGTGGCGGCTTGCCCAGAGGGCCGCTTCGTTCACCAGGTTGCGGATGTCGGCCCCGGTCAGGCCCACGGTGCCCGCGGCCAGCCGATCGAGGTCCACGTCGTCCTCCAATGGCACGTCGCGCGTGTGGACCTTGAAGATGGCCAGGCGGCCCTTGCGCGTGGGGCGGTCGACGGTGATGTGACGGTCGAACCGGCCGGGGCGTAGCAGCGCCGGGTCGAGCACGTCGGGCCGGTTGGTGGCCGCCATGACGATCACGGACTCGGACTGCGTGAAGCCGTCCATCTCGCTTAGGATCTGGTTGAGCGTCTGCTCGCGCTCGTCGTGCCCGCCGCCTAAGCCGGCGCCGCGGTGGCGCCCCACCGCGTCGATCTCGTCGATGAACAGGATCGAGGGGGAGTTCTGCTTGGCCGTCTCGAACAAGTCACGCACGCGGCTTGCCCCCACGCCAACGAACATCTGGATGAACTCGGAGCCGTTGATCGAGAAGAACGGCACGCCCGCCTCGCCGGCCACGGCCCGGCCCAGCAGCGTCTTGCCGGCGCCCGGCGGGCCGAAGAGCAGGATGCCCTTGGGCACGCGCCCGCCGAGCTTTTGGAACTTCTCGGGGTTCTTCAGGAACTGGACCACCTCCTCGAGCTCGTGCTTGACGCCCTCCAGGCCGGCCACGTCGTCGAAGGTGATCGCCTTGTCGCCCTGCTCGTAGCGCTTGGCCGGGCTCTTGCCGAATCCGGCCAGCACGCCGCCGCCGAGGAACTGGTCTCGCGTGCGCCGGAACATGAACCAGATCACCACCAACAGGCCGACGCTGACGAACAGGTACAGCATTAGCATCATGCCGGTGCTGTCGGCCCGCTCGATGACGTTGTAGTTCTCGCCGACCCGCTCTTGCAGGAGTTGGTCCAGCTCGGGGTCGACGAACTCGGGCAGCTCGGTGACGAACTTCTCGTTGAGCGGCAGCGGATTGCCGTCTTCGCCGCGCTCCGCCTCCGGGTCGGGATTGAGTGGCGGGTCCTTGAACTTGCCGCGGACCTTAAGACCCTGGACGGTCACCTCCTTGATGTTTCCCTGCTCCCCCTGCTCGAGTTGCTCGACGAAGAATCCCTTCGTGATCTCCGACACGTCCTTTGGCCCGCTGCTGATCCACAAGAAGAGGACCACCAGCCCCAACACCAACAGCAGCCAGACCGTCGACGTGTTGGGGCGCGGCCGGGGCGCCGGCCTCTGCCCGCCGGGGGGCTTCTCCGGCTTCAGATCCGGCTTGAGCGGCTTCTGCTCTCTTTCGTCTTCCATCACTGCTCTTTCGGGGGGGTAGTCCGTCGTTCGGCGCGGGTCTCCTGACCCCGCCGTGGACCCGACCGCAGGTCTCCCGTGCAAGCAATTCCTGTGGCTCGGCCGGGAGACCGAGTAATTGTACCCCGCAGACTGCCATTTTTCACGGGGCGTATCCGGTCAGAGACTGTCAGAAAAGCGTTTGTAGTGACCCGGTTCATCGGGTCGGGCTCCGGAAAAACGCCTTTTGGGGTGCTCAGGACCGCATGAATGCGGTCACTGCGGACTTTTCGTGCAGCCTATCAGGTCTTGCCCCAGCCCTCCTCGGCTGCCCGCCGGGCGTGGGCCCGGACCTCCTCGAGGCGCAGCCCGCGGATCGAAGCACACTCCTCGACCGAGAACCCGGCCCGCAGCAGCCGCCACGTCCAGTAGTGGGCGGGACGGGTCTGCTTATCTGCGGCCGGCTCCGGCTCGGGCTCGGGTGCGGCGACGCTCCCAGGCGGCGCCTCAGCGGGCGCCGGCTCGCCCTGCGACGCGGGTGCGGCCTTGCCCGAGAGCATCGCCAGCAGCTCCTTGCCGTACTGGCGGAGCTTGACCGGCCCGATCCCGTCGATCCGAAGCAACCCCTCCTCCGAGGTGGGGCGCCGGGCCGCCAGTTCGCCCAGCGTCCGGCTCGCCAGAACGCAGTAACCGGGGACCCCGCGCCGGGAGGCCACCTCGAGGCGCCACTTTCGCAGCCGGTCGAGCAGTTCCGGGTCGGGCGGCCCGGCGGGCGGCTTAGAGCCTGTCCGAAAAGGGGTCTGACCCCTTGAGTCGAGGGGGTCTGACCCCTTTTCGGATACTTCGCTCGGGCGCGGGGCCGGCCCCGCGTCGCCGCGGATCTTCCGCAGCAGCTTTGCGGGGACCGACAGTCCCTCGGGCAACTCGATGTCGCCCCGCATCACCTCCCAGCCGTTCTGGGTAATTCGCACCACGGGCATTACGTAGGGGTCGTCCGTGTCCAGCGTTTCCACCCGCAGGCAGCCGGCCGCCGTCAGGGCGTCGATGAGCGTCAGCGCTTCGGGCTGCTTCAGGTGCGTTAGCAGCCCGTAGGTGCTCAGCCGGTCCAGTCCGAGCTGCTTGAGCTTCGCCGCGCGCGAGCCGCAGAGCATCTGGGCGACGAGGTTCTTGCCGCAGGAGACGCGCACCTGGGTCTCGACCCGGGCCACGCCGCTTAAGACCATGCGCACCGCCTCGACGAGCTTGGGGTCACGGTCGGCGTCGGCGGAACTCTCCGCGACAGTCGGCTCCGCCGGCGCCGAGCCCGCCACCTCCGCGTTCTCGCGGCAGTTGTCGCAATGGCCGCACGGCGGGGGTTTCTTTTCGCCGAAGTAGCGGAGGATGGCTCCCTGCCGGCACGCGCCGCTCAGCGCGTAGCGGATCATCAGGTTGAGCCTCTCGTACTCGGTCTCCTTGCGCCGCGCGAGGGCCTCGAAGTCGATCTGGAGCTTCTCGAACGGCTTTTCCCGCTCGATCATGCGGATGGCCCGGCCGCGGAAGGGCGGCACGTAGGTGAACGTCTCCATGCGGCCCAGCTCCCGCAGCGCCGCAGCGATCGAGGGCTGGTCCAGCTCGTCGCAGCCGGGCAGCTCGCGGTGGTTGAAGTGGACGAACTCGTTGCGCCGGCCGGCCAGCAGGCGCTCGACGGCCCGGAGCACCTTGCGCCGCACGCGGGCCTGCTTGGGCAGCAAATCCATCAGCGAGGGTAGGTCGCTGTCGATGCGCACGGCCGCCAGGTTTTGTGAGGCGACGAGCCGCTCGAGCGCCCCGGCCGACTCGAGGATCTGTTCACAGTTGCCCACCCCCTCGGCCCCGATCGAGAGCCCGATCCGCTCCTGGACCTCGGCCTGCGTCAGCTCGATGGGATCGTCCTTTTCGTTGCGGAGGAAGTCGTAGACCGCCTTGACGTTTTCGGCGGCCGGGTAGGCGCTTTCGATGAAGTACTCCTGGATGAAGCGGTCCGAGGCCGAGTAGAGCAGCAGGCAGCGCGAAGGCTCGCCGTCGCGCCCCGCCCGGCCCGCCTCCTGGTAGTATGCCTCCAGCGTGCCCGGAAGGTTGTAATGCACCACGAAGCGCACGTCCGGCTTGTCGATGCCCATGCCGAAGGCGTTGGTGGCCGCCACGACCTGGAAGCGGCCCTCCATAAAACCCTCCTGGGCCTCGCGGCGCTCGTTGGGCAACATGCCCGCGTGGTAGACCGCCGCGGTGCGCCGGGCCCGTTCGGCCACGAGCCCGGCCACCTCCTCGGCCCGCTTGCGCGTCGACGTGTAGATGATGCCCGAGCCGGGCGTCTCGCCGAGGAAGCCGACCAGGGCGCCGGCCTTCTGGGCGTCGGCCCGCGGGTGCTGCACTTCGTAGAAAAGGTTGGGGCGCGCGAACCCGGTGATGAACGTCCTGGGGTTGTCCAGGGCCAACACCTCGATGATGTCGCGGCGCACGCGGTCGGTGGCCGTGGCCGTAAGCGCGATAGTCGTGGGATTGCCCAACATGCGGCGGAAGTAGCCCAGCCGGGCGTAGTCGGGCCGGAAGTCGTGTCCCCACTGGCTGATGCAATGGGCCTCGTCGACCGCCAGCATGGCGATCCCCACGCGCCGGACCGCATCCAGGAATCGTCCGCTGCGGAACCGCTCGGGCACGACGTAGACCAGGCGGTACTCGCCGGCTGCCATGCGCTCGAGCCGGGTGTACTGCTCGGCCACGGGCAAGGTGCTGTTGATGAAGCTCACCGGCAGGCCCCGCTTGGTGAGCTGGTCGACCTGGTCCTTCATCAGCGCGATCAGGGGTGAAACGACCAGCGTGAGCCCGTCGAGCATCATGGCCGGGAGCTGGTAGCAGAGGCTCTTGCCCCCTCCGGTGGGCATCACGCACAGGCAGTCCTCGCCCGCGAGCACGGCCGAGATGACCTGCTCCTGGCCCTCCCGGAAACGGCTCAGGCCGAAGCGGGCCAGCTCGGTGCGGAAATCGTGCGACGCGGGGCGGTTCATCGGCCAGGTTCGTGAGAGTTGGTAGTGGCCGCATTCATGCGGCCCCTTCGATTATGCCCGATACGGCCGCGTTGGGAAACGCCCTCGTCTAGCCGCAAGCCGAAGGCGATCGCGCCGGGTGCCGCCGGTTCTGAGTCGGCGCGCACGCCTTCGGCTTGCGGTTAAGCGCAATTACGCTACGATGGCCCCATGCAGGAGATTCCCGACGATCCCGGCCGGCGCGGCGCGGTGGCGATTTGCCGCCGCGAGGACGGGCGCGTGCTGGTGATCCGCCGGGCCCGAGGCGTGGTCGCCCCGGGCGCCTACTGTTTTCCCGGCGGGGGGATCGAGGACGGCGAATCGGAGGTGGAGGCGCTACGGCGGGAGTTTCGCGAAGAGAGCAACGTGGGCGTGCGCCCGATCGAGCGAATCTGGCGAAGCCGCACGCCCTGGAAGGTCGAGCTTTCCTGGTGGCTGGCCGAGCTGGAGCCGGGGGCCGTGCCTGTGCCCAATCCCGACGAGGTCGAGTCGGTCCACTGGCTCACGCCCGACGAGATGGCCCGGCTGCCCAAGCTGCTCGCGAGCAACCGCGAGTTCCTCGATTGCGTGCGCCGCGGCGAGATCGAGCTGGAGTAGGCGCGGGCTACCTGGCCGACGGGAAGTACCGCCGATTGAATATCTCGGGATCGAAGGGGTCCTTGGGGACGAACCCCTCGATCTTGGCACCGCGCCGGATCGGGCCGCGCGGCGGGTCGTCCCCAGAGGGGAGCGGCTCGGCGTCGTCCGGGGCCGGCTCGGACAGCGGCTTTTCATAGCCGGCCGGCACGGCGCGGCCCGGCAAGGCTTGGTCCGGCGGTGCGGACGGATCGTCGGCGCCGGGCGCCTGGGGCACGGCCAGGGGTCGGGCGCCGGGCGGTTGGTCGAGCAGCTTCGGGATCGTGGGAACTACGGCCGCGGTCGCTACGGCTTCGGGCGGCCCGGCGATGCCCGAGGTCGCTGCGTCCCCGTTAGCCGCCGCCGCATTCGCCGGCTGTTGGGCGGCGACCACCTGCGACGCCGCGTCAGGCGTCTGCACGCCGGTGACCTGGTGTACCCAATCGACCAGACGCTGGTACTGCGCCGTCTGGAACTTCGAGAAGACAGGCGCGTTGGCCGGTCCGTGCGGCTCGGCCGGGCCGGTCAACAGGGCGCTCGAAGCGGGGTGCGACCGGTCGACCCACTTCAGCGCCGCGTGCAGATTGTGCTGGGTCGTGAGCCGAGTGGGCGGACGATCCGATGGAATGCGGCGGAGCCGGAACTCGCTGTGGGCACCCGGACCGTGGCAGGCCGCCGACCCGCACGTGTTGATCAGCAATGGCTGGATCGTGCGCGCAAACGTCTCGACCGCCTCGCGGGGCAACTGCTCGACCATCGCGTCGAGCTCTTCGGGCGTGGGGCCGCCTTGCGGTTTCGGGCGGGCGGCAGCCGCGGAAAGGGACAGCGGCGGCTGAGGCGCGGGCGGGTTCTGCGCCGCGGCGAGCTGACGCGCGAGCAGCGCGATCATCGGGTGCATGGGCTCGGCCCGCCGGGCGTCGGCCAGTTCGGCCGCGGCATGGTCGAAGAGGCGCTGGCGCAGGCACCAGTGGGCCAGGCGGAGATGGTCCTCGACGATGCCCGGGTGGATCGCCGCCCGCTTCCGGCGATAGCCGTCCTCCAGGTCGGCACACCAAAGCTCCACCTGGTCGGCCCCGATGCGGACCTGGCCCCCGGCCACGGCCACGTAGTAGTAGTCGCCGGCCCGGGCGATGCGGCCCTCGAGCGTCCTGCCGTTGCGGAGCAGGAGGATCGTCGTAGGCGCCCCGGGAGCGGCTGCGGGCGGAGGTGCGGGCAGCTCGGCGGACACGTTGGGCGGCACGATTGCGGCCGGACCCTGGCCGGCGGCAGGGCTCGGGAGCCCCGCCGTCCCCACCGCGAGCGTGAGCAGGAGAACGCGCCTCGCAGCGCGGGCCAGTCGCCGAGACGTGCTTGTGACATAGGCAACGATCATGGCGGCGGAAGGGTAGGCAATCCCAACATCGGGGTCAAGACAGAATAGGCAACGCCGCTTGTAGTGACCGCATTCATGCGGTCTTTGAAACGTGCAAGTGGTCCCGTCCGGGGTCCTGTTCGGGGCGGGCCTCCTGACCCCGCCCGTGCCCAGCAGGGGGAGTGTGGGGTGTGGCACGGTCAGGAGACCGTGCCACAACGAGGCTCCCGACACGGTGAATCGAGCCACTACGAGCCCTGGCGAACGGCCCACGCGGGGGCTATAATTCGGGGTTTCGGAGACCCGTGGCCATGCCGGAGCAATCGGAGGCGGAACGTCGCGAGGTACACTACTCGGGCCGGGTCCAGGGGGTCGGCTTCCGCTACACGGTGCGCAGCCTGGCCGGGCGGTACGACGTGAGCGGCTTTGTGAAGAACCTCCGGGACGGTCGGGTGCAGCTCGTGGCCGAGGGACCGCCCGGCGAGGTGGCCGGGCTCCTCGAGGCCGTGCGGGGGGCGATGGGCCGGTACATCCACGACGAGCACGAGGAGACCGGCCCGGCCACCGGTGAGTTTGGGGGGTTCGACATACGCTTCTGAGCGGGGGTCGAACCGTTTGGGACCGGCGGGCGTACAATCCATCGAAACCCGAAGCGTAAGCGAGGGACGGGCAGCGTAAACGAGTGGCGGGCAACGCCACCCTCGCTTACGCTTCGGGTTTCGATGGGGTCGGGGACAATTCGGTCCAGGCGACTGTTCTTGAGGAGGGCCCATGGACCTCAGCATCGGCACACCGGGGCTGTTTGCGATCAGCCAAAAGATGATGATCTGGCTTCACCCCCTCTGGTTGGTGGGGGTCGGGCTGTTGGCCGTGGTCGCCGTGCTGGTCGGGATCGTGGTGCTGCTGCGCCGGTTCCTGCCGAAGATCACGGCCATTGCGTGGACGACGACCAAGGAGGCCCTCTCGCAGCCGTTCTTCTACGTGATCCTGGGTATTGGTGCGTTCGCCCTCTTGGTCTTCCCGTTCATCCCCTACAACACCTTCGGCGAGGACATCAAGGTGCTCAAGGACGAGGGCCTGACGCTGATCATGGTTCTTTCGATCATACTGGCGTTGTGGACGGCCAGCCTCTCGATCGCCGACGAGATCGAGGGTCGCACCGCGCTTTCGGTCCTCTCGAAGCCGGTCGGGCGGCGCAGCTTCATCCTGGGGAAGTTCTTGGGGGTGATCGGGCCTGTGGTGATTCTGTTTGTGGTGCTGGGGGCCCTGTTCCTGGGCACGGTGTCGTACAAGAAGGTCTACGACTCGCGGGAGACGGCCCAAGAGCTACCGACCCGCGAGCAGTGCCAGGAAGAAATCGTGCAGATCGTGCCCGGCCTGGCCCTGGCCTTCCTCGAAGCGGTGGTGCTCACCTCGATCGGAGTGGCCATCTCCACGCGCCTGCCCATGATCCCCAACCTGATCATCTGCATCTCGATCTACGTGCTGGGGCATTTGGTCCCCATGGTGGTCAACTCGTCGGTGGGCCGCTTCGAGATCGTGGCCTTCGTGGGCACGTTCTTGGCCACGATCCTCCCGGTGCTCGACCACTTCAACATCTACACGGCCATCGCCACGGGCAAAGAGGTCCCCTGGGCCTACGTGGGGCTGGCCTCGATCTACTGCGTGCTGTACAGCGCCGCGGCCATGCTCTTGGCGCTGCTGCTCTTCGAGGACCGGGATCTGGCGTGACGGAGTGGGAAGTGGGGAGTGGGAAGTGGGGAGTGGTGGAATGATGGCCCGCCGGCGCCGGCCGCTCTGTCACTCTCTCTATCTCTCTGTCTCTCCTTCTCTCCGTCTCTCCATCTGACGATACCCCGGCAGCGACTCCACCCGATGCCGGATCACGGCCCGCTGCTTCTCGAAGGCCGCGCCGTCGGCCTGCACGTACTTCGCGGCAAAGTCCTCCCAGGCGATCCCCTCTGGCAGGTCGGCGCACGGCGGCAGGAAGTCGTCGACGGCGAACGAGCGGGCCAGCTCGGGGAGCTTCAGCCGGCCGGCGCCGAGCTGCACCGCGAAGGCCACGCCGGCCAGGTCGGCGGCCAGGTCGGCGAAGCTGAAGCCGCTGCTGCCGCGGGAGTCGGCCAACTCCTTGAGCAGCCCGGCCGACTCGGCGTTTTCCGCGCCCACCAGCGCCGCCAGCCCTGCCGAGACGAAGAAGTGCTGGGCCAGGTCGCGCCGTTCCCGCATGGTGGGCGAGCCCAGCACGCCAATCCGCTCGCGCCGCCGGTCGTCCGGCTCGATCGCCCGACAGACCTCGGCGCAGAGCGGCAGCCGGCGCAGCAGGTTCGAGTCGTCGAGCCCGATGCCCAGCCCCACCAGCAGCGCCCTTGGGGCCAGCTCTTCGGGCAGCTCGGCGGCCGCGTCGGCTGCGCGGCGCACGAGGAGCTCGGTGAGCCGGTCGCCGCGCAGGGGCACGTCACCCCGACCCGCGGCCGTCTGATTGCTTCGTGCGGCCTCGACGATCGCGCGGAGCACCTGCCGTGCAGCGTCGCGGAGCCCGCCGGGCAACGTCACGTCAGGCACCTGCTCAACCGGCGGCGCGCCGCTCGCCTCTCGCTCGGGCGGCTTCTCGCCCGCCGGCTTCCCGTCCGCCGAGCCGGGCTGCCCGTCGAGCAAGGCCAGGTAGCGCTGCGGCGACGGGTCGTCGGGAAAGACCTCGGCGAGAGTCAAGTACGCCAAGCGGATGTACGCCTTGCGCTGCGGATGGAGGTAACGAAAGCCGCGGTACTTGCCCGTGCGAAGCTCCTCGGCCAACAGGTACATGATGAAGGTGTTGAACGGGTCGAAGCCGACGCGGAAGGCCGTGAGCCGCGCCCGCCGGTCGGCCAGATTGGGCCGCATCACCGAGTCGAACTCGGGGGCGTGCGCCGCCCCCAGGAAATGCCCCAGCTCGTGCAGCAGGACTTCGAGCCGCTCCTCCTCGCTCATCTGCGGCACCCACTCACAGATCAGGATGTGGCGGTGCAACGGGGCCTGGGTCCCGCCCAGCTTGTCGCCGGAATGGCGAATGCGGTACTGGCTGGTAAACCCGATCGCCAATTGGGCCGGACGCGGATCGACCTCGCGGACGAACTCCTTGAACGACTCGCGGAAGTCATTGATCCGGTCGTCCGAGTGCCAGGTGCCGACCGCCACGACCTTGAACCGCACGCGGCACTGCCGCTCGAACAGCTCGGAAGCCTTGGCCAGACGCTTGCGCAACAGCGGCTCCCAGACCCGCCGCAGCGTGGCCTCCTCATCGTCGGTGAGGACCTTCACCGGCACCACGGCCAGCTCGGCGATGGGCGGCGGGGTCGGGGGCACGGGCTCCGGCTCCCCCTCCGGCGGCGGCACCGCCAGAAGCGGCAGCAACTCGAGATTCCCCGCGAGCACAAAGAACCCGTGGATCGAGCTGGACGTCAGCTCCACGCGGCGCGTGGCTTCGCCGTCCTGAAAGGCTACCGTCACTTTCCCCTTGGCCGGAATCGTGAGCACGTCGCGCGGGATCAGATCGTGTCGGGCCACCTCGCCGTGGGCCGCGGAATACGCCAGCGAAACGGTCGCCTTGGTGCGGTTGCAGAGCACGACCACCCCGGCATCGGCCGGCGCAACCATCGGGCCGAGCACGGCGATGCTGCCCGCCGCCAGGGCGCCTAAGAGCACGCATCGAGCAGCCCGCGTGCTGCCGCGGCCAAATGTTCGGCGCAAAGAAGCCATGCCGTGCGCAGGGGCAAGAACGACAGGAAGGAGACTACCCTCAGGATACCACGCCGCCGCGCCGGCGCGGAGCCGCCCGGTTGTTGGAGTCCAGCCTCTAGGCTGCTCGAGCGGGCAGAATGTCCGTTCGAAGACGGGCTAGAGCCTGTACTCCAACGACTCCCCCGGCCGGGCTTTCCGGGACCCTTGATCCGCACGCGGCTCGCCGGTTACGATGACGGCCCGAGCCACGTGGCCGGTGCGGCACGAGCACGCTGCAAAAGGAGATTGCGATGAGCGATGCCCCCCCTCCCCCCGCTGGCGAGGAACAGGCCGAGCCCCGGTGGCAGCCGGTCGGCCCGATCGACCGCCGCGTGGCCGGCGTGCTGGTCGAGAAGGCCAAGACCACGCCCGACGGCTATCCGATGACGCTCAACGCCATCCGCACGGCGTGCAATCAGAAGAGCAACCGTGCGCCGCTGATGCAGCTCGAAGCCGAGGACGTCGAGGAGTCGCTCGAGCGGCTCCGTGGGCTGGGGGCCGTCGGGCTCATCGAGGGGTACGGGCGCGTGCCCAAGTACCGCCACTACCTTTACAAGTGGCTCGGCGTCGAGGCGGTTGAGCTGGCCGTAATCGCCGAGCTGCTGTTGCGCGGGGCACAGACCGAGGGGGAGCTGCGGGGCCGGGCAGCACGCATGGAGCCGATCCGCGACCTCTCGGAGCTGCGCCCCGTGCTTGCGTCGCTGAAGTCGAAGGGGCTGGTCGTCCCGCTCACGCCCGAGGGCCGCGGCCACGTGGTCGCCCACGCCCTGAACCTGCCCAACGAGTCGGAGCGCTTGCGGGCCGAGTATCAGCACGGCTCCGCGGCAGCCGGCCCACCGGCAACCGGCCCTGCGCCAAGCGGGCCCGCGGCCACCGCGGAGCCGGGCCCAGCAGTGCCCGGCGCTTCCGCGGCCGAAGCCCCGGTCCCGCCGACCGCCCCGTCGCCGACCCCCACCGCGCCGACCGGAATCGAGCCGCAGGTGGCCGAGTCGTTTCGCCGGGACCTGGGCGAGCTGCGCCAGCAGATCAAGCAGTTGCGCGCAGACCTCGACGATCTGGCCACAGAGCAGCGCCGGCTGGGCGACGACGTGCGCAACTTGAAAGACGCGCTGGGAGGTTAGGAACGGCACATGAGCATCCTCGTGATCAACGCCGGTTCGAGCAGCGTGAAGTTCGCGTTGTTCGATTTCGATTCGCTCGAACCCTTCGCGCGCGGCCTGCTCGACTGGGCCGGCAGCGACCAGCAGGCCACGGTGACGCTCACGCCGAACCACGGCGGGCCGGTCCGCCGCGAGCTGGACGTGCCCGACTACCGCGCGGGCGTGGTCGCGGCACTGAAGCTGCTCGAGGAGGCCGACCTGATCGGGCCGGGGCACCCGGTCCGGGTGATCGGGCACCGGCTGATCCACGGCGGCGAGGAGATCCGCCGGCCAGTACTGATCGACGCGGACGCCAAGCAGGTGATCCGCCGCTACATGCACCTGGCCCCGCTGCACATCCCGGCCGGGCTCGAAGCCATCGCCGCCACCGAGGAGGCGTTTCCCGACGTGCCGTTGGTCGGCGTGTTCGACACTGCGTTCTTTGCCCAAATCCCCGCCTACGCCTATCTCTACCCGGTGCCCTACGAGTGGTACAAGGAGTGGGGCATCCGCCGCTACGGGTTCCACGGCACCTCGCACGCCTACTGCACCGGGCGGGCCGCCGAAATGCTCGGGCGCCCGGTCGAGCAGCTCCGCCTGGTGATCTGCCACCTCGGCCAGGGCAGCTCGGCCACGGCGGTCAATGCCGGCGTGGCCGTCACGAACACCATGGGCTTCACCCCCCTGGAAGGTTTTATGATGGGCAGCCGCAGCGGCACCGTCGACCCGGGAATCCTCCTCTACGTAATGCGCGAAAAGGGCCTCTCGGTCGACGAGCTGGACCACATCCTGCACCACAAGGCCGGCCTGCTGGGCGTCTCCGGCGTCTCGTCCGACTTCCGCCAGGTCGAAGCCGCGGCCGGCCAGGGACACGAGCGGGCACGGCTGGCCCTGGACGTCTACGCCTACCGCGTCAAGACCATGGTCGGCGCCCTCGCCGTCACGCTCGACGGCTTCGACGCCCTGGTCTTCACCGGCGGGATCGGCGAAAACTCCGTCTTCCTGCGCCGCGAAGTCTGCCGCGGCCTGGACTGCCTCGGCGTGGACCTCGACGAGCACCGCAACCAACATCAACACCCCGACGCCGACCTCTCCGCCCCCGACTCCCGCGCCCGCGTCCTGACCATCCACACGCGCGAGGACTACATGATCGCCCGGGAAAGCCGGCGGGTGGTTTGCGAATCGGCGGCGGATGGTGGAGAATAGCGTGAGGGCGTGTGCTCGCACAGACGCTGACCTCTATCCTTTATCTGAGTGACGACACCTGGATGGTCACATGCCCGGCGGCTCCGGATTCAATCCTGGAAAGCCGGGAAGGTCAGGACAGCAGCGATGAAAGAAAGCGTGAAATCAAGTCATCCAAGGTCAACGTTCTGCTTTTGCGTAAGCGGTCAGCGGTTGGGGGATGACTTGTTGAGCCGAATGGAGACTCTGCTCACGACGCTGGCGGAAAGCCGGACGTGGGTTATCGGCCCTCCGACACTTGCCGACGAACATGACGGCGACGTGCGAATCATCGGCGGCGCCTTGGACCTTTATGCGGCGATACCACCGTTTGGGGCTGATCTTCCGAAAGAGGTTGACCGTCAGCACCTTGAGGAAGTGACATCTGTTGTCGATGCAGTCGCGCAGCTCTCGCAGGAAACCGGGTTGGAAGTCAGCTTCACGCTTGACCAGAACTATGTGGGTCGGATCAAGAACGGGGAACCTGATGACTTGATCCAAATCGGGTTGTTGCGGGAGTGGAAGAAGGCGCATGGGATAAGCTGAACCAAGAGACAGTATTGGAAGAAGGGGTGAGAGCCCACTTAGTCATGCGGAAATCAGCCCTATCACCGAAGTGCGCCCTGGCCTCGATCCCCAATCCCGTCTTCCTGCCGGACGTCCACTTTTCCTTGCCGGAGCCCATCATGAGAAACACCAATCACACCCGCCGTCGTTTCCTCGCCACCACGGCGGCTGCCGCGGCCGGGGGGGTGATGGCGCCTTACGTGTTTACGGCCGACGCGGAGGAGCGGAGTCTGCCGCGGTCGAAGAATGATCGGTTTCGGATCGCGGCGGTGGGCATGAGGTACCAGGGCACGGTGATTGCCAAGAAGGCCTTGGCCCACGGCGACGTGGTGGCGATCTGCGACGTGGACCGCGAGATCGCCGAGAAGGCCCGGGCCGACTTCGGCGGCAAGGCCGAGCTGTACGGGGACTACCGCGAGATGCTCCGGCGCGACGACATCGACGTCGTGACCATCGGCACGCCCGACCACTGGCACACGGCCATAGCCGTGGCGGCCTGCCGGGCGGGCAAGGACGTCTATTGCGAAAAGCCGCTCACGCTCACCGTCGACGAGGGCAAGCTGCTCTGCCGCGTGGTCGAGGAAACCGGCGCCGTGTTCCAGGTCGGCTCCTGGCAGCGGAGCGACCACCGCTTCCGCCTGGCCTGCGAGCTGGTCCAACAGGGGCGGATCGGCAAGCTCGAGCGGGTTGACGTCGTGCTGGGCCCGAACAAGATCGGGGGGCCCTTTACGGTCGAGCCGCCGCCGCCTCAGCTCAACTGGGACTTCTGGCAGGGCCGGACGCCGGCCGTGCCGTACATCAAGGAACGGTGCCACTACACGTTCCGCTGGTGGTACGAATACTCCGGCGGCCAGATGACCGACTGGGGGGCCCACCACCTGGACATCGCCCAGTGGGGGGCGGGCATGCAGCACACCGGGCCGGTCGAGTTCAACGGCAAGGCCACCTTCCCGCACGTCGAAAACGGCTACAACGTGGCCACCAAGTACGAGGCCGAGATGGTTTACCCCAATGGCGTGGTCCTCACCGTGACCGACACGGGGCGCAACGGCGTGATGTTCACCGGCAGCGAGGGCCGGGTGTTCGTCAACCGCGGCGTGGTGTCGGGCAAGCCGGTCGAGGACCTCGAGCACCGGCCGCTGCCGCGCGAGGAGTTCAAGCTCTACGCCCACGACAACCTCGTGCGCCCGCCGCGATCCGGAAAGCTCGACGCGATCATCAACCACATGGGCAACTTCTTTGACTGCATCAAGACGCGCAGCCGGCCGATCTCCGACGTGGTGAGCCAGCACCGCTCGGTGAGCCTCTGCCACGTGGCCAACATCTCGATGCGCCTGGGGCGCAAGCTCACCTGGGATCCCGAACGGGAGCAGTTCGTCGGCGACGACGAGGCCAACACCTGGCTCTCGCGCCCGCAGCGCGAGCCGTACACGGTCGGCCCGACGTCGCCGATCACGAGGGGGACGTCATGACGGCCCTGTGCCGGGAGCCGAACTGCCCGGAGCCGGCGGCGCCGGGCGGCACGTACTGTCGGCACCACGAGTGCTCTGCCCCGGACTGCCACGAGAAGCGTTGTGACGACGCCCGCGCCTACTGCCACGACCACGATGCCGAGCACTACCGCAGCACCGGACGCCACGCCTTCTGGCACGAGGCGGTCGAGCCCCCGGGGCCGGCGGCGCCCGCATCGTCGGCCGACGGGGCGCAGGTTTGCGAGGCAGTCGCGGATGAGCAGGGGGCAGCGCAGACGGAGCCCCCGATTTCCCCGGTCGTGCTCCGGGCCCTTCAGGGACTCGCCCTGCTCGTCGTGGCGGCCGTGGCCCTCTGGGGCTTGTTCCGGTGGCTGGATTTGGACGGCCGAGACGCCGGGCCGCAGGGCCCCGCCGGCCTGGAAGCCCCCAACGACCTGGACGGAGGGCTGCGCTTCCGGGAATCGACCACGGACGAAGGGATCGAAGAGGCCCTGGAGGAGCGCGGGTTTCGTTGAGTGGGGTGAGCATCCTGCTTGCCACGGGGCTCACCCTCTTGGAACGCAAGCTGGGAGCTTACGCCACCTTGCTGCCCAATCCGTCCGAAACGGCGGGCGAATCGTCAGTAGTCGACCCACAGCCCGAAGCCGAGCTTGTTCTCGTAGTCGTCGAAGAACTCGTACTGCTCGCTCTTGCCGTTGTAGTATTGGAGTCCCAGGCGAGAGAGCCGGCCGTTGGCGCCCTGGCGCCACTGCCAGCCGAGCTGCACGACGAGGTTGCCGCCGTAGTCCACCTCCTCGCGCAAATGGCCGTTGACCGCCGCGAAGGGGGAACCCCACATCGTGGTGTGCGGCGGGCTGAAGTCCGCGCCGAACTGGAACTCCCAGGTCTCGGCCCCGCCCATCGAGCCGGGCGTGCAGCCCACCTCGCCGTAGAGCCGCAGTGCGTCGGTCCAGTAGTAGCCCGCGCCCAGGGCCAGCCCGTCGCGGGTAAAATTGATCCGCGGAAAACCGGGGTTCTCCAGCAGGAACTCGTCGCCCAGGTGGGCGCTGATGTGGTAGTAGGCGATCTTGAAGTGCCACGGCCCCCGCCCGTACGTCACGGGAAAACCCGCACGGAAATCGGCCGAGATCAGCGGGTTGCTCTCCGCGTCGGGGTCGAGCCGGGGGAACACGCCCCCCTCGAAATCGAGCTGCCAACCCTCGGGCCGCGCGGCGTCGGTCGTGCCGTACCGGAAGAGCCCCAAACGGCCGCCCAGGGCAACGTCCCAGACCGGGCCGAAGTCCTTCTCCCGCGACCAGACGCTGGCGATGCGCGGCTCTTTGACGCCCGCTAAGTAGGAGCGGTAGATCAGCCCGTCGGGCATCCACTGACGCGTCCAAGGGCGCCCCGCCGCCGGCAGGCCCGGGGCGTGGGTCGCGCGGGCCGGCGCGAGCGCCGTGTCGTATTCGGGGCCCGCCGCCAATTCGCGATAGACGGCCTCCAGCGATCCCGAATCGTTTACTGGGGGTAATCGCACCATATCCGTCCGCGCCGGCTGCCACGCCATCAGCGTACTGCACACCAATACGGATAGGGTTGCAGACATGGCTTGGCAAAGCCGTGGTGCGGGTGATGCGCTTGCTGAATTCGGGAAATTGCGGGAGTTGTGCGGCCACGAAGACTTCCGAAGTCTTCGAGACTTCGGAAGTCTTACCGAGCGTTCTCCCTCAAAATCATTCTTTCCCAGATCCGGGGCGGCAGGGGGTCCGGTGGGCCGTGCGGACCGGCGGGTCTGGGCGCGAAGACCTCCCTTTTGGCATTATCGGCAGAAACCGATCTTTTCCTCCCCGATTTGCCCGGGCACGGAACGGACCCCACTTATGGAGTATGCGCATTACACGGTCGAGGGGTCCGGGCGGCGCCACCGGCTACCCGGCCGCCAGAATCTCGTTACGATAATTGTCTACGGAACCCACACCCCCCGACCTCCCAGCCCGCCGTGACCGCGACCGCCACGCCTGTCCCTATCGCCTTTGCTGCCGAGCCCTTTGTCGAGGAGCTGGCTCCGGGCCTGACGCCCCAGCGGGCGTTCCGGTGCCTGGCGGCCCTGCCCCACTGCCTTTTCCTCGACAGCGCCCTGGAACACCCCACCCTCGGGCGGTACTCGTTCGTGACGGCCGACCCCTTCGCCTTCATCGCGGTGCCCGCGCGCGGCTCCGACGCCCTGCGCAAGCTGGCGGCGAGGCTGGGCTGGCTGACCGCCCGGCCGATCGAGGGGCTTCCCCCGTTCCAGGGCGGGGCGGCCGGACTGTTCGGCTACGAGCTGGGACGGAGCCTGGAACGGCTCCCGCGTGCCCGGTTCGACGAGTTCCGCTTGCCCGCCATGGCGGTGGGACTCTACGACGTGGTGTTGGGATTCGATCACCTCGAAGGCCGGGCGTGGCTCGTTTCGCAGGGGCTGCCGGAGACCGACCCCGGCCGGCGGCGCCGCCGGGCGATCCGCCGCGCACGCCGGTTTCGCGCGCTCGTCGAAGGGCGGCACGAGCCGCCGGGTGAGACCGCTGCGCGAGCGGCCCCTCCGCCGCTTTCGGCCGACGCGCTCGCCCCCCAGTTCCCCGTCGATGGCTTCGGCGGCCTTTCGAGCAACTTCTCACGCGACGGCTACCTGGCGGCGGTGCGCCGGGCGGTCGACTACATCTACGCGGGGGACATTTTCCAGGTCAACCTGGCCCAACGCCTGCTCTACCCGGCCGCCGGCGATTCGGTTTCGCTGTACCTGCGTCTTCGGGAGCGGAACCCCGCGCCGTTTGCCGGGTACTTCGACCTGGGGGCGTTTCAGGTGGTCAGTGCCTCGCCCGAGCGGTTCCTCCGCGTCGAGCAAGGCGCGGTGGAGACCCGGCCCATCAAGGGCACGCGCCGGCGAACCGGCGACGAAATCGAGGACCGGCGCCTGGCCGGCGAGCTGCGCCACAGCGAGAAGGACCGGGCCGAGAACGTGATGATCGTCGACCTGCTGCGCAACGACCTTTCGCGCGTCTGCCGGCCCGAGAGCGTACGCGTGAGCCAGCTCTGCGGGGTCGAGACCTACCCCTACGTGCAACACCTGGTCTCGGCCGTGCGCGGCGAGCTGCAGGACGGGTGTACGCCGATCGACCTGCTCCGCGCGGCCTTCCCCGGCGGGTCGATCACCGGGGCCCCGAAGGTCCGGGCCATGGAGATCATCGCCGAGCTGGAGCCGTGCGCGCGGGGCGCGTACTGCGGCTCGCTCGGCTACCTGGGCTTCGACGGCTCGATGGACTTAAGCATCCTCATCCGCACCATCACCGCCGGCCGCGGCTGGTGGCAACTCCCCGTCGGCGGCGGGATCGTGGCCCAGTCCGATCCCCAGCTAGAGTACGAAGAGACCTGGCACAAGGCCCGGGGACTGCTCGAAGCCCTGCGGTGAGGCCCATCCTCAAGTCAAGTCAAGGGGGTCAGACTCTAAATATTCACTTTCTCGTACTGCGATCTGACGCCGGCTCGTGGGAAAGTGAATATTTAGAGTCTGACCCCCGTTCCTTCGATCAGCTTAAGCGCCGCCCGCATGTACCCCAGGGCGTAGGCCATGCCCGCGTGCCAGCCGGCCGGGCAGGACATTTGCGGGGTGTGGTCGGGCACGAGGAGGCCGTCGTAGCCGTTTTGCTTGAGCGTCCTGAGGGCGCGGACCATGTCGATGTCGCCTTCGTCGACGAAGACCTCGTGGTAGCGGGGCACCTTGCCGCGGACGTTGCGGAAGTGGACGTAGGCGATGGCGTCCTGCCGGGCGTACTGCTCGATGGCCGCGTACAGGTCGCCCCCCTGCATCTCCTGGATCGAGCCCAGGCAGAACTCCAGGGCGTTCGAGCGGCTGGGGGCCAGGTCCAGCAGCTTCTGGTAGAGATGGGGTTTGTAGACCAATCGGGGCGTGCCGCGGAGCGTGGGCATCGGGGGGTCGTCGGGATGGGCCGCTAAGCGGACGCCCGACTCTTCGGCCACGGGCACGAGCTCGCCGAGGAACCGCGCGACCCGCTGCCAAAGCTGCTCGCCGGCGATCGGCGGGAGCGTGCCCGGCCCGGCGTCGGGGTCGTAGATCATGTTCCAGACGTGGCCGCGGGGGAGCGGCTCTTCGGGCGGGCCGTCGGGCCCGAGGAAGCCGACCGACACGGCCCCGCCCCGGGCCCAGGGCCCCTCGACGTGCCCCCACACCCCGGCGATGCTGAAGTTGTATCCCAGCGTGGGGATGCCCACGCGGCCCAGCCGGCGGACGAGCGTCTTGAGCCCGTCGAGCTGCGCGTCCCGCTCGGGGCCGTCGAGCAGGACGTCGTACCAGAAGGCCGGGTCGAGGTTTTCGATGGCTTCGAGCACGAGTCCCTCGGCCTCGACGGCCCGTTTCAGGTCGCCCAGCTCCTCTTCGGTCCACAGCTTGCCGCGGTTGCGGGTCACGCCCCAGGTCCGCCCGGCGCCGGTACCGTGCAGCCGGCCCTCCTGGAAATAGTCGACCAGATGGGCCACGATATGCGTACAGCCGGCCTGCCGGGCAAAGCGGAAGTTCTCCTCGGTGAGCATACGGCGGTAGAGTCCCAGGCCGGTTTTCATCGGCGGCGGTTCTCCCAAGAGTCAAGTCGATTCGCGGCGATCTCGGGGAATTGTAGGAACGAAGACAAGCAATCGCGGAAAGAGAGCAAGCCGCTCGCGGCTTCGCACCGCACGGAACCGGGATGATCCTGCTCATCGACAACTACGACAGCTTCGTACACAACCTGGCCCGATACTTCCGGCAGCTCGGGCACGAGACCCGCGTGGTGCGGAACACGGCCATCGACGCCGCGGGCGTGCGCGCCGCGGGGCCCGACGCCGTGGTCCTCTCGCCGGGGCCGGGAACGCCGGCGCAGGCGGGATGCTCCGGCGAGGTGGTGCGCGCGCTCTCGGACGGGGTGCCCATGCTCGGCGTGTGTCTCGGGCACCAGGTGATCGCCGAGGCGTTTGGCGGGCGCGTGGTCCGCGCCGGCGAGCCGATCCACGGCCGGAGCTGGACCATCCGGCACGACGGGCGCGGGGTGTTCGCGGGCCTTCAGCAGCCGATCGTCGCCGGGCGGTACCATTCGCTGGTCGTGGAGCGGGAAGGGCTGCCCGATTGCCTCGAGGTCTCGGCGTGGACCGACGAGGGGACCGTGATGGCGGTACGGCACCGCGAGCTGCCGCTGGTGGGCTTGCAGTTCCACCCCGAGTCGATCTTGACCGACGTCGGCTACCGGCTCCTGGCCGGGTTCTTGCGCCGTGCGGGGCTAAAGACGCCGGCCGCGCTGCCGAGCGCCCAGAGCGAGCTGGCCCCCGATGCGTGAAGGGCCCGCCCCGATTATGGCGATTCGCGGTCGGCCGTATAATGCAGGGGAGAGGATACGCCATGGTTTCTTCGCTGACGGCCGCGATGGCCTGGTCGGTGCTTCTGTTCGCGCGGGCCGGTGACGCCGACGCGGCCGAGGCACCGCCCAGCGAGCAGCAGATCGCCGATGCCATCCGCGACCTGGGCCACGAGCAGTTCACGGTCCGCGAGCAGGCGTCGCGGTTCCTGATCGAGGCGGGCCGGGCGGCCGAGCCGGCGTTGAACGAGGCGCTGAAGAGTAATGACCCGGAGGTTGTGGCCCGGGCCCGGCGCATCCTGCGCCGCTTCATGCTGGGCATTTACCCCGACACGCCCCGAGACGTCGTCGAGCTGATCGGCAAGTTCTACCGCGGCGACGCCGACGCCAAGCACGCGGCACTCGACCGGCTGATGGCCATGGGCCGGCTCGAAACCGTCATGAAGCTCATCAAGGCCGAGCCCGACGCAACGCTGCGACAGGCCCTGACGAAGAACCTGGTCAAGGACCTCGACTCCGTCGGGGGCGGGCTCTTCCTGGCCGGAAACTGGTCCCGGGCCGAGGACCTGCTCGCCCTGGGGGCCGTCGACGAGCGAGGGATGCGCAACCACGCCGCTTACTGGCTTATGCGCGGACAGATCGACGCGGCCATCGAACGCACACGCCGCGCGGCCGCCGCCGGACCCGGCGACTTGGACCGCCGGCACCTGGTCTTCCTGCTCCGGGCCAAGGGCGACTTGGAGGCGGCTCTGGCTGTGGCCGAAAAGACCGAGGACCCCGAGCTGATCGAGCCGCTGTTGTTCGAGCTGGGACGCTGGCCCGAGCTGGCGCGGCGCTACGATAAGCAGGTCCGGCAGCCCGACGGGTCGCTGGCCGGCGGGGTCGTCGAGTTGGGCTTTGCCGCGGCCTACCACCGCCTGGCGGGCAACTGCGACGAGTTCGAGGCGGCCGTGGCGGCCATAGGGCGTCTGGCCGAGAGCAAGCCCAACAAGCTCCGCGACTGTGCCGAGGCCCTGTTGATCAACGAGCGGTACGAGGAGGCCGTCGAGCTGTACCGGAAGCACGGCGGCGATATCCAGTTCGACATCCTCTGCCGACAGCGTCGCTATCGCGAGGCGTTTCGCGAAATCGGCATCGAGGACCCCGGCGCGAAGCTCGTCCCCTGGCAGCTCGACGGCCCCGAGTCCGCCGACAATCCCTTTGCGCAGCCGCCGAAGCGTTTTTCGCTGGGCATACGGGTGGCGCCGGTGCTCGTCAAGCTCGACCGCCGCGACGAGGCCCGGGGGCTCCTCAACGAGCTGGCCCGGGCAGCCGAACAGAGCGGCGACCTCTCGATGCAGCCGGTCTGCTCGGCCGAGGTTGAGCTGGGCTGGGTCGACGAGGCGTGCCGTCACGCGGCCCTCGAGCTGGCCCGGCGCAACAGCCCGTCGCTGCTGCGGACCTTGTTCCCCGAGCACGACGACGCCGCGCAGGTCTGGTGGACCTTCCT